>Ga0209296_1000628_pt1 | contig 30187 bp, 29 predicted proteins | sample S_130206_EF_Meta_FD_187319 | JGI IMG/M metagenome (GOLD analysis project Ga0209296, IMG submission 187319) | Freshwater microbial communities from Lake Simoncouche, Canada to study carbon cycling - S_130206_EF_MetaG (SPAdes) (version 2) | ecosystem: Environmental > Aquatic > Freshwater > Lake ... | reverse complement strand
CCACAGGGCCTCGTCGGCCTCTGCTGCATTTGCATTTGCACTGGGATTTGGCTCACTCGTGATCTCGAACAGCTTGTAAAAGGCCACGAGCTCGGCATCCTCCTTGAGCACTGTGTTACTATCATTCGGATCGTAGTAGATTGCCGTCTTGATGGTCATGTCACGGAGCAGCGTGAGCTCAAGATCCTGGGCCACCTCGCGGGCCTTCTCCTTGCTGTTTCTGAACTCAGGCTTTAGCGGGATTGTAAGCGACACTGCCTTCGGATTCTGCGTCACCTTCAGCAGCTCCTTGAGGCGAGGAACACCTCTCGTCACATTCGACTTACTGGCTACACCAGCCAAGTGAAAGGTGTTGAGCGTCATCTGCGTCGACGGCTCACCAATACTCTGGGCGGCAATAATGCCCACGTGCTCACCAGGCTGTGCCCATGCCTGCCAGTTCTTTGTTACAAGGGCTTCGCAGAGCGTATCAAACGCCGACTCTGTGAATCTATCCTGCACAATCAGCTTCGTCGGCGAGAGGTAGAAGCGGAGCAGGGCGCCCCAGATCACGTGGTACGACTGCGTCTTCTTCAGTACGGCCTCGATGCCCTTCAGGATGGTCGTGGGAGTCAGGTTCGTCTTCTGCTCAGGAACCAGACCGAACTTGATCTTGATGTTCAGAATGAGACGCTCCAGATTGACCGGCGAGTAGATGGTTCCCTGGCGGCCGCCACGGAAGATCTCCTCCACGATCATCTTTCTGTCAGCATACACCTGCTTCACGTAGGCTGCCAGGGCGGCCGTGTCATCGCCACGTGCTACGCCGAGCATCTCCGTTATATCGACCTCCTTCAAGCCGAACTCCTTGTCGATCTCGGCATCCGTCATCGTGGCCAGGGGAAGAGGCTGCGACTCAATCTTCGTCGAGTTGATCCCGTCCTCGCCGTACTGGAACTGGGCGATGTTCATATTCGCATCACGCACCGTGCCGTCATTCTGCACAACCAAGTCCTCCATGGCCTTCACAATCTGACGCTGGATATAGCCTGTGTCAGCAGTATCATATACCTGCAGGCCATTCGCAAGGCCGAATGTGAATGTACCAGGAACCGTCAGGTCGTACAACTTGGGATATGCATCCACAGATACTGGCTTGATTTCTACAATCTCGTCGAGGACCACGTCATTCTGGCAAGGAAAGTTGCGGTGATAGGTTGACGCTTTCAGTGCATTCAGCTTCGCCTGCTTGGCATCGTCAATAAGTGTCACGCACATTGCAAATCGCCTAGCCCACTGTGCACGAATTGAAATGCGATGAGTAGGTAGGATATTCTCGGTTCCGAGATTGTTGGATAGTAGCTGCGATGTGAATATCTTTGCAAAGATACCAAGACGCGAGCAAAGCATTGCAACGCCTTCAATGAGCTCCTTTGATGCAGATCCAGCCTCCACCGAGTTGTTTGAAATGGTACCATCGCCAGAGAAGTAGCCATCCAAGAGCCCAGAAATGAATTCCTCAGGTGCCGCAAATGCTTCGGCCGGCACCCGCTTGTTCGCAGCACCGTGGCCCACAAACACATCGAGGAACTTCGCAAGTACAGTTGAATATCCACGAACCGTGGTCGTCACGCCACCAATGGAATTTACCCTGATATCCTCTGTCGTACGAATACGTTGCTCTTCGAACCACTCGTGGACGAATTGACAGATATTCGCATTGTTATTTGTAATAGCTACATAGCCGCTCTTGACATCCACATTGCCCTCGGCCAGGAACAAGCCAAGGAAGCGACCGTTATCAGAATTTAGCGCAAACTGTTCGGGAATGCGAGCATGATCACGATTCGTTGTAAAAGGGTAGACGTAGCCAGAGACGATGTTGTCCGTCTTAGACCGAGCCAGTGTACGAACGAAGCGTCCCTTGCTTTCATAGGGGAGAGTGAACACCTTCCCATTGTTCTCCCCCCACCAACCCGAGGGAATATGCTCACGGTCGACCATTGTATCTGCGACTGCCGTCTGGGCGGCCTGGAAGTCGGTGCCATATAGGTATACATCCTTTGACAGGTAGTTCTCCAGGGCGACTGCTTTGCATATAATCGGCGGTGCAGCCAGAATCATAGTGACAGGCATGCAATCGCCGGGCCGCACGTCGGGAGTAGGCATCTGCTCAAACTTCTTTGTATCCGCCTGCCAGACCAGCAGCGACTTTGATTCGGGGACAATCACCGAGCGGCCGCCGAGGGTAGTTACCTCATATAGCCTCTGCCCAGGATCGTGGCGTGTAACTGCAGCTATCTTTCCCCAGGTGATACTGCCTTCTGCCGTTACCGTTGGGATATATGTAGAGTCGCCATCTAGCTGTAGCATCTCAAGGTCATTCTCTTCAGGGAAGTGTTCTGTATCAGAAGGGCGGCTAGCGAGATGTCCATCAATCCAATCGCCAATCGCAACACACCTTGTTACACCCTTCTCGCAAATAACGATCTTCGTGTCCCCTGTCACTGACTTAACAGCCGTATCAATCAGACCCTCACGGCCTGACATGGCGTGAAAGAAGAACTCCGTCGGCGTCAGGCCGCCAATGAAGGAGTTCTCGATAAAGCCGCGTGCCTCTGCACCGTCATCGTACTTCTTGAAATGCGGCAGCGTTCTGTCCTCGAAGCCATACGGGATACGCTTGCCCTCAATGTTCTGCTGCCCGACGCACGCAATCATCTGGGCGATATTGATCGGGCCACCCTTGGAGCCCGCACGCACCATCGCAATCATGCGATTCTCCGTCGAAAGCGTATTCTGGCCAATCTCGCCAGCATTCTCCATCGCCTTGTTGAGAAGACCAAAGGCACGGTCCTCGAACTCACTCTGGTTCGTCTTTCCCGTATTGTTGTCAAAGAGGTCCTGGTGCACCTCGAGCAGAACCGTCTCGATCTGCTTCTTCTTCTCCTGAATCTTCTCGTTCATCTCCTTCTTGGTGTTCGCATCGGCAATGAGGTCGCTGATTCCCACCGAGAAGCCATTGTAAATGAGGAACTGGGCTACCGTGTTCTGGAGGCAGTCGATGAACTGCACGGTGTCCTTGCTGCCGTAGTCGTTGTAGGTCATGTGAATGATGCCCTTACTGGCCTTGCTGAAGATGCCCTTGTCGAACTGGCCCTCCACGACGTCGCCCTCGCGAATGACGACCCGCGTCTTGCCGCTGTTCATCATGTCGAGATTGATAGGAGGAAGCAGCTGGCTAATCACCTGCTGGCCCGTCCAGTGGAGAGCGTCCCTCTTCGGTGCAGGGAGCACACCTGTGAACCGCTTGTTCCACATCATCATGTTCATGAACTCGCGGTTGTTGAATTGCACCGTGTCGCGGGTGAGCCTGTAGGAGCCCACAAGGGTATCCTGCACAATGCCAATGACGGGAAGGCCGTCACGAGGGCGGAGGATCTGGTGAGGAACCGCCGCGATCTCCTCGAGCTCCGTCGCCGCCTCAATGCTCTGCGGGGCGTGGGCATTCATCTCATCACCGTCAAAGTCAGCATTATAGGGAGCCGTCACGGAAACATTCAGGCGGAATGTCTTGCCCGTTAGAACCTTCACGCGATGTGCCATCATCGACATGCGGTGCAGAGTCGGCTGACGGTTGAACAGGATAGGGTCATTGTCCATGAGGTGGCGGTTCACAATGTCGCCGAGGTTGAGCACGATCTCCTTCGTGTTCACGTGGCGAAGACTGATAATACGACCGTCAACACGGCGAATTGTCTTCGCACCAGGATACTTGAGCGGGCCGTTTTGAATCAGGCGGTACAGCTTGTTGCGATTGAAGACGGTCACACGCTCAGGGCGAGTCAGGTTCATAGCAATCTTTTCCGGAACGCCGAGCTCAGCGATGGAAATGTTCGGGTCAGGAGTAATAACGGAACGGGCCGAGAATTCCACACGCTTGCCCTGGATGTTGTACCGGATACGTCCTTCCTTGCTGCCCAGGCGTTGCTGAATGGACTTGAGGGGGCGGCCATTTCTCTGAGCAGAAGGGGCCACACCAGGGATCTGGTTGTCGACGAGAGTGGCAATGTGATACTGCAGAACGTTCGTCCACTCGTCAATGACAGACTTGGCGGCGTTAGCATCGATCTTCGTCTGGAGATACGAGTTGTTCGTCTTTACGATCTCGGCCAGCTTGTGGGTCAGATCGTCCTCTGAACGCTGGTTGTTGTCCTGAATGACGGACGGGCGAACCTGAGGAGGAGGGATCGGCAGTACGGTGCAGATCATCCAATCGGGTCTGCACCAGTAGCGGTTCAGGCCGATGAAGTCGACGTCCTCGTCAAGGATCTTGCGAAAGAGCCGGAGCACATACTCGACCTCAAGAATCTGTACCTGCTTTCCCGAGCGGGTACCATTCGCATCATCGTCCCACTCCGCCATGATACGAGCAATTCCCTCCCGCACGAAACGGGTCGGCTGAAGAGCACCACAGCCGTCCTCGGTCTCCTGGCCACACCGGTGGATCTCCTTCGATGCAGCCAGCACCTCACGCCAGCGAACCTCACCCTTTCTCTTCAGAAAGTGACTTCTGTACTTCTTGTCAATGCGGAGCTTCGAGCAGCGAATGCAGATGCAGGAGAGAATATTTAAGATAAAGGGCAGGAACTGGATGTAATATACAGGTCTCGCTAGACGAAAGTGGCCGAAGTGGCCAGGGCATTTATGATTCGTCTGACCACAGCTCCTGCACTCCTTGCCGTTGTCAATCACTCCCATACGAGGGTCAAAGAGGCCGCCAATCTTTGGCTCGTTTCCCTCGTACGTGCCTGCATTTGTAATTTCAACAACTGAGCGTTTCTCAATCTCATCGGGACTAAACACGCAAAGTTGAATACCGACAATCGGTTCTATCTCGGAAGATGGAGCATAAAACCCGGCCGGCATCTGATGATAGTTTGGACTATCTTTCTAAGCCGTCCGCTAAATCAACTTTTACGAGCGTTCGCTTTAGGCTTTTATGCATTTTCGCATGAGTAGAAGTAATGCCATTCGTGACCTTCGATGCAAGCGGAAATGTTAGAACGGGTAATAAGCTCATTCAGTACCTGGCCTGCAAGGTCGTATCCCATGTATTTGGACATACATACACTGGCGACACAGAAATCGTGGAAGATGCAATAACGATAGATGAAGATTCCTTTGCAAGTATCTTGCGAGACAAGCCATACGAGGTATCCTATACAAATATTCGTTTATCTGGCTATTTTCAAAAATCAGAGTTCTTCACCCCCTTTCGCAAAGAACTTCTCGCGATGGTCTACGACCCAGGAAACGAAGATTTTTGGAAGGCGACCGACACCGTATATATCAAATCCCTTGTAAAAGGTGTGGTTACGGTGCCTGTAGGCCCTCGAGACCTGTGTATGTCGCTACGCCTGGATGATTTTATGCATAATCCGTGGCATCCGAAAAGCGATATTCCCTATCCCTCCTATTATATCGATATTCTTACCGAGCTGGAAGGTACCTTCGATCGCCTCTATATCATTTGTGACACCATACGGCATGAATGGGAAAGGGAGTATCTGAAGAACTTCCGTCCCTGGAATCCAATCCTCTTACAAGCGTCCTTTGCACATGACTGTTGCTTGCTACGAACGGCTCCGCGCCTTATACACAGCAACAGTAGTCTGTGCTGGATAATGAGTTTTCTGTCACAGGGTGTAAAGGAGAGGTATATACCGAATACACGGTTCTATCCTGCCCAGACGCTGGAAAAGATAGAAGACTGTGACCGGCTCTTCTATCCAGAGACGATGGAACATGAGGAGTTGGATCCTTCTTGTCACGTTCCTTAGAACATTCTCCCCAGTATATGAGAGATGGGCCAGATCCCACGTATAACACATCAGATTTGGTTACAGGGGTGGCACGAATTACCCGCAAAGTTCCAGGAAAATGTACGCCTTCTGGCTGAAAAGAATCCTCGATACACGCATATGCACTGGGATGAGGAATCCCTACGAAGGGAATGTGCCCTCGTCGGCAACGCCGTCCTTGAAAAGTTCGACTCCTTTTCTCATTTAATACAGAAGGTTGATCTTGGACGCTTTGTTATTCTATACAACTACGGAGGCATTAGCGTCGATACTGATATGAAGTCACTGAACTCAATCGATACTACTCCTTACATCGACTTGGCTGACTGTATGATTAGTAAGGGGGCATTTCCCCTGAATCTCACGGGTCGCACGAACAATGCCGTCATTCTTACTCGCCCCCGCCACCCCTTTTTACACGATCTCATTCTTACAATTACATCATCTAACCTCGAGGAACAGTACAGCACTAAGGAAATGTGTATTTATTATACAACTGGTCCGCATTTGTTTGAAACCGTCCTTGAACGCCACCGAGATGAAGTTGTCTTTCTTGACAATCGTTTCTACGAACCGTGTTTCTCGCTCGATCCCATGTGCAATCCCAAGGAGGATAGTATTATGGATCATCAGCATGAGATGTCTTGGATAAGTCCCATATTTATGGATATGATTCGCCTCCTATTCCCCGTAGCCTATATTATGAGTGCTCTTTCTATACTTGTTGCAGTTTTCTATGTAGTGCGTTTCTTTACGAAAAAACATCTAAAGGTTCAACGACCTGTAGTCTAGATGAGCATCCTGTGTCTACTTCCTAAGGGAAACGCCTTTTATAAGAGCCATGTGCCTACGGAGAACGCTGGGGTGGACCTCTATGTCCCGAATGATATTGTCTTTGCCCCTGGTGAGAGAAAGTTTGTAGGAATGGGTACTTCTGCCGCAGTTATTGAGGGTGATGACTGCTCTGCCTACTGGCTCGCTCCGCGGTCGTCGATTTCTAAGACAGGTCTCATGATGATGAACTCGATTGGCGTGATTGACAAGGGCTATCGTGGAGAGCTTATCGCTGCCCTGTGGAATACGCTGGACCGCGAGGTCGTGGTAAAGGCGGGTGATCGCCTCGTTCAGGTTGTTAGCAGAGATATGACGACATTTGCAAAGGTCCAGGTTGTAGATGCTCTTCCTGAGAGTCTGCGGGGAGAGGGGGGATTTGGTAGCACGGGAAAGTGAGGCAACTAAGGCTTTATGAATTAATACAAAATCATAGTAGTATGGAGTGTTTCGTCTATTGTTTAGCAACCATAGACGAACCAGTAAAAACATATGTGGGTGCAACAACAAATGTCGACAAGAGACTCGCCCAACATAACGGCCTCTTATCAGGAGGGGCACGGGCCACCTCCGCCCGCCCTGCTGCCTGGTATCGCATATGCTATGTAAAAGGGTTTACTATTTGGACCACCGCCCTATCGTTCGAGTGGCACTGGAAGCATTATTCCAGGAGACTCGACGTGCGAAACCCTCTTGAGCGTAGAAAGCGGGCCCTTGATTTGACGATGGAATGGGCTGAAAAGAAGGGTCTCACGGGACTGGAAATTGTCTATTCAGAATAGTATGGAAGTGGAAATTATCTTCCTGGCAATCCTTCTGATTATAATTATATGCCTTTTATTTGGCCGTCGCGTAACAGAACCCTTTCGCCAGAGAATCCCCATCTCCGCAGGGGTCCTCACGTATTTCGCTCCGAAGACCTTGAAGCACACTCTGGAAAGCTATAAGAAGGCTGGCTTTCTCGACATTATCGAAGACTTTTTCGTTATCATACAGAAATCGGATCGCCAGCTAGAGGAAAAGAAGGTCTGTGACTCCTTTGGTGTAAGATGTATTCTTCTTCTTAGCAATGGCCGCATGGCCTCTGGCTTCCGAGCCATTTACGAGAATTCACTGACCGATGTCATTCTGCCCCTCGAGAATGATTTCGTCATTCATGCGACTCAGGGAGAAGTCGGATCCTTTTTGACAAATGCCTTATATTTTTTAGAGACGCATGATATCGTGAGAGGACGTAGTCGAAAGAATGCAGGCGTCCCCAATTATGCGGCAGACTTCTGGAGCAAGGAGTCGCCTCACACCTTCATGCATCATACCCATTTGTGTGAGTGTTCGCACTGGGAAGAAGATCCTGATCTGATTTACCCGTCAAAAATACAGAGGGTTCTGCCCGAACATGGATCTGAAGAATCAAATGCATGGTATACTACCGATTCCAGTTCATGCAATTACACGAATAATCCGTTTCTATGTAAAAAGGGGTTCTTTGAGCAGGCGATTCTCCCCCATTTAGTTGACGGTGAGAATATTGAAGATAGGCTTACACCCATTTGGGCAAAGAAGGGGTATAGCTGCGTCTTTGGACCCGGCCTCTTTACCCATGATCGCAGCTACGACGGACACTCGTAATGGTGGAGAAAAATATCTATATATAGTAAATGTCGATGACTATTGATCACGATAGACCGACAGCATCCTATAATTTTTTATGCCACGGCAGAAATACCAAGAAACTATGCACAGTACCGCCGAACATGGAAATTATCATATTTTCCTGGCAAAGAGAAGCCCTAAGTATAGAAAAGACGTATCTTCTCTTTGAGTGGCTTCGAACAAATTATACGGAGGGAGATATTTTGACATCACGCTGGTTGAATATTGGGCGCGAGCAATCGTTTCGTCTAGGATACGGATATGAAACAGCGATAGCAAGATTTGGGCCTAATAATACCGAATGCCCAGATCTGGATTTCTCGTTCGTTAATGATTCCGAAGTGAATCCTGCCCATAAGCCCGCCGTTCTAGGCATATATGATACCTGTGTCGCCCGACTGCAGTATAATGGACCTATGGAGTATCCAACCCCTGTTCGTGGAAAAAATATATCGAGGACTGCCTACTTATATACTACATTCGGCCTTCAAGTATTTAGCTTGCGTGAATTACTCGATTCAAATGTGTTTATGCAGGTGCCCGATAAAGATGGAATTATACGAGTATATATTATAACATGTCGTTCGGGTTATGAGTACCCTAGTCGTAAAATGAATATTGAGTATAATCCTGCAACGAAAAATATACCTGGAAAACCCCCTGTTGTGGAGAACAGATATTCTATGAATATTGGTGGAAAGAGAAAGACAAGAAGAAAGACAAGGAAGCATAAACGGTCAAAGGGTAGACGGTAAGAGTATAACATTTGCATACTTAGAGAGACATCTCAAGAATATCATTTATATTTACTCTTGATGCATAGCCTTTCCGCGTGCTTCGTTTCCCTCCAAACTGATTACGTGGCTTAGAGGGTAGTTCTGTTAGTATATTTTGTATGTTGGGTATAAATTCCTTATCGATAGCCCATAATACTGAATGTGGGTCAAATTGAAAAATGTATTGTATAAACATACGTATCCACCCAACAATACTATTACAAAGCCCACGGTCTCCTTCTATTTCTTCAATTCTTCTGAATATATCAGAATATGTACTAGATTCCTCATATATATTCTGAAACTCTTTGGAAAATTTATACGACTGTAAAATAATAGTAAATGTATAAAAGGGAACTTTTAAGGCGGGATCATCGAGCATTTGTAAACCAGCATGATACTTTTTTCTGAGCTCACTGTCAACTATATATGCATGAAAATTACGCTCATACCATGTTTTCTTATGTTTTACAACTGATAATGCTAAAAGGGATATTTCATTCCCGTTATCGCATGGTAAATGACTTGTATCAGTAAATGTGTATTTATTTACGTATGGATACAGACGCACTGATTCTGATAGAATGGTACGAATCATATGTACTGTTCCACCCCCCTTAGGCAAGTCCTTATCCACCGCACACTTTATATCCCATCCTAAGACAGGTATAGTTGCAATATCAACTTTGTGAAACCCACGCTGTACTGCAAGAGATTCAGGCGTATTTACTGATACATTTACACACCCACTCTTCTTCCCTCCAATGGAAAGTGTATGAATACATACACCCTTTGATATAGTTAAATAAAAGATGTAACTATCAGTCTCCATGTGATAATATTCTGACATCCACTATAATTCCTATGGAAATTATTGTATAAGCCTCATTGTTAAATTCACTCAATACTGTAACATGTGTAGATAGTACTGGTGGTTCGCCAGGATTGCATCGGGGCGTGGAAAGTCAATTTTTTATATAAATCTCATATCTTTGATAAATTCTCTGCCGACAAAGGGGCAGTCTCCGTGATTAGAAATGCGGGGTAGGATGGCCAAATGTGTTATTTCTTGGTCCCCTATCTTTCTCTTATAAAGCAAATCATTCATAGTTTGGGGGAAGGTGTCATAAAGGGGTGAGTGGATCTTGTTTTGTGTCAGGATAGTCAATATTGTTTCTAAATTTTCGAATGTATAAACAATATTTATGTACACCCCTAACTCGACAATGCGTAATGGCGTTATGTGTTCTTGTATCAGTTCAATGCAGGATGCGTGGAGTGTGTCAGGCAGATCGAAGATCTCCTCGAGGAACTCTCGCAGGCCCGTGTAAATGTAGGATGTATCACGTAATTCTCGTTTCCCTCCTATACCGCTTATACAGGGCGATTCTTTCTTCGGTTGATATCCTGCTAAGACATGTGTTCCATTTGTAAAAAGGACTCCTGCGCCTGAATATCTCATTAGAGTATAGTTGCTCGGTGTATTTAGACCTTGATTCTTCAGGGTTAAAGTCTTTTATGGGGGTATCTGCATTGTATCTTAGGCTAAGACTCACCCATCTTATAATCTTCTATGTATCATGCTCGGTAAACTTTGACTTTCTGAATTTCTTAGTTCTTTGGGCTGTAAGAAATTTGCTTATGATGGCCTTTTTCTTTATTGCGTCTACTTCCTTCGATACACAATCGATAAATGATGTCCATTGCTTTGACCAGGCTGGATCATCTGCAGATTCACCAGTATTTCTTTCGGTGTGCTCCTTAAATTTTGTTAACATATTTGCCTCAAAAGCTCGTAGAACAGATTGTGAATTCCAGTGCTCTCTGTCCTCTCTTAGAAGTATAAGTTCATTTTTAGAATAACAGAGGGCATTATGACGAACGGTTCGTAGATCTTCTACGAACTTCTTAATGAATCCCTTGGCCACCTCTTCCGTTGTATCTTGTATTGATTTAATAAGTGCATCAAGTTTCTCTTCAATATCTGGTTGCTTATTATTTTCTTGTAAATATGCGAGATAACTGCTATAATTGCCCGAACTTAGAATTCTGTATATATTTGATATCTTCCACTGGAGTGGCGGTGGTTTAGATATAGTTTGTAGAGGCTCCTGTACAAGTTGTATAGATTGTACAGGCTGCTCTACAACTTGTATAGGCTGAATATATGTATTTTCTAGTTTAGCAATAATATCATTGGCTTCTTTAAGTTTACTTAGAATACTTACTTTATTTGATTTAGAAGTAGCCTTGCGCTTTCCTTCTAGCTTCGGATGACCCTCTACTGCAAAGAACTCTCTCATACGATTTTTTTCCTTGTTATAGCATTCTTTATAATATACAATAAATTTAGGAAGTTCGCTTATACCCACAGGTAATTTCCTAGCATTACAATTCCTAGAAACTTTACCTCTATTTTCATTTTGCACAGACTGGGTTACTATACGAAGATTGCTCAGTCGATTATCAAGACGCTTTTCCAATTTACTTTGTCCATGAATATGATCAATTGAGTTTTGACCCTTTCCGTTACCCGAATATTTCAATATAAATTGATGTAGATATACATAGGGTATTTTATCACCTTTGTGAGTAGTTCTACTAATATATCCATTTGGAGCATAATACCATGTAACATTTGCATGGTCTTTTTTAAGTTCAATCCATGTAGCTGTATCAATAATAGTATAATAACCAGGTTTACAAAACATTGCTATATATTCTTTAGCATTATCACTATCTTCGATGCGATATGCCCAATTCAGTTCTTCTCCTGCAGATTTACCTAGTTTAGGTGTATGTCCAGAATATCTCTCAAGTATTCTATAACGGGACGGAAGATCGGGTACGATGGAATCCATGGGTCCTATACCTTATAGCCGGAAATGTATTTCGGTCAATTTTATGAAGTTCTGCTGGAAATTCATAAAATTATATATATTCCATATTTAATCTTACACCGCAATAAGAATAAAATTATATATATATTCCATATTCAATCTTACACCGCAATAAGAACAAACATGTTTAGTTGGAATAGGCGAGCGTGCCTACCAGTTCTGATATCAGAACCCTTGAAGACTCTCCACTGTAGTTGAATACAACAACTACAATTTCCTCCTTCAGGCCATGTTTCCATGGGGACGGACTTTATCTTATGCACTTGATCTATTATCAAATGCCCACCGACATTAAGTCTCTGAACAGCATCCATTGCTTTTACGCTTTAGGACTTGGCTGCGGATTGCCCATTGTAATATCCATTGAATTTTTACCATACCCAAGTTTTTTCTCTTGGCCACATATCTGTTTCCAGACATGCTTGGTATCAATGGCTTTAGGGGGTTCCCGCAATTTGACGATGTTGCCTCATGATATCTCATCAAGATATCCATGTGTATTAGACTAGCACTTTTGGTTAGAAAGCACTATTGGGAGCCAGTTCTTTTTCTATCAACTTAATTAGAAAAAGCCAAACCCCCCATACCGCTCATCACGCGGAGGACGTTGTAGTTCGTGGCGTACACGCGGACCTGAGAAGACGTGCTGACACCCACGGCGTTGTTGGACACCGTGAGGAGGAGCGTCGTGTTGTCGATACGCGATAAGTTGCACGTACCGCTGGGCTGGTGCTGCTCGGGCGAGAGGGCGAACGAGTACACGTTGATGCCCACAGCCGGCACGTTGGTGTGGTGCTGGTAGGGCTGCACCTCGTTGAAATAGCGGCCCTCGCGAACCGTGAAGCGGTCGTGGCCGTTGAGCTGGAGCAGGGCCGTGACAACCGGGTTGTTGCCAGCCATGCCCTCCACGCGGGTGACCGAGTAGCCAGACTCCAGGCACGAGCGGTCCCACCAGTCGGAGTAGTTGAAGGGCTGCTGGCCCTTCCAGGCGTTGATGACGGCGTCATCGCAGCTGACGAAGGAGTCACGCTGCACAACCCAGATGAGCTCCTTGCACGGGTGGTTGAAGTTCAGCTTCAGCTTGTTGGAGGAGCTGTTGATGGACTCGGCACCCGTGTACTGGAGGGTCTCGATCAGGTACTCGTGGCTGACCTGGGCGAACTTGCGGCGCTCGTCCGTGTCCAGGTAGATGTAGTCGACGTACAGCGAGGCGGCCACCAGGTTGGCGGCGTTCACGCGGTCACGCACGGCGTGGAGGTTGTTGGCCACACCGGGCGTGTAGTCCCAGCAGAGGTTCTGCAGGTCGTTGAACTGCAGGTTGATGCGGACCTCGTGGTACTGGAGGGCGATCAGCGGCAGGGCAAGGCCCGGGTTGCGGTTGAACCAGAACTGGAGCGGCACGTACAGCGTGTACTCAGGGGCGCAGCTGAGCAGGGACGAGGAGCTCAGGGGCTCACCGCCGGCGCAGTAGTTGTAGCACGACTCGCCGCCCTGGACGATCAGGTTCGTCAGCTGGGGCACGTTGCCAACCATCTTGGCATAGCCGGCCTGCTTGCCAGCCTCCTGCGTGAGCTCATTCCAGATCTGGAGCCAGTCACCGTAGTGCTTGTCGATGCGCTGGCCGCCAATCTGCAGCTCAACCCAGTCGATGAGGTTGTGACCGACCCAGTTGAGCCAGCGGAACTGGGCACCGCTGCCGTCCGTCGAGGCGAGAGAGACGGCAGGGAGCGTGGCCTGGAGGTAGATGCGGTGGATCAGGTCGCCGTTGCGCTGGATCGTGCACGTTACCTGGTTGCCGAAGCGGGGGTTGCCGTTGAAGGGATTCTCGATCGACTCCATGGCGAAGTTCGTGTGGCGGCGGTACACGAGCTTGAAGAAGGTAATCTGGGGATTACCGGTTAAATACACGTCCTGAGCACCATACGCCACTAATTGCATAAGTCCACCTCCGGTCATGATGTTATACCCTCATCTTAGAAAAAAATTTTGGCGAAACGGGAAAAATCGCCAAAATTTAGGAAACTCGCGAAGAATCTGGAAAAAATCTGCCGGGAGACACCGTTATACAGAATATATATGCCGGGAGGGTCTAGTATATCTTCGTCTCAACTTTCACCTTCTTATCGCTGTATACCCAGATCTCGTATTTATAGCCGGCTTTCTTAGTTGCAACGGCTTTCTCTTCCACGTTACCTCGCCGTAACTGTATGGTCCACTCGGACTTTACTTCAATGATTTTGTTCTCATGTTTAATAAAGAAGTCTGGAAAGTATACATGCTTTACATCTCCAAGATAGTAGTCAATGCTAGGGATGTTTGATCTTCCAATACTAATTTCCTCTTCTTCATATAGTTGAACTAGTTCGTCTAAAGCGACATTCTCATAGCCCTGATATCTTACGATACTTCCACTTGGCATCATGTAGTCTTTGTAGTTATAGGAGTTTGACTCAGACTTTATCTGCACATCGCTGTTCTGGTTTGGGTGTCCTCCATATTTTTCTAAGCATGTCGCCTTCCACTTATCCTGCACACCCTTTGTCTTTTTAGGGTGCATGCCGTAGGTGTTAATAAATGTCTGTTTAATCTTCTGCTTCACATCATCTAACTCGCCCGGATTTTCGACGCCATACTTATCCATCAAGGCCTTCTTAGATCTCTCGGTGGCCTTCTTCAAACTACACTCCTCGCAATAGGGTAGCCGGTACACCTGTAACATCTCAAATCGTTTCGTCGTAGCAAGTCCACAGGAGCAGGTGAAGGTAACCTTCAACCGCTGATTGTAGTTCGGGTACTCGACCGGAATGCTTGCACCCCCTTCAGCCAATATGGATTCCAGAAGCTCCCTCGTATATTTCATTGCAAATCCAACCCTACCCTCTTCCTTCAATTTTAAGAGGGGCCGGGAGGGTTCAACATATAAGACTTAAACTCCTCAAATCTTTCCAGTATATATGGAGGGTATACCTCAGAGTATATCTCGCCTTGGAAAAAGAACCGTCGTCGAAGGAAAAACAACTCTCGATAATCTTCACCAAGTACAAATGGCAGATATGCGTCGGGAAGAGTCACTCGTATCAACCCTCACAGAGCACATTGAGAAGCTCGATGCACACCTGTCAGGTATCACCGATGTAGTGGCCAGAACCCAGAAGGAGGAGGAGCTTCTGTACCTTCGGAAGCGGCGCGACGATCTTGAGTCAAAGAAGTCTGTATACGACTACTTCTTCGAGACGGGCGAGATTCTCTTTAATTACTACGATCTGCAGGACAAGATCCAGGGCGGCATCTCGACGGTTACAAAGCAGGCAAAGGTCAAGCCGGGAAGCGTACTTGCAGCCCTGCAAGAACCAGAGGCCCCTTCCACGGAGGCCCAGGGATCCTTTGTGCCAAAGGCCAAGCCGGAGGGGAGGGATGTTTTGCTCGAGAAATATATGCAAAAGGTGAATCCTGAAAATGCGAAAATACAACCCAATATATCAGAGGATCCCCATGGCATGTGTGAGAGGTGTGACGTAGAAATGAAGTTCAGTCCGATAGAAGCACTTTTCTTTTGTGAACGTTGCGGATTTCAGGAGTTTGTTCTGATTGACAGTGATAAGCCCAGCTATAAGGATCCGCCGAGAGAGGTTACATATTATGCATACAAGCGTATCAATCACTTCAATGAATGGCTCGCCCAATTCCAGGCGAAGGAGAGCACGGAAATACCGGAAGATATTTTTCAGGCGATTCTGGAGGAGTTGAAGAAGGAGCGTATTGTAAGCGTAGAAGACATAAAACAGGTGAAAATTCGCGAAATTCTTAAGAAACTGAAATGCACGAATTTTTACGAGCACGTACCTTACATACTGAATAGAATTAATGGGAAGACTGCTCCTGTGATGTCCCGTGAAATCGAGGAGAAGTTGCGGTTTATGTTCAAGGAAATCCAGAGCTCTTTTGTCAAGCACTGCCCGAAGACACGGAGTAATTTCCTATCGTATTCATATGTGCTCTATAAGTTCTGCGAGCTCCTCGAGCTCGACGACTACTTGCAGTGCTTTCCCCTACTCAAAAACAGGGACAAGTTATACAACCAGGATAAGATCTGGGAGCGAATCTGTGTGGACCTGCGATGGCAGTTTATCAGGTCTATTTAGGCACTGCATACCTTAGTGGCAGGGTTCCAGTTCATCTTGGCAGCCGCACAGCTAGCGGCATCCGTCGGGGCAGCGAAACCCTCCGTTCCATAGAGGAACTTCGACGCCGTCTTGTGTGTAAAATGGAAGACCAGGGCAAAGACCAGGGCGTGGGTAGCGGCGACGACCACCTTGGAACCCCCGCTAGGTAGACGAAGAAGAATTCCAGGCGTGAGGACAAAGAAGAGGGCGGCGGTAAAGAGCGACATGTAGAGGTGGAACATTTCTACCCTTCCCCCTATTTTTCCGCGGGAACCTCCCTCGCAAGAAGGATTTCCCCCTCCCGCCTCGGATTTTTGCGAACGAGTCCAGGATATTTCTTTACTAAGTAATCGACGACCTTGCCATAGGTTGCCTGCCGCTGCTCGACCGATGCATCGATCCCCCCCTTCTTTCCCATTTTCGTAGTAGCTGCTACAGAGTTGAGGCGTATCACTCCCCCATCCCGTACCGCATTTTCGAGCGTCAGCTCATAGTCGTGTTTCAATGGCATTTTTAATTGGAGTTTTCTGTTAATAATACCATACATGTGCCCAATCAAAAACTTCAGATTCGTCGACGGCGTTGCCGACATCCACAAGGCATTCTTGGTGGGATAAATACCCCACATATGATAGCCCATCTTTTTACACAATGCGAAACCCTGCGTAATGGTCTTCTTCAGGCTTACGAGGGGGACGAGCTTCTCTCCCTGAAGCTCCCAGAGACCACTCACGTCATCGTCAAAAGAAACAATGTGAGTCCCCTTCGGGTAGTAGGACATAATGAAATTTCTCTGATGGACGAGGCCAGGGACTCCTACGACGATGGATCCGTAGAGAGAAGGCGGCACCTTTGCATAGGCGTCCTTTTCTTCCTTGTTTGCTACGAAGAGAGTTATCTGGGAACGGGGGATGCCGTATGTATGTAAAAGGGTTAGTGTCTTGTCTCCTATGGAATCTGCTCTTCCATAGGTGGGGATGACGATCTGATACGCAGACATCTAGACTGATGCCCTAAAAAATCCCTCGCTATTTCATTCAAATATATGAGTGGAATATAGGGGTGGGTACTGTTTTTAATAACTTATCTCTGTAACCAAATGAGACTCTATGAAAAATAAAGCCTAGCATTTCTGCCCATGCAATAGGATAAGATGATCCAGTGCCGCTGTGATCTCTCGGACATGTAGATGGATTGAGCCTCAGTTTTTCGAGCTTAGAATCCAAAAAACTCATCATTGCAGAATACCATTCCTCGGTTAATGGGGTACGTGGTTTCGCTATATATGCACCGTTTCCTATTAATTCACTCCAATATTCTGCTACGGGAGGATACGCAATACAACCGGAATGTTCCTCTTTGTATCCATTCATCCACGCATCGCTGCTGCCTAGTTCATCAAACGCGGCGACCCATGAGCCAGTTGTATATTTAATATCACTATATCCACCTCCATGAAAATTCATAAAATATGTTCGTAGATAATCAGCCTTGTGTACTTCCGATAGATACTCATAGGCTTCGTGCAGAGGGTGTTCCTGCAAGATATAACTATTAAGAGTATCCTTTGTTACAAGTACAATCTGACATTCGCTGGCTGTCCTAAGTTGTTCTAAACAATTTCGTCGGTTTGGTGTAAGTTCGTTCGAACCTGTCCAGAAACAGTATATTTTATTCATTCTAACCGATTCCCATTCTATGGTTTAAGCATGCGGCTACCTAATAAAATTGAGCGACGTTAGCTCATCGAGTCCTGTCCAGCCAAATGAGCCTTGATATCGTTATGGGGCCGATGTTTGCAGGGAAGTCGTCTCTCGCCATTCAGCGTCTTCGGAGGGAGATGTATTTGAATACGAAATGTTGTGTAATTACGTCGGCCCTTGATACTCGATATGACTCTGCGGGAAGATCGCTGCAGACCCACGATGAGGCTGGGGGGTATCCCGCGATCGGGTTGAAGACTTTACTGGAGGCACTTACATTAGTGGCATTCTTGGATGCTTCGTTTATTGTTATTGATGAGGCACAGTTCTTTCCTGATTTGTATGAGGGAGTCATGATAATGGTGGAGGGATATAAGAAGAAGGTGCTTGTTGTGGGACTCGACGGCGATTCGAACCGGATGCCGTTCGAGCAGATTCAGAAGCTTATTTCGAAGGCGGATAGCTGTGAGAAACTGACTGCATTGTGCAGTATGTGCAAGGATGGTACTCCTGGTATATTTAGCTTACGGTTTGCTTCGACCGAGGGACAGATTTGCGTAGGTGGTAAGGATAAGTATGCGGCTGTTTGCCGAAAGCATTACTTAGGATATCATGCGAAGGCATCCTAGGTAGTGGGGTTGCTTGGTCGAACGTAGTGCTTGGTCGAACGTAGTGCTTGGTCGAACGTAGTGCTTGGTCGAACGTAGTGCTTGGTCGAACGTAGTGCTTGGTCGAACGCAGTTATCGATGTAACATGGTTATTTGATTAACGCACCATGGGGAAGCCCACCAGGTTGGCACCAATACCGAAGCCGGCACCCTGTCTGGCCGTAACGCCAATCGAGGGGGAAAAGATGTCGAGCACGGCAAAGACGGCGGCGGCGGCGATCGTCACGGACAGGATCTCATCCATCGGCAGGGCCTTGCGAGGGATAAAAAAGAGGGCAAGAGCTACGGCGACACCTTCTACGACATACTTGATGAGGCGGGTAAGCAGGTCATTAACGTCCATTCTATATATCCAATTATAATATTTTTTTCCTGCAGCAGTCTAAAGATAAGGTATGCCTATTTGTTTAGAATGAGTAAGGAAGAAACCGAGGACTACCTGATGGAGGATGCCGAGCTGCCTAGCCAGAAGATTGTACTTCTGAGTTTTCTTAGCCCGGAGAAGGTGCTCGCAAACAAGGATATTTTCCTATTCAAGAAGTTTCTCGCAACGTACGACCTGCAGCTGAAGACAACCAAGTTTGAGCAGTGGGTTGCTGAGCAGTTTCGTGCTGCTAACGCCAAGCTGGAGACCCTCGCCACGGCGGCCACCAACGAGGAGACCTCGCGCGAGGATATTGCGAAGGCTATCAAGGAGAGCCTCTTTCGCCCGGATCAGTTTGTTGAGTCCTACCAGGCGTATGTCAAGGAGAACCTGGCGGAGATGACCCAGCGGAAGCTGCAGGAGGAGTATGACGACTTTCTCTTCGCGGCGGGCACAAAGCTCGAGGAGGAGTTCTTTGCCCTAAATGAGTTCCGCACCACGATGCGTGGAATCAAGGTGCGTGGCGTCTTTTCTACGGAGGCTGAGGCGTCAGCTCGTGCAAAGCGTCTCCAGAAGACGGATCCCTCGTTCAATATCTACATGGGCAGTGTCGGGAAGTGGATGGCCTGGGAGCCTGATCCGAATAAGGTCGGGGAGAGCGAGTACGCGAATGACGAGCTGAATAGCCTGATGAAGAAGTACAGGGAGAACGAGGAGTCTCGTGACCAGTTTTACACCCAGCAGAAGAAGAACCGCGTGCAGGCGACTGTGTCTGCTGTTTCTTCTGAGACAGTTGTTGCCCCTAGTGCCACGTCGGCCTCATCGTATGACGGTATGTTTTCTGGCCCTGCGGACCTGGCGATGCAGCGCAAGGCTGAGGCGGCTGCTAGTTCCACGTCGGCCGCTAGTTCTACGTCGGCCGCACCTTCCCTCGACTAAGTTCTAGACTAGAACCCATATACATTTGTAAGGAACACATTGTTCTTTACAAATGTTCTACTTCTCTTCTGTTCTGCATACCTGCACACCCTTTAACAATTATCCCCGCACGATTTCATATCAGTAAATCCATCCTTGCGTTGTTTGATCGCAGCAGTAATGGCATATGATACGATATATGCTATGACAAAAGATACAATAAAAGCTATAATAAAAGATGTAAAGAAAGATCTAAAAAAATCGACCCACGACCACCGAACCTTCATCTATTACTTAGGACCTAAAAACGGGGCAGCTGTTCCAGGATAACTCTCCGCCTCATTCTCCAAGTCACGCTCGTACATACGAAGCCGCTCAGTCTTTGCACAAAACCCATTAATGCACTTCAGGCCAACCGCACACGGGTTGTCAACGCCGCACGAAATAGCATCACTCGACAGCATTCTTTGAACCGCCGGCTGCTTCGACAGCCCCTCGATCATCACGAGAGCAAGCCCAAGAAAGAATATGAGAAGTAGTGTACTTATCATGTCATTTACACGCAACATTGTACTATACTAACTCCTTAAAATTTTTTGACGTTGATCAGTGGCCCCTTGAGTCGCCGATTCGCCGTAGCATCGTATTCATTTCCCTGCTCCTCCCCCTTTTCTCTATAATGTTCCATCGAATGCTTCCAGAATTCCGGAGCACCAATCTGAAATTCTCCGTGCATCTCCGCCTTGTACCAGAAAACAATGTCCTCCAGCTTGTTACTCTGCGAGTTGTTGTTCATGACAATGCATTCGTAGTTCTGCGTGCACTGATCCATGACCTGACAGAAGAACTCCAAGCTGGGGAAGGCACTCCCAAAATTCTCAAAGATACGCTTCCTGTTTGTCACATACGGCTCTCGCAGAATAAAGCAGTAGTCAACATTCGTTCTCAACATAGGCGGAATACCCAGAGGATATTGCATCGTAATAAGAAAGAAAACTTTTAGCCACCGCCCGTTCAAGAAAAGGTACCGAATATTTCTGTCATGCAGCCAACTATCGTCGTAGAGACAGTCGTCCATAATTAAGAAAGAGCGAGGATCCGTGCGAGACGTCCCCGTAGCCTCCATTTCCTTTTGCACCTTTGCCATAATTAGCTTCTGTCTCTTGCAGAAATTGGCAATGATAACAGGATTGTAGTCGCCGTGAATAAACAGCGGCGGGATTAACTTCTTATAAAACTGATTAGATTCTTCGGTACCGCTGATCACGGTGCCCAGAGGCATCGACTGATGGTGAAACAGAAGGTCACGTACAAGTGTAGATTTACCTGTTCTTCTTCTTCCTATGAAAACACAAACCGCATCCTGGGGAATCATTTTCATATCAAACTTCCGGATATTCACATTCAGTGCGGAAGCGGGGTCTGTCATACGAGATTCTGCCCTCTTACACAAAATAATTGCGGTTAATTCTCCGAGAATCATCCAGCCGAGGATGTTAGAATGGATGCATGTTTAAATCAGTCGATCGGAATTACATTGCCGGTTTGGAATACGTATAGTCGAGTTCCCAAAATACCTGGATATACAAATATTTCCACGAAGATACCCATTCTTGAGCGTCTTCTCGGTACCCTTCCAGCTACCGAAGGCCAGCTCCAATCGGACGAATTCTTTGGCCGTGTACACTCCTTTGACGGAAGCGGCGAATGCATCGTGGAAACGGCCTCGAAGAAGAAAAAGCACGCCTACTGCAAGGTCACCCATATTCTGGATCCGACTCGTAAGATACAGGGATACTACGATGATGCTGAGAAGGGTGCGGAGCGTGCTGAAATCAAACGATCCTATACGACAAATCAGGCGTACGTCGATTTCCTGGCGAACTACTTGCTGGGGCAACTGCGTGAGAGGGATATTTCCCCCCACTTTTGCATGTTCTATGGAGGATTTCAGGGCATTGCCGATACATACCGATACAATATTACAGAATCCTTTGAATCCTATAGACATTACAAACGATTTTGGGAGAAGAAGGAGAGCGGCCTCTTCAGCCTCTATATCACACATGACGGAGAAACAATTGATGAGGATAGCACCATGAGATCAGCAATGCACACCCGCTCGTTTTCGTATTCGTCGAAAAAGACGGACTCTAGCCACGTATCTCTCCTTGAATATGCAGGTGCTGATACATGCCTCGATGAGCTCGAGTCGGTGTCATCGTTTCCTACGAATAGCTCAGATTCTGAGACGGACTCCTATGATTCTGATGAGGAATCGACGCACGTATTCTCCGAATTCAAGAAGTTCCCCACGATGCTGATTTTTCAGGAAAAGATGGATGGCATTATGGACAAGGAGCTTGATGAGGTGGAGGATGGGTTCGAAGAGAAGTGGACTGCGTGGACATTTCAGGTGATTGCGGCACTTTGCGTAGCCCAGGGTGTCTTTGGCCTGACACACAATGACCTCCACACAAACAATATTCTGTACAGCAAGACGGATATTGAGTTTTTGTACTATACGATGAGAGATGGGTCGGTTTGGAAGGTGCCGACATATGGTCGTATCTTGCGTATCATTGACTTTGGCAGATCAGTGTTTCGTATTGGCGAGTCCTGGTATGTGAGCGATGATTTTGCAAAAGGGGGTGATGCCCAGGCCCAGTATTCCTTTGGGGAGTTCAAGGTTGGCGATACTCCTGATATTTACCCGAACCCGTCCTTTGATTTATGCAGATATGCGGTCAGTGTCATAGAGGCCTTGTTTACGAATGTACCGGATGACAAGGAGGACGGGGCTGTTTTAAGCGAGGAGGGGTCATGGATTGTGCGAGAGACTGTGTCGCCGCTGTGGAATTTGCTGTGGACCTGGCTCGTTGACTCGGAGGGGAAGAATGTTCTTCGCGAGGAGGATGGTATGGAGCGTTACCCGAACTTTGATCTGTATGAGCGTATTGCTACACATATAATGAATGCAAAGCCGCAGGATCAGGTGAAAAAGGATATTTTTAAGGGCTACGCTATTTCAAGAACTGAGGTTCCTGAAAAAGAGAAGGTGTACTCCCTGTTTTGTTGAAAGACTTGAGCCTGCATCTTTGGTCGACTGTGTCTTAAAATCTAGCAGGGCCCGTCTGCAGTTCAATATCGACCGGTGCGGCGACGGTTGTAGCTACAAGCGTCGACGTAGATGCGATAATCGAGTCAAAGGATTCAGGCAGGAACATATATAGGGAGGCTGTTAGTGAGGCTCCCAGGCAAAAGTCACGAAGTACCGGACGAAGTCTAACTTCCTCCGTTGGTTCTTTTGAATACATCTGGTATATGTAACTTGCAATAGCAATTATCACGCCTCCACCGAGAACTGCCTTCCATATACCGGACTTTGTGAAATCCATTCTACCGCGTGGATTGTTTTCGGGTTTCCAATGGATACGCACCTTATTCTAGGGTCTCATCGAACTCCATGGGAAAATTCTCATCGGTTTCCTCGAAGGTGAGGCTCTCATCGGCAAAGGGGATATCCTGGATCCCATTCTCCTCGAGAACATCTGAGTCAAAGAGTACGTGGCTGTTGGAGAAGGTCACTCGGGGCTTTGTCTCAATATTGATAATGGGGATCGTCTTAGTGTCCTCGGAGACCTTTACTGCATCTGTAGCTTCCACAACCGGCTCAGCTAAAGGCTCGGCGACCTTTATAGGCTCGGCGACCTTTACAGGCTCAGCTACAGGCTCGGCGACCTTTACAGGCTCAGCTACAGGCTCGGCGACCTTTACAGGCTCGGCTACATGCTCGGCTACAGGCTCGGCTACAGGCTCAGCTACAGGCTCAGCTACGGGCTCGGCTACAGGCTCGGCTACAGGCTCAGCTACAGGCTCGGCTACAGGCTCGGCTACAGGCTCAGCTACAGGCTGAGCTACAGGCTGAGCTACAGGCTGAGCTACAGGAGCCTCTTCAGGCTCGTTGGCCGCAGCAGCCTCCTCCTTATCATCATCGTCATCATGCAGATACTCACGTAAAATAGACTTCACCGGTAACAACCCCCGAATAGCCTGTAACACAGAATCGTTCAGAAGAGACGACACCTGACGCAGATTCTTCTGCTTCTCAATGCTATTTGTGTCAGCAAATAGGTAGGCATTCGTCCAGAGGCTGCGAGCCGACTCGGACAGAACCCTGTGTAAAAAGTGGTCAATCTTCGGTATAGTAATCTGCAGCTTCTTCTGCTTTGTCGATAAGCGGATCGCCGAGAGAACCTTCGTGTGTGCAATAAAGACTGCAGTGATCAGCTCCTCCAGATAATCACACGCACAATCCTTTTGCAGCTTCTCCGTTTCACGGATCACCTTATCCTGATTCCATTCCGGAATTCCCTGAAGGAGTACCTGGAACTGCCAGAGGATTTTCGTCGGTGTCGGGGCCTCTCCCTTTGCCGTCTCCAGGAGCTCGAGCATGTACGTCTCAAGCGTAGGAACTAAAAATACACAGAGCTGACGCGTATATTCACCCTTTGCCTCTCCGTAGACCGAGAAATCTCCGTCCCCGCTCATATTCTAGAGTATATAGACTTCCTCTATACAACGTTATAACCGCATGCCTTCAAATGCAGGAGCCGTGCCCAGGGCGAACTCCCTGCTCCAATTGCACGCAAGGCAAGAAGTGCTTCTTCCCAGGTTTCCTCCTTAGCCAAGAAAGTCTGGATAATCTCGATCGGATTTTCTCCCTTAGAAAACGATTCACTGACTGAACACTCCTTTGACACTTTGTTCGGCGTATGTCTCGCAGCCCTACGGAATGACTCGAGGCCAACCGGCTGTTTCCATTCACATCGCGATTGAATGGCAGGTGTAATACGGTTAGGATCCCTGCACTCGAGGATACATTGAACCGAGGGGGACACCGTCTCCAGAATGCGTCGCAGAAAGGCCTGGGATTCGGGTGTCAGATCATCTGCACCCTCGATCCAGACGAACAGCGGTTCCTGACTTCTCACTTGACGATGGAGAGTCTCTCTCCCTTCGCGGAGTGTACGGTCTGTGCGTGCATTCCAGTGGTACAGTTTTGTCTTGCATTGCTTAACATGCGATAGGATCCAAGTGGTCTTTCCACATCCAGGGGGGCCATAGACAAGCCAGGCAGGTTGAGGCATCCCGGTGTCTTTGCATAGGGATACGTGTCGAAACGTTAAGCCTCCGATAAAGAAAAGTAGCTACGCTAGGTAATTTTATCAGGTTCATCGCTTATTTCCAGGCGTTCAGATGCAGGCTCTGCATGAGCGGATTATCCTCCGTGGCGGCAATAATCTCTCTAGTATTTCTCTCCGTGGGCACATCTAAGTTAAAGGGTGCTCTGTACTTGACACGACCAATGTCCGAGGAGCCCGGACCCAGGTCGACACTGCGATTCACCGTCAGCTCTCTGTCATTGCGAATATCAGAATCCAGCTTGCGAGATGTGACATTGGGCTCATCGCCCTTGAACATCTGGATATTCCCGCCCATCGCCTGACGCCCCTTGGCCACCACCTGCTTATTGGGGTTGAGTGTCATGTTATAGGCGAAGTTGTGGCTGATCATCTTCTCATTTGCCGACTTGGGTGCTCCCGTGTAGGCCGACTTGGCCGAGATCTGGGCCTTCTGCGTCGGGCGGGCGACATCATCCGGGTCATATGCCGTCATGCGTGTCGGCCCATCCGCCACCGCCATGATACCGAAGCGGTCGTTGTGGATGGTTCCCTCGCGGACCGTCGTACGAGCAATGTCGCTAGGATCCCAGACTGTGATAGCGGGAGCTCCGCTCGCATACCCTGTAGGAACTCCCGCCTGCTGGATATTACCAATTGTCTCGCTGCGGCGGGTGGGGCGCGACTCATCCTGGAAGTGCGTCGTCACAGCTCCCGCCTCCGCCGGGCTCAGATTCAGACCCATGACACGATCGCCTGTGTAGAATCTCTCATTAGGTCGTGCATCATAGGAACTCTTTCCGTAATCATCTTCAGGATTCGACGAATACTGGCTACCATCAGCATTTCTGTATCCCGCACCACCGTATTGATGGCCAACCGGCTTTCTGTAACTGCCAACCACGTAGTTCATACCAAAGTCCTGGCTTGCACCCGGACCCTTGTACTCGACACTGGTATCAGCACGATTCTGATCCGGCATAATTTGGATGGGTCGCACCCTTTCCTTTGTCTGCTCGGATTGACCGGCCACGCCAAAGTGTTTGCCGTCGGCATCTGTGTAAAAGGCGTCGGGGCGATACTTTCTTACCTCGCCCGGACTATCGGCCGACTTGCCAATGAACTGTTGGCCCTCGACAACCGGCATCGTGTAGGAATTCTTGGGGTTGGTCTCGACACGCAGATCCTCCGTCTTCTTCAGATTCTTCATCATAAACTCGTTCACCTCCAGCTGCTGGAATCCGCCCTTGCCAGTTGAACCGTATCCCTCATTCAGAGCGGGAGCTACGCGGATCTGCTCAAACGGCTTCTCACCGCCACGGTTTCTCGGCTCATTAATACGACTGTGCACGAAGTCCGAGGACGCTTCCATGCCATACACATTGCCGAAAGGCACCTGTGTATTGTCGAACATCTGCTCGACTTCCTGCTTCTTCACCTGGGTTACACCACTGCCAGTGTATCGGTCGAGTCTCCCGCTGTTGGCAGAGGCGTCGACGTTTTGACGGACACGTCCGCCGAAAAAGGGCTGCATGTTGTTGTGGGTAAAATCCTTTGACGGAAGAATCTGGCCTGAGAGACCACTCGTGACGTAGTCAGAGTCAATGTAATTTGGGGTCAGTTCCTTGCCACCGGAATTCATCATTACATCTGGCGTTGCAGCCTCGATGGGGATTTGTGTAGGGACCTGCTTGACGCCGGATGGATTTGGTTCGATGGGGGGAGTACCCATGCCCATTAGGCCCTTGTACATGAGGTCGAGTTCGGCGGCTGAACCACGAAGGCTTGTCTTTGGATTTTCTGCATTTGCAGAGCTCGATCCCGTAAAAGCTTCACGAATGGGAAGTTGGGCACGTGCTATAGGATTTGAGCCCTGGGGTTTGGTGGGATATGGCCCAGCAGGGGTCGTTGTTCGTGCAAGCAGAAGGCCGACACCTCCTAAAACTGCAAGGGCCGCGAATTCCATACTAACAAGTGAGCAGTAAAAGGGTAGGAAGTGGGACGTACCTTTCCTTTTACATTTATCTTTTTGGCCTATGGCCCTTTGTATTCGATCTTTTGTATTCGGTCCTTTGGCCCTTTGGCCCTTTGGCCTTCGGCCTGTGCCCTTCTGCCCTATCTCAGAGGCGGCTCCGCCGACACCTTTTGCAGTACATCGTGGGTGAATGTGTTTTTGGCAGGAACGTGTGTGCGATTCTTATATTTATCGACATCTCTTGACGGGATGAAAAAGTCAAAGGGGGTCTCGAACGTTTCCTGCGGGTCGTGGATGGGATAGTCCCAGCGGTTCCATCCTGTGGCTCGCAGAGTGCACGGCGGGTTTGTTAAATGGTTGAATACCAGTGGCGAGCTCTCATCAGCGGCATGGGACAGTGCCCTACGATTCACCTCATTCGTCGACGGGTTGTACTGCAGGGCGTCCTCGCGCCAGCGGGTTGACGGGCGGCCGATACCCATAAGGTCCGACTCCACCTCTGTCTTCCACATACCAGCAACCCAGCTTGCACCGGATCGTTGAATTCTCGTCGTCGAATCCATTGGAAATGTTGCAGGGCAATTTAGAAAGGGCACGAAGGCGTATTTTCCAGCATATGATGTAATTCTCATATCGTCGGCCTGATGTACGTCATCCCATTTTCCTCTCGTAAAGGCAGTCTGTCGGGGGGTACACATCTCTATAAGGGATTAGTACTTTTCGGGTCGATTACACACCTCCACGACAAACGGCTCAGGGGCCAGAGTCGCCGGGTAAGCCCACATCTGAGACTGTTTCAGCGGCTTACCTGATACGTCAATAGCCACCTTCTGCTTCGGCGTATCTCTCTTTACAATGCCTCCAGTGTCATCCTTAGGGTGATGCTGTCTCGAAGGGGTGAACGTAAGAGCACGAGTTATACCACGCAGGTCAGATTCGATATTGACCTGCTTTTCCCGGGTCTGGTACGGGACTTCATTTCCTCCGACAAGACCGAGGCTGTGTTGCGTGGGCCTGGGGTGTTGAGCATACGATATTTGGAGTTCATAGGTCTGGGGGTTTTCAGCTGCTTCCCAGGGATGAGGTTCATAGGGTCCAATTGCATCCATGTTCTATCCTGGCGGAATAAATGATTCTTCAGAAGATGGCTTGTCATAGACTTTCAGGGCTGCATGTTCCCAGAAATGATGCAACAATTTGCTGGTGGTTATCCGTGAATCTGGCCATGTTTCACAAGTCACGACCTGAATTTGACGCCTTCTTTCGCGATCATGCAAAAGGGGATGTGATGACGGATGTTTTCAAGCAGATCTATGATCACTACACGGGAAGAAAGACAATTGCCGATATGGAGCTCCTGAGAAAGGGATTTCGTGATCAGCTGGCGGCTCAGATACTCGCAACGACGAACGAAAAGACATCTCAAACAAAAGACCAAGAGTCAAAGAATAAGCCCCTCGCAGTTAAGTTCAAGTATGATTCAGGTGTATTCCAGGCCGCCGACGAGTATTTGTTAGAGGGAATCTTGAAGTACATATCTCCTAGATCATTCCCCTTTCACACCATTGTGACCGCATCGCCTACTCACAATAAGATAGCTCTATTATATGATGTATACCTGCACAGCCTGTACTTCGGGCTGCCGAAGAAGAGTGATCGCCCCGCATCCGGTACACTCAAGTCATACTATGACTTCCTACCGGAGGAAAATGAACTCCGCTCCGAAATGTCCACCCTGATCCTCCAGTTCGGACGCCAGCTCGGCAATGACGGCGAAATACATCACTACGAAGTAAATCCTCTTGAATCTATAATACTACCAACCCTTCGTCAGGGGGTGGAAAAGCCTCAGCTCCCCTCGATCGAAGGCAAGGAAGGCTGGCTAGCATGGGGAAAGGCTGTAAAAGAGGTTACGGATACAACGGAATTTTATCTCGATGCCATGATCATTCTGCAGAACGAAAACCACTTTGTCACCTATGTAAAATGCGAGGAGACGGATACATGGATCTATGACAATGGACTCACGGAAGGAGCTCTTGGGCATAAGGCTGGGAGTACCGTCTTCCCTTCGTTTGATGCTATGATGACCCAACACGGAAATGCAATTCGTCGGAATGTAATGCTTACATTTTACACCAAGTATGCGGCCGTTTTTGTAAAGAATGATGATAAGTCAGTATCGCTGAATTTGCTCGAGTTTTACAATGATCTCGCTAAACTCGAGCTGCCGAAGAATATCGATTTCATAAACATCGACTTTCTTATTGATTGTCTGATCACCGTCGTAGGCGAGGACGATGTGACTGGCGATCCGAATCATGATATTTTTATACGACTGAGGGAGAAGTACAAGCGGTCAGTCGAAGCCTTTCATTCCATGCATATACCCAAGCTCAAAAAGATTCAGTTCGTGAATAACCTGAAGGAGGTCGCCCATCGTGCCATAGGAAGCTATGATATAAAAACGAAGGAGGCCATGGTTTCCTTTCTCGAGGAGAACCCAAAGGCATTTTATAATATGATTGTGGGATCGGTGTAATATGAGTATAACAGTGTTTACGAAACACGTATATATTCATTTAGTTATTGATATCACGGGCATAGGCTCTGCTGGGTAATCCACCGCGGATCCAGCCATTGGCCGCAACCTCCTCCACTAAGTGCTTCGGGTTCTGGACATTGTCCTTGACGGGCTTGATGAGCGGCTCAAATACGCCGTCAAAGCCAACCTCTGTTACACCACCGCACTCCTTGCCCTGGCGTACCTGCTCGCTGTGCAGAAGCATTGACTCAACATCGGAGTTGCCGCGGCCCGTGCCCATGAACGGGACCGTTAAGAACGGTCTCGCCTGGGAGCGGATCAGGCATCTGTTATTCTTGAACTCGGCGTGCAGCAGCGACGACTCAGAGTCAATCTGGCTGTTGTTGGCACCGAAACCCTCTCTCGGGTAGACAAAGACGTTGTCAATGGAAATGGGGTTCACCTCTCTCGCATCAGGTACCAGATTCATCGTAGTATATTTACCAGGACCGACCGATTGCGTGTAATAGGATGTGATTCCAGAGGAATCATCTCTTACATGTGTAAGACGGTTAATATCCATTCTTCTAGCAGAGTAGAAGAAATGAAGGCGAGTTCAGCAGGACTGAAGTCCGCAATGCCCGAACGCTTTTGTTCCTGTATTAAGAAAGTTTGGAAAACTAGG
>Ga0209296_1000627_pt1 | contig 30210 bp, 27 predicted proteins | sample S_130206_EF_Meta_FD_187319 | JGI IMG/M metagenome (GOLD analysis project Ga0209296, IMG submission 187319) | Freshwater microbial communities from Lake Simoncouche, Canada to study carbon cycling - S_130206_EF_MetaG (SPAdes) (version 2) | ecosystem: Environmental > Aquatic > Freshwater > Lake ... | reverse complement strand
CCCATTTTTTTCTTCAGAACACAAAGAAACGGTATACGTGTGATTCCGAGGCGGCGCACTCAAATCCAGTGTATGCATCACAGGCCCGTGATTTCAGTCTGAACTCTTTGCTCACCCGGTTCAAACAAACCAAGCTTTAAACCACGTGATTGGGCATCGTATGCCGCAAGATAGAGCTGCAATGCTTTTCTAAACACTTCACTCTTATTCGCGGCAGAACCCGCTACTCGATCAATGTCACGATTTAAGTCATCAGACAAAACAACACTCAATCGTATGCTCAAGCCGGCTCCTATTTTGCGATCCAAACGCCCACCTGTCAGGATCGAAGGCGTGCGTTAGGCACTTATTTTAGCGCCGACTAAACCTAGGCAAACTGCATCTCTCAGCTATTTATTTTGTATTAAATTGTTACCACTCCCAATTTGTACAAACAATGAATAGGAGGCCGTTCACTTCGCAGGCCTTGCACGCACAGCCTCTTCATTAATATCTGAGCCCCAGCCGGGGCCCTCGGGCAAGATGATCTCGCCATCGACGATTTGAATCGGATGGGTCATGTATTCACGCGTAAACGCAGCTTCGTCGACGACGTACTCCATGATGCTGAAATTTGAAGTCGCTGCTGAAAAATGCGCCCCCATCAGCGAAGACAACTGCCCGTGATAGTTATGCGAAGCGACGTTGATTTCATAACTCTCAGCCATGGTCGCCATTTTGGTTGACTCTAGCAAGCCGTTCCATTGCGGGTCAATAATCGCAACGTCTGCAGAGTTGGCCTCAAGATAAGGGCGAAGCGCTTGCCGGCCCAGCAACGTTTCAAGCGAAGAGATTCGTGTCGTGGTTGATTGCTTGACTTCAGCCAAGGCTTTAGGATCTTGTATGTCGACTTCAAGCCACATCAGATTAAACCGCTCAAGCGCGCGTGCGATTCTTTTTGCACCTTCGGGCTTAAAGTGAAAATTCAGATCGAGCGCCAACTTCACATCTTTTCCGGCGCCCTGCTCAAAGGCCGCAAGCAATTCAACAATCGTAGCAAGAAGTTTATCGTCAAGATTTAACTCAGGAAAGCCTGTTCCGATGCCAAAGCCTGGTCGATAATTACTACAGATGCCGTTTTCAAACGAAAGAATATTAGTCTTGAGCGCTTTGAAACCGCGCGTCTTTGCCTCTTGCCCTAACGCCACGATATCGTCTAACGAGCGCAAAGGTGCTGCATCAAACACTGGTGCAAAACGCGAGCGCAAGGTACCGCATTGCGACCAATAGATCGGCAGCGTTTTACGTAAGGCGCCACCAAATAATTGATGCATCGGAACATTCAGTTCTTTAGCTTTTAAGTCTAAGCAGGCATTTTCAAGTGCGGCAATGGCCTGAGCAATCAACCCACCAGAAAATATTCGCGTGACTGCAAACAAGTTGGCATGAATCAGATTGATTTGTCGTGGGTCTGAGCCCAGTAAGCTTTGTCCAAGCTTGCGGATGACTCCAGTTAAGCCAGGCGCTGCACTGCCCTCGCTGAACTCTGACCAACCTATCAAACCTGTATCGGTTGTGATTTTCAAAAACGATAGCGTACGCCAGCCACCATCAGCATGGAGGTCTTCGATTGCGGTGATTTTCAAGCTGTCTCCTTGGCCGTTATATATACGGCTTTTTGATCAAACCTTAGCGAAACTAGCGTCTCGCTCAGGTTTGCGATTGTCTTTTATAGCCCAAATAGATGGCCACGATTATCTTTATTGCATCGCTAACTAATAGGATTATTTCTCAGTGATCGCCAAGAGGCGGCACTTCAGGGGTAACCGAAAAATGATGCAATTGAATTTTCCAGTGTCCGTTCAGCTGACTTAACACGAGCGTCGTGCGCAGTACCGATTGAGTCTGACGCCCCCCGGCCAATACAAACGAAAAAGCCCCTAGACCTTGCGATACAAAACTTTCTGGGCTGATTTGCACAAACTCTTGTTCGATTAAGTCGAGTACTGCCGACTGAATGATGCCATCATAGGATGCAAAGTAGGCTTGAATTGCAGCGACCCCAACTGAATGTCCTGAACGACCGCCATAAAACAAGGCATTGTCTGCATACAGTTTGGCCAGCGCCTTTGGATTCCATACCTTGGCGGCCAGATTCCAAGCATTTTGCATCTCGGCTAGGGTTTTTTTAGGATTGCTCGCACTCTCAGTCATGGCGGATCTCTAGGCTTTTGATTGTTTAATCGCTTGCAGTTCAAGCGTTTAGATGAGTGTATACGAACGAAAAGCACCTCAAACAAGGGTTTTCTCTAGCTCAGGGCAACAGCAATTTCGATCTATTTCAGGCAATATGGGTTTGGTTTTCATGAAACTCGGCGCTAACCGCAGTCGTCCAAACTCTTTTTACGAACAGAGACACTCAATGAATTTTAAAAAAACGATTCTTTCTACTCTTCTTGCCACCGGCATACTAAGCGCAAGCGCACTGACTAACCTTGCCTCTGCGCAAGACGTCAAACCATTTCGCATTGGTGCCATTGTCGATATGTCGGGTATTTATTCTGCCATTGGCGGCCCAAACATGGTGACCGCAGTCAAGATGGCAGTCGAAGATTTCGGCGGCAAGGTGTTGGGCCGCCCAATCGAGGTTCTTTCGGCGAACTATCAGAATAAGGTTGATATTACCGCCGCACGCGTGCGCGAATGGTACGACCGCGACGACGTCAAACTGGTCATTGAGTCAACTGACTCTGCTTCGGCGTTAGCGATGCAAAAACTCGCCCGTGAGAAAAAGCGCCTGGTGATTTTTTCGGGCTCGGCAAGCTCTGCGTTGACCAATGCTGAATGCTCACCTTACGGCGTCCATTACACTTACGACACCTATGCAATGGCTCACGGCACGGGTGCCGCGATTACGAAAGGAGGCGGTAACAGCTGGTTTTTCATTACTGCCGATTATGCGTTTGGTCACGCCCTAGAAAAAGATACTGCTGAGGTTGTTCTTGCCAATGGCGGTAAAGTTCTTGGTAGCGTGCGCGCGCCATTAAATTCGCCCGACTTCTCTTCGTACTTATTGCAAGCACAGGCGTCAAAAGCCAAAATCATTGGCTTGGCTAATGCCGGCTCAGACGCGCAGAATTCTGTGCGTCAAGCTTCGGAATTTGGCATTATCAAGGGCGGGCAACAAATGGCCACCTTACTGATGTTTTTGTCTGATATCAAAGGAATGGGCTTGTCAGTCGCACAAGGCTTGATGTTCACCGATGGTTTTTATTGGGATCGCACTGACGAAACTCGTGCTTTTTCAAAACGTTTTGGCGAGCGTAACAAAGGTGATATGCCAACCATGGTGCAGGCCGGTGCTTACTCAGCAACCATGCATTATCTGAAGTCTGTTACTGCCGCTGGCACAGATGATGCCGACGCCGTTGCAGCCAAGATGAGAGAGCTCGAAATCAACGACTTCTTCGCCACAAAAGGTAAGATCCGTGTCGACGGTCGCATGGTGCACGATATGTATCTGGCCGAAGCGAAAAAGCCGTCTGAGTCAAAGGGCCCCTGGGATCTGTTGAAGATCAATGCAGTGATCCCGGGTGACCAAGCTTTTAGGCCTTTGTCGCAAAGTGTTTGCCCATTAGTCAAAAAATAATACTAAGGTCTTAAGTGTACGATGACGGCCACTTCGGTGGCCGTTTTTCAATAAAGGCAGTAATCCCCTCTTTTGCATCGCGGCTTGCGGCGACTGCACAAAACGTATCAACGACAGCTCCGATATCGCGACGGTAGCCAGCGTCATTGATTCGCATAAAAGCTTGATGTCCCATTCGCATCACGTTAGGCGATTTAGACGCAAACATTTTCGCCATGACACGTGCGGCTTGCAGAGCAGTGCCATCCTCAACACTTTGACTCACCAAGCCAAGTTCAAGGGCCTCTTGCGTATCAAAGACACGGCCGCTAAAAAGAATCTCAAATGCTCGATGTCGTCCGATGATTGAGGGCAGATGAATGAAGTGGATTGCGGGAATCATACCGACGTCAATTTCTGGGTAGCCAAAGGTTGCTGAGCGACTCGCAATGATCACGTTACAAGAGATCGATAGGGTCATCCCTCCGGCACGCGCTGCGCCGTCAATCGCTGCGATCGACGGCTTACCCAAGGTATGCTGAACATCCGCAAGTTCGATATAAAGCCGATCTAAAAATTCACGTACCGACTTGCCTGTTTCATCGAGCAAAATATCCAGATCAAGTCCAGCGCAAAATCGTTTGGGCAAGGTGCTCGCTAAAATAACAGCACGAACTTGATCGTCATCGCGTGCGGCTTTGAAGGCCGTAACGATCTCAACAAGCATCGGGATGTTCAAGGCATTTACCGGCGCGTGATTCAGACTGATCTCTGCGATTTGATCGATGACCGAGTAAGTGATGTATTTCATTTTTTTGATTCTTTGTTTTAGAAGAAAGTCGGTGTCATTTACTGAGGGGCAATGCAATGGCTGACTGTATAACGCCAGTGCTACGTAAAGCTTCAATTGCCTCGTCTGAATATCCGAGTTCAGACAAGACCTCTTGCGAGTGCTCGCCTAACAAGGGCGGCGGTCTGTGCGCCCGGCGCTCTTCGTCTTGAAACTTAATCGGCAACCCAATTTGTTGTAGCGCGCCTACCGTTGGGTGTTCGGTTTGAACAATCAACCCCCTAGCCGCCACTTGAGGATGCGCCAAGGCTTCACTAAGCTTATGGATAGGTGCAGCGGGCACTCCGTTTTGACTTAAGCACTCAAGCCACTGCGCAAGCGTCTTACTTTTCATCTTTGTCTGCACCAGTGCAACGGTGGTACTCATATTTTTGACGCGCAGCGCATTTGTCGCAAGATCTGGGCGATCCACATGCTCTTCTAAGCCCGCGACTGAACAAAAGCGTCGCCATTGCGCATCGTTGCCGGCACCGAGCATGATTGGCTGATCGGCTGTTTCAAAGACTTGATAGGGGCACATTGAGGGATGACCCGTCCCCATTGGCTTAGGATCGTTTCCGCTTTGCCAGTAGCTCTGCGCCATGTAAGTCAGAAAACCAAGAGAGGTATCGAGCAACGACAACTCAAGGTAAACACCCTTGCCGGTTCGCCCACGTTCTAGCAGCGCGGCGAGCACACCACTAAGCCCAAACATGCCGGTGCCCATGTCAACTGGCGAAAAACTTGCCCTAGCAAAGGCGCCCTCTGGCGCACCCATTGTGCTGATCATGCCGCTAAACGCCTGCAGCATGACGTCATAGCCGGGTTCGTCTCCGAGTGGCCCTGAACGCCCATAGCCTGAAATTTCGCAATAGATCAGCTTTGGATTGATCGCGCTTAAGGTCGCATAATCAACTTTAAGCTTGGCAGCGGTACCACCACCAAAACCTTGCAAAACGACGTCTGCGCTTTGCACAAGCTCGTGTAAGATTTTTTGACCCGCTTGGGTTTTTAAATCGAGCGCGAGACTACGTTTGTTATGGTTGACTGCCATAAAGATTGCGGATTGACCATTCGTCTGTGGTAGCCATCCGCGGGTATCATCCCCCTGACCCACAGGCTCAATCTTAATGATCTCAGCACCTAACTCGCCAAGATATTGTGCGCAAAGTGGCCCAGCCAGCACCTTGCTAAGATCGACAACTTTAATACCTTTGAGTGGTTGCATAGTGTTTCTCTGTTAGCGAATGCTTGCTGGCGCTAAGGCGCGAGTGAGGCTAGCCTCACCGCGCCCATAGATCGCAGCGTTATAACCTGTTACGGTATCGGTTCGAGCAGTGTTCAACAACTGATTCGCCACCGCCGTCGCGTTGGCCGTCGTGAACTTGCTTCCAACAATTGCGGCATAACCCGAAACGATGGGAGCCGCAAACGAGGTCCCGGCTAGCCCTCCCATGGCACTGCTGTCTACACCAACAACCAAAAAATTTCTTTGTACAACAGGGCTCGTACCTGCGACATTTGAATAGCTGGCCATTGACGCGGGGTTTGCCGGCGTGCCGTTCTTTGCTAGGGCACCTACCAAGATCGCCGAAGGCTGCCCAGCTAGGCTAACTGCCAGATTATCCACTCTGCCTCGGTACTCGCCCGATGGCACCGCCGCACCGACGGGGATACTGCTGTTACCTGCAGACTTAACAATCACCGCGCTACCGCTTTGTGCATAGCCTAACAAAGCCAACTCAGTCGGAAAAGACGTGAGGCTGCTGTAAAAGCTATAAGACAAGTTGAAAACATTTAACGTCGAGGCGACTAGCCCAACGACTCCCGTGACCGCCTCATGCGTGACCACCGAGGCGCGAGGCGCCACTGACTGTGCCTGCCAAGTTGTCCAAGCACCATGGCATCTTGCAAAGGCTCGCTCACAGGTCGAACCGAAATCATCGATCATATTGATTCGAACGCCCTGTCCTAAATAGCCTTGTGACCAAGCCGTACCGACCTCGGGGCTCATCCACGCCTGTTGCGCATTCGCAATCGCAAACACTGACATTGACAGGCTAAACGCGGTCATCGAAAGAGTCTGTTTCATTATCATCATGGCACTGGTCTAGCCTCGATTGGTAAATTTCTAAAATGAAAGTGAGTACTGAAGGGACAGAAAATAAGAATTGAGTGGCCTCATGTTGTACAGGTACTGCAAGGTATCAGTGGGTGCAAGCGGCGTTGCCGCCAAACGGCAATTCACTTTTTGTTGCCCACCGATTTCGCCGTAATCTGCGATACACGATTTCTCTCTTAAACTGCCGCCCAGGATAGTGGTCGCTTTGAACGACAAACTTGAGTTCTTAGCAAAGTCATGGCGAACAACCAAACCGACTTTAACGCTTGGATCGATCGTATATTTTTCGCCGAATTCGCCTGTGCTAGCGCCCCAAATTAAACCAAGCCAGGGCGTCAATTGGGTCATCATTGCCAAACGCGAGTCTGTCCACTTGGTCGAATACCAACCCTTAAAGCTGACCCAGTTTCCGTTGGCGGTTTCGAATCCCCCAATTTGCGAGGCGCGCATCACTTGCGACAATTGCGAACCCTGACCGATATCTATGAGGTAGGTATTGACAAAAAAATACTTCGCTGCAGCCGGAAGCTCTGTCGCCTTGGCCATTGGGGTACTGAGGCAAACGACCAAACCAAATACCAGACTGACAAACACTAAGCCAGGCTTGCGCCAAGCCGCTATGTCAATCGATTGACTGCTCTTGAGAGACTGCATGGTGCCCTTAGCAGTTAGACTATGCACGTGTCCTTCACTTCTTAATCGACATCATGATACAAAAACTTTTGTTGTGCACTCTCTTATTGCTCTCAACGCTAACCGGTATCGCCATGGCGACTGAAGAACCCTCTTACCGAAGCATCTTGCAACAGACGCCCTTTGAGATCAGAGAATACCCCGCTTTGATCGCTGCCGAGGTGACCGTGTCCGGCGAGCGTAGCGATGCCGTCAGTGCAGGGTTTCGCTTGCTGGCTGGATACATCTTTGGCGGCAATACGCGCAAACAGAGTATTGCCATGACCGCACCAGTGATTCAAAACGAATCGCCAAATGAGAAAATCGCCATGACCGCACCCGTCATGCAAAGTCCTGACCCTTCGGGCTGGGTCATTCGTTTCATTATGCCTGCCAGCTACACACTTGACACTCTGCCAACACCGAATGATCCAAAGGTTCGACTTGTCTCTTTACCACCCAAGCGACTTGCCGTCGTACGTTTTTCGGGGCTAGTCGACGACAACGATGTCGAACAACAAACCAATGTGTTACGCGCCTTTATCGCTCAGCAAAAGTTGACAGCTGTCGGCACGCCTTCGCTGGCCCGCTATGATCCGCCTTGGACACTTTGGTTTTTACGACGCAACGAGGTCATGCTTGAAGTCACCGGCACCCAGTGAACTGCACATGAATGCTGTCAGCAACAGGAACCTACCGAAACGATAGACCTCGCCCCGGGGTGTGCGACTACATGTTCAGTCCGCCTTCATCCCAGTCTTTTTAATCAAATCGGCCCACTGCTTCAATTCACTTTGAATGGCTGCCTTCATTTGCTCGGGCGTCATTTTTAGCGGCTCGTAGCCATCCTGTCGAATAACCTTTAGCACCTCAGGGTCGTCCATCGCGGCATTGAGTGCCGCAACCAGTTTAGTTGTAATCGCTGCAGGCAGACCTGCAGGCCCCACAACGCCAAACCACACCGGTGAATCAAACCCCGGAAAGCCACTTTCAGCAATGGTGGGCACGTTCGGAAACAAACTACTACGGGCAATCGAACTCACGGCAAGGGCTGTGACTTGCCCTGCCTCAACGTTGGTGGCGATTGAGCCGATTGACGAAAACAAAACTGGAATATGGCCACCCAATAAATCGGTTAAGGCGCCAGCCCCGCCCTTGTAGGGCACATGAGAAATTTGCAACCCCGTTGCAATCTTAAACTGCTCGGCCGCCAAATGACCCGATCCTCCGATCCCTGACGTGCCATAGCTCCACTGCGTTGGGTTTGCTTTTGCTAAGGCGATAAAACTCTTAACATCTTTAGCCTGTGACGTGGGTAAGACCGCAATCAGTGAACCGCCACTGGACACCATCCCGATGGGTGTGAAATCATTGACTGGATCAAAGTTCGCCTTGCGTAACGAGGGCCCAAAAGTCATGGGGCCTTGCGACGTGAGGTGAATCGTATAGCCATCAGCTGGCGCACGCGCAACGAGCTCTAAAGCAATCCCCCCAGCCACGCCAGGGCGATACTCCATCACGATCGTTTGACCTAAAAATTTTGCCATACGATCGGCCACCGGACGTGCAAGCTTGTCGGCTGCCCCTCCAGCAGTAAATCCGACCACCATTTTGATCGGTTTGGCTGAGGGATAGTCTGTCGCAGATCCGACAGACGGTGCGCCAAACAGGCCTACAACTAAAGCGATGGCACCTAGCTTGCGTGTAATCAAAAGTGTCTCCGAGTGCATGCTGAACTGCTTTTTATTCTTTTATATGAAAACCGACCAATTCTAGCGAATCATAACTGCCTGTTCCAAAGTGAACAATACCTTGTATTTTCGCACTCTCGGTTTACACTTTGCTGAATTGGATGCACGGCTCGATCTAAACAGTGATTGCGTGATGCCTCGAGCCCACCCAAAAAATACCCTTCGGAGATCTAAATGCGTAATGCTGTAACCAAACTAATCGCCTCATTCATCTTGGCAACGCTCGCTCAGACCGCTGCCGCTCAGTATCCTAATAAAACCATACGCTTAGTCGTGCCTTTTCCGGCAGGCTCAGCAACTGACACGGTCGCACGCATTCTTGGCAATGGCTTAAGCACCAGCTTTGGGCAGCAAGTGATTGTCGAAAACAAGGCTGGCGCCGATGGAGCTCTGGCTGCGACAGAAGTCGTCAAAGCGGCACCCGATGGCTACACGATGCTTGTGGCAACCAACAGCCCAATGGCTGCTGTACCCGCTCTACGCAAACAACCGCCTTATGATCCCATCCGCGATTTCACTCCTATTTCAATGATTGGCCGATACACCTTCTTTTTGTATGCCAACGCGCAGTTACCGGTTAACAACATCGCTGAACTCATCGCGTATGCAAAGGCTAACCCGGGTAAGCTCGCCTATGCCACTGGCAACACCACAGGTATTGTGGCAACCGCTCAAATTTTGTCACTTGCCGGCGATCTGAAGATGCTGCATGTGCCATACAAGGGTGAACCAGCGGCTGTCATTGATCTGGTGTCCAATCGCGTGCAACTGATGATTTCAACCCCTTTCACCGCTGGTGTACATGCGGCTGAAGGTAAGCTCAAAATGCTTGCGATCACGCTCCCGACTCGCTCGGCACTCGCACCGGATGTACCGACTTTTGCCGAAGCAGGAGTGAATGGCTTTTCAGTTCAGTCATGGGCAGCCTTGTACGCACCAGCCAACCTGCCTGCTGAATTGCTTACGCGTTTGAATACCGCGGTGAATGCCGTCTTGAATCGTCCCGATATCAAAGAGCAGCTAGACCAAAAGCAGTTTTTAGTTCAAGGTTCGACATCCGAAGCACTTGGCGCCTTCACCAAAGAGCAAGCGGCAACCTATGTCAAAATCCTGCGCGATGCGGGCGTTCAGCCTGAATAATAGCCAATACGGAGACCCCTCATGCCGGTGATTTCAACTAGCTTTGATCTGACAAATGTCGAATGGCGTCACGTGCATGACACCAGTGATCCAGCTTTTTATATCGATTTTGAGTACAGCCTGCTAGGCTATGACTTGCCTAGCGGACGCCTCGATATGCTGCTTCGCTATGGCAAGGGTGGGCACTGTCGGCGTCATCGCCACCTTGCCTCTACGGTCACTCTCGTCTTAGAAGGCGAGCAGTTTTTAACCGAGATGCTGCCAGATGGCACGACAAAAAAAATCCACCGAAAAAAAGGCGACTACGCCTTGGCTGCAGCTGACGCACTGCCACATGACGAACACGGCGGCCAAGACGGAGGAACCATCCTGCTATCGATGACCGCAGTCGACGGCCTGTTATTTGAATATTTTGATGAAAACATGGCCAATGGCTGGGCACTTTCTATCGAAGAGTACGTCGACAACTGGAACAAGGGCGTGATTCACGCCAGCGCTCCCTCGCAAGCGTTATCAACACATCGTTAAGCAGAAAGCTCGACCGTATTGCCAATATCAGATACGGTCGCGCGCTGCACATCGCGCTTCCAGCGCCAATCATCAAAATCTGTCCCCCGATGCATGGTGCAACGGTTATCCCACATCACCAAATCATTCACACGCCAACGGTGGGACAGCACAAATTGCGGCTGTGTTGCGTGCTCAGTGAGCTCTTGAAATAGCTTTTCACTGTCTTCATCAGACATCCCGATCACTCTCATCGCATGCGAGGCAAGATACAAATTGCGTCGCCCTGTTTCAGGAATCGTGCGCACCATCACCTGCTTGGCCGGCGGCAACGAAGCGCGTTCTTTTTCGGTAAAGTCAGTAAAGCCAAGTTTTGCACGCGAATGAAAAATCGAGTGCTCAACAATCATCTTGTCGAGTTTAGTTTTAGTCGCACCAGGCAAAGCATCGTAAGCCGCACGCATATCTGCAAATTCGGTACGCCCGCCTACCGGAGCGATCGAACGCCCGTACAACAACGATGTCAAGGCTGGTAAGTGTCTAAAAATACTATCGGTATGCCATAGACGATTGGCGAGGCCTGACATCCGCTTACGGCTATTCACCGCAAGGATTTCGTTTTCGTCACCTAAATTTGAAACGTCGGCAATGCGTGTATCGATTCGGTATTTTTTTACCTCATCGGCATAGGTGTTGATATTTTGTTCCATCGGACCGAACACTTCTGCAAACGCAATGTGTTGGGCCGAAGTCAATTCTTGGCCTGGAAACACTAGCACACTGTATTTAAAAAACGCGGCTTTAATCGCAACACGGTCTTCATCAGACAACGGCAGACTCAGATCTACGTCGCCGATTTCGGCCATGAAGTCTGCTTTCACAGGATATAGAGTGATGGCCATGCGTGGCTCCGAGAGTTAACAACGAAAACTAATTCTACTCAGCGACTACACCCGTCTGGTCAATCACTTTTTTCCACTTGGCCAAATCTTCTTTGATTGCCGCAGCGAATTCTGCTGGCGTGCTCGTCATCATGTCACCATTCTGCGACTCAGCCCAAGCCTGCAGCGCGGGGTCTTTTGTGACGACAGTCAACTCTTTGTTTAGTCTCTGAATGATCGCGGAGTCTGTTCCCTTGGGCACCATCACACCAAACCACGTGTAAGTATCAAAGCCCTTGACGCCTAACTCAGAAAACGTCGGAATATTTGGCGCTTGCTTTGAGCGGGTTGTGCCCGAGATTGCTAAGGCAATGAGCTTGCCGGCATTGATGTGCGGAATCGCCGTGTCGCTAAACATGACTTGCAGCTGCCCACCGAGTAAGTCAGCCATCGCGGGGGCAGTCCCTTTGTAAGGGACGTGCGTCATTTTGATACCGTGATCTGCATCAAACAGTTCACCGGCCAAATGGCTGACACCGCCCGTGCCGCTTGAGCCATAGTTCAATACGCCAGGCTTAGCTTTGGCTAGCGCGATCAATTCAGGGATTGATTTGATCGCTAGCCCCGGCGTGACAACCAAAATCGCCCGGCTGCCGCCGATCAAGGCCACTGGTTCAAGATCTTTTAAAGGATCAAAGGGCAAGGTCTTGTAGACAAGCGTGTTAATCGTAACGGTTGCGTTATTGCCAACGTAAACCGTATATCCGTCGGGCGCAGCCTTGGCGGCCCGAGCGGCGCCGATATTGCCGCCACCGCCTGAAATGTTTTGAACAATGACCTGCTGACCTAACCTTTCTCCCAAGGGCTTAGCCACTGCACGCGCCAAGGAGTCAGTAAACCCACCTGGGGGATAGGCGACGATCATTTGTATCGGCTTGTCTGGCCATGCTGCCTGCGCACCACCAACATATACTGTAGCGAGCATTAACAAAAGCGTAATGCATTTATTCTTCATCTTGTCTCGACTTCATTTAGTGATGTTTTTTCTAGGTTGAGAGATGACCGCGCTTAATAACTCTCGATAAGAGTGCGAGTACACTCACAAAAGCGTACCACAAGAGCACATTCAAAAAAAATAATTCTCATAATGATTCGTTCAAAGTTTTATCGGCGATTAATCTCTGTAAGCGCACTGTCGCTGGGGTGCCTTTCACAGACGGCGGCCTCACAAGACTTCCCCGTCAAACCGGTTCGCTGGATCATCCCTTACTCTGCAGGCGCATCAAACGACGTTGTCGCCCGACTGCTCGCTCAAAAACTGTTGCAAAAATGGGGGCAGCCCATCGTCATCGAAAATCGTGCGGGGGCCGGAGGCACGATCGGCGCCAGCCTGGTGGCTCAGGCAGCACCGGATGGCTACACGCTACTGATGACCAACCCAGGCTCCAACGCGATTCAGCACGTTTTAAATCAACACTCGACCTACTCGAATCGCGATTTTGCTCACGTCGTTTTGCTAGGATCTGCACCCTTAATGCTGAGCACGCGAAAGGATTTTTCGGCGTCAACCGTCACTGATTTAATCGCGCTCGCAAAAGCCAAACCTGGCGAACTGACGGGAGGTTCATCTGGCGCAGGTGGCAGCAGCCATTTCGCCCTTGAACTATTTAATCGGGCCGCGAATGTCGAGATTCGACATATTCCATACAAAGGAGCGGCGCCGGCGCTAGCCGATGTGGTCGGCGGACAAATATCACTGATCTTCACCACACCCGTATCAATTTTTGCCCTACTTGATGCAAACAAGCTGAAGGTGCTTGGCGTATCAAGCCAGAGGCGCCTGGCGGCCTTTCCTAATGTGCCAACCATGGCCGAACAGGGCGTACGTGACTTCAACGACAAAATTTGGTTCGGAGTGTCGGTGCCAGCAGCCACGCCTGACTCGATCGTGCACAAGCTCAATCGCGATTTCAACCACATTCTGCAGGCCTCCGACATCAAAGAGCGCTTTACCGCCCTGGGCCTTGAAATCGACGGCGGAAGCCCCGAAGATTTTTCTGCCATGATCAACGCGGACATCGAACGACTGCGTCAATTAGTCAAGACTGAAAATATCAGAACCTCTCCCTGAGCATCTGCTAGTGCGTCATCGCCTAGACCGCCTCATCAATCGATACAAGACTCGCGCGTCCTCTTTTGTTGTTAATTTTGTGCGTTGCAACAGGGTGTTTCAAAGGCCTATTTTTTTAAAGTCGTACACTCTACTTATCGCCTTCAACACTGATTTCTTGTGAAACACCTTTTACTTGCCCTCGGGGCAATGTTTTTTCAGCAGACCTTTATTGCACTTGGGCGAGCCTTACCCGCGGTGCTTGCCCCAGCCATGATTGCGCACCTGATGCTGGATTCTGCTTGGATCGGGGTGTATTTCTCGATCGGCGCAGTCGCGTCGTTAGCCACTCAACTGGGGTGCGGCAGCTTCATCATTCGCTATGGCGCCTTGCGCATGAGTCAAGTCGCCTTGGTGATGTTGGCGTTGGGGATGGCGCTGGCAACACTTGATTCTCCCTTGATGCTGGTGCTTTCGGCGTTGATTGGTGGCGGAGGGGCCGCCGTCTCTACACCAGCGAGCTCCCACCTGCTTGGACGCGTATCGCCGCCTCGCTACATGCCTTTGATTTTTTCGCTTAAGCAAACGGCGGTGCCTGCCGGACTGTTGCTTGCTGGTTTACTGGGGCCTCGACTCACCGAAGCCTTCAACTGGCACTACACCATGCTCATTGCGGCGCTCGCTTGCCTTGTTTTTACTTTGATGCTGCAACCCTTACGTAAACTCTTCGACGATGATCGCATCGCAACACGCAGCTTTCATTTGTCGGATTTTTCTACCACGCTGAAATCAGTCATTGGTACCAAAACGCTGCGCAACCTTGCCTTTACTTGCTTTGCGTTTAATGCAGCACAAACTATTTTTACTGTCTATTTTGTGGTGTACCTGACCACACTGGGCTACACGCTCGTGGCGGCGGGATTTGTCTTTTCGATCGCAGTCGCGATTGCTGTGCCAGGCCGCATTGTCTGGGGACTACTTGGTAGTGGCTATATTCAACCTAGAATCGTCATGGCGGTCTTAGCATTTGGGATGGGCGCTAGCATGATCGCGCTCAGTCTCTGCCGCGAGGGTTGGCCCACGATTTTGGTGGGTACGATTGCAGCGATCATTAGCGCCACAGCGCTGTCATGGCACGGTGTCCTGCTCGCTGAAACTGCCAATGCAGCGCCAGAGGGGATGCGCGGTGCCGTGACCGGTGGCGTGTTGTCGTTTGGCCAACTCGGTGCGCTATCGGCTCCAACGGTATTTTCAATACTGTTGGGGCTCAGTGGCAGTTACAGCTTAGGTTTTATCGTTTGCACAATCCCAGCTTTGCTTGTTGGCTACGCTTTAGTGCGACAACGCAGCAGCTAAAAAATCGATAAAGATCTTGCTGACTTTTTCAGCCTGTTCTTGCTGCACCCAATGACCTGCGCCCTCAACCAGTACTGTGCCCTTGTATTGCGTGGTCAGTGTCTGCTCGACAGACTCAAGACCCCCTGGGGTTTGATAAACGCCCCAATCGCTTTTTCCGCCAATAAACAACGACGGTACATCGATCGTGCGGCCAGCAAAGATTTTTAGTTCTTGATCAAGCCCACCGATTCGATAGCCTTGCAAGCCGCCTTGAAAACCCGTGCGACCATACTCTTCGCTGTAGACGCTGAGTTCAGCTTCAGTCAGCCAATGGCAGGCCGCAATTTCTTGCGCCGAAGGCATTTCTGGCGCAACTGACTCTGCCATATCTTTATCTAAGTCCATCACATAATAGCGAGGCAGTTTCTCCCACTCGCTTGCGATCAGCGCGGTTAAGGGAAACGGTTTATTGGCGACCCAGTCAGCACTTTTCATATGATAGTAAGCGCGCAAAAAGGCATGTAGCCCTTGCTTAGGGTGCCAGATATTGTCGTTGGCCTCTGGCTGGGTGTAATACTTCATATAGTATTTACGTGGCGGAGTCAGACGCGCGAGGTCTTCGTGGATACGCACGGCAGGCGTCGCAGGGGCTGGGACATTCACCGTATTAAAAGGCAAGGACTCGGGTGCCCCTCTAAACGGCGAACTCATCAGGATGACCGACTTAAACACATCCGGGCGGGTCAACGCACACCAACCGGCTAACGGCGATCCTTGGTCGTGGCCGAACACCCCAGCGACTGATCGGTAACCTAGCGCCGACACCAGCGCCAGCATGTCGTTAATCTTGTTTAATGAGCCAAATGGGCGCATATCGTCCGAATGTTTCACTTCTGTGCCACCGCTGCGCCCATACCCTCTCACATCAGGTGCGATCACGTGATATCCGGCAGCTGCGAGCGGCGCCATTACCTTGCGCCAACTGTAGGCCAACTCAGGAAAACCATGTAAAAGCAAGACCAGCTGACGGCCTGGGGTCTCAAAACCCGCTTCAAGGGCATGAAAGGTGATGCCATTCACATCGTGGATGAATCTAGAGCGAACGCCTGCCGGCAACACCGAAGGACTAAGAGGAGTCATCATTTTTTATCGTGGCTAGAGGAATAAAATTTGTTGGAGTAAGATTAAACTAAAAACACAACGAAGCGAACCCAAAACTCGCTCATCACACGAGACAATACACATGAACGACACCACCCTAGCAACGTCAGCCCTTAATACGCCTGAAGACTTGCACACCGCAGCAGCACAATGGCTTAAAAGCTTTGAGTCCCGACTCCAGCTCGGGGACGTCAGTCGATTGGCTGCTTTGTTCGCCTCCGAATGTCATCACCGTGACATCTTGGCTTTTTCTTGGACGCTGCGCCCAGCGGCAGGCGCGCAGGCTATCGCCGAGTTTCTAACCAGCGCACAAACAAAGGTACAAGCTAAAAACTTTGTTCTGGCCAAAGAACGAACCGCACCCCGCAAGGTACGACGCTTAGGCATCGAGGTCATCGAAGCGATCTTCAAGTTTGAAACTGCAATCGGACGTGGTCATGGTGTCGTGCGTTTATTAGCGAGCAATCCTGAGCAAGCGTGGGTGCTGCTCACTACGCTTGATGAATTGAAAGGCCACGAAGAACAGATTGGCGCCAACCGCCCGAGCGGTGATGCCTATTCGCGAAACTTTGGCGGAACCAATTGGCTAGATCAGCGTACGACAGAGCGTGCCTTTGAAGATCGCGACCCGGTGGTGCTCGTGGTGGGCGGTGGTCAAAATGGCCTGTCGGTTGCTGCGCGTCTCAAACAACTAAAGATCGACACACTCGTGGTCGATAAATATCCAAGGATTGGCGATAACTGGCGGGTGCGTTATCACTCTTTGGCCTTGCATAATCAAGTCCACGTCAATGACTTGCCGTACATGCCTTTCCCCCCGACCTATCCCAAATATGTGCCCAAAGACATGCTAGGCAACTGGCTTGAAATGTATGCTGAGGCCATGGAATTAAATTGCTGGGCCGGGACTGAACTTACCAAGGGCAGTTTTGATTCGAGCACCAAACGCTGGACGGTGACGCTCAAACGCGCAGACGGCAGTGAAAGGGTGATGCATCCGCGCCATGTGATTTTTTCGAACGGAACAAGTGGTATCGCACGCGTCCCAGACTTGCCTGGTCTGAAGGACTTTGCGGGGGAAAAGTTTCACTCACATGGCTTTAAAAGCGGTGTCGCTTGGCGCGGTAAAAAAGCCTTGGTACTGGGCACTGGCAACAGCGGTCACGATATTGCGCAAGACTTATACAGCAATGGGGCTGATACCAGCATCATTCAACGAGGCTCAACAACAGTTGTGAGTATCGACCCAAGTGCGAAACTCAATTACGCGCTCTATGAAGAAGGGCCATCTGTAGCCGATTGCGATCTGATTGCGACCGCAACGACTTACCCTTTACTGATTCGTACGTATCAAGCCTCAGCCAAACGCATGCTTGAACTAGACAAAGACTTAATTGCCGCACTCAAGGCGCGCGGCTTTAAGTATGACATGGGCGAAGATGAAAGCGGTCATCAGATGAAGTATCGCCGGCGCGGTGGTGGCTATTATCTCAACGCCGGTTGCTCTGACCTCATCATCGATCACAAGATTGGTTTGCTGCAATACGACGATATCGAGAAGTTTGTACCGGAGGGTGCACTCATGAAAGACGGCACCATTCAAAAGGCAGACTTATTGGTATTGGCAACGGGCTACTACTCACAACAAGAGGTGGTACGCCGCCTGATGGGTGACGAAGTTGCCGATCGTGTCGGACAAGTTTGGGGGATTGGGGCCAATGGCGAACTCGCAAACATGTGGACCCGCACACCGCAAGAAGGCCTATGGTTTATGGGTGGGGCCTTGGCGCAGGCTCGAATCTATTCGAAATATGTCGCACTACAAATTAAAGCGATAGAACTCGGAATGATTTGATGACTCACCAAAATAGAATATCTGCTGCCTCGCCACCTAACTTTTTTTGCCATCGCGGCCAGATTTTCACAGGATAAACAATGATTAAGATCGACGCACAAGTACACGCTTACGAACGTAACCACCCGGGCCGCCCCTGGGCGGCTACGCTTCATGGCCCCGCTGCCGTGACCGGCGACGACATGGTTGCGGCAATGGATGCAGTCGGTGTCGATGCCGCTATTTTGGTGTCTGTTTTTACGATGTACCAATTCGATCCAAGCTATGCGTTAGAGGTCTATGCAAAGTACCCCAACCGCTTTCGTGTGATCAAACCTGTTGACCCGTCTGATCCGGCAGTGGTCGACACAATCGACGCTTGGGCAGCCACCAAGGGCACCGTGGCTATTCGAATTATGCTGAACCGAGGCGTTTCAGAAGATGCTGCAGATCCTGGGATCAATCGCGTCTTGGCAGCTGCGGCCCGTCACGCATTGCCTGTGAATCTGCTTTGCTGGGGCCGTCTTGAACAAGCTAAAGCACTGGCAGCGCGCAATCCTAACACTCGTCTGGTGATTGATCATTTAGGCCTACAACAACCCTTTGAGCCCCCTGTACCATCAAACCCGTTTGGCGAACTCTCAACCGTCCTGTCTCTTGCACAGCATGACAATGTGGTGATCAAGATTAGCGGTGCCTGTACACTTTCTCAGCAAAAATTTCCGTATCAGGATATCTGGGATCCCCTGGCCCGCATCTTTGACGCCTATGGCTTGGAGCGCTGCATGTGGGGGACTGACTGGACGCGTGCCGTCGAGCTATTGACCTATCAGCAAGGCGTCGACGCGTTTACTCTGACCGACAGACTGAGCGACGCTGAGCGCACCCAGTTAATGGGTGGCTCGCTACAAAAAATTTATAACTGGAACTTTGCTGGTTAAATAGTTGCTGATCGGAGTGGCACAACCTGCGACCAAGCTTGAATACCGGTTGACCTAACCAGCGCAAATCACCCATTCGGTTTAGGTGCTTTGCGACCTGGTAAGCGTTGTGCGGCTATTCGGCTTTGATGTTTTGCTGTTTGATCAACTCTGACCAACGCGCAATTTCAGACTCAAGCAGCTGGGCAGCTTGGGCGGGCGTGTTGGCCACTGGCGTAAAGGCCATCTCTTTTAATCGTTTAAGAGACTCAGGTGTCAGAAGGCCAGCGTTGATCTCTTGATTCAACTTGTTGACAATGTCTAGAGGTGTTCCTTTCGGGGCAGCAAACCCAACCCAGTAGTTCATTTCGAGCCCCGGGAAACCTTCTTCGGCTGCCGTGGGGACGTCGGGCAACACGTCTGAACGTTTATCCGACATCATCATCAAGGCTCGCAATTTACCCCCCTGAACCAACGGTAAGGCCGTTGAGACGGCGCTCACCAGAACCTGTACCTGTCCAGCCATCAGATCTGCAAGTACCGCACCGGCACCACGGTACGGAACGTGCGTCATCGAAATCCCAAGCTTGGCCTTCAACAACTCGCTGCCCAAGTGCGTATTGGTGCCCGTGCCACCCGAGCCAAAATTTAATTTTCCGGGATCAGCCTTGGCTAGCGCGATCAACTCTTTAATGTTTTTTGCAGGAACGCCAGGGTTAATCACCAGCACATGACCGACCGACACGGCGGTATTGATCGGCACGAACGCTGTTTTCGGGTCATAAGGCAAATTGGGTGTCAATCCGGCCGAAATGGAATAAGACATCTCCATTGCCAACAAGGTGTTGCCGTCAGGGTTCGCGCGTGCAGCGCTATTCCAGCCTACCACGCCCCCACCGCCTTGACGATTTTCAACGATCACGGGCGCGCCTAATCGCGAGCCTAATTGTTGTGCCACCATACGCGCAACAATGTCGGTGGCACCACCCGTGGCGTAAGGCACAATGATAGTGATGTTTTTAGGGCTAGGCGATTGAGCCGCCACTGGCGTACCCAAAGACAGTAACGCGAGGCCAGAGAGCAATAACTTTGCCAGAGTGGCTTGAGTGCGCATGGTTTTCTCCAATCATTATTGTTTGATGTCCTGCACACAATTATCGTTGCATTTAGTTCTAGTCACAACCGCTCAGATTTAAGTCTTGCGTCGTGATAGTCGTCTACGCCTGGAAACATTACAAAACCGTAACCCCAAGGAAGCGTTGCTCTCTGTAGAATCCGCGACAATCACAGGGGTAACTGTTTTGACACGTTTTACAGCTAGCAAGAAAGGCAAACTCATCGGATTCGGTTTGCTGGTGGTTTTGGTATTAGCCTACGCGGGCTGGCGGAGTCTGTCTCCCCAAAAAATAGAACATATGCCGAGCCCTGCCGCGTCAGCGCAACAGGCGCACGCAGAGCTATCCGGCAGTATTCGCTTTGTGGCAGGCGCATCGCAGTTAGCCATGCTTCACACCCAAAGCCTGCCCCTAACGCCGATTCCTTTGTCTGAGCAGCTCAGCGCACGTGTAACTTACGATGAAGAGGTGACCGCCAGAATTGGGGTGAGTTTTTCAGGACGCATTCTGGCACTGAAAGCGGCTCCGGGCGACGCAGTCACCCTAGGGCAAGTCTTGGCAGTGATTGACTCGCCCGACTTCGGGACAGCCTATGCCGACCTAAACAAAGCGCGCGCAGACGAAAAGCGCAAGCAACTCGCGGTTAAGCGGGCTAAAGACTTAGTCCCAGGTGAAGCGATCTCAACCCGCGATTGGGAAGCTGTTCAGGCTGACTATGCTCAGGCTCAAGCAGAAACTGCACGTGCAGAGCAACGTATCAAAAATTTGAATCCACACGGGCTGAAAATCGTCGGCCAGCAAGTGAGTCTGGCTAGCCCACTGCAAGGCGTGGTCACAGAGCGAACTGCCAGCCCTGCCCTTGAAATAAACCCTAATCTCGCAGCGCCTCTTTTTGTTGTGACTGACCCAAAGCGCCTCTGGGTCAGTATTGATCTACCAGAGTCCTTATTGAGCAAGGTCAAACTCGGTAGCGTCGTCACTATCCAAAGCGATGCATTTCCGGATCAAACGTTTACCGGAAAAATTATCCAGCTTGGGCAAACGATCAACCCTAACACTCGGCGTGCGAACGTTCTCGCACGGGTGGATAACCCAGAGGGCAAACTGCTACCTGAGATGTTCGTTCGCGCCTCGGTATTGCAAGCAGATGGTCAAGGGGTGCGTGTCCCGAACCAGGCTTTAATTACACGCGGCCTTTACGCCTACGTCTTTGTCGAACAAGCAGCGGGCGACTTTACGCTTCAGCGAGTGAAGCCAATCAAACGAGGCGTCGACTTTAGTTACATTGGCGAGGGCCTGCGGGGCGGTGAACGAGTGGTGACCAAAGGTGCCTTACTTCTTGAGGCAGAGTTTTTAGCCAGCCTTGGCGAAAAGCAATGATCGATCGCTTGATTGTCTTTGCAATGACACAGCGATTATTTATTTTGCTGTTGATCGCAGCCTTGATTGGTTTTGGCGGCTATGCCATTAATAACCTACCGATTGAGGCGTTTCCAGACGTACAAGACGTTCAGGTCAGAGTGATTTCTCAAATGTCTGGCCAGGCGCCAGAAGATATCGAGCGCACCATTTCTTTACCGATTGAACGAGAAATGGCTGGCGTGCCGAATCTGATCAATGTTCGCTCGGTCACAATGACGGGTCTATCGATCGTCACACTCACCTTTAGTGAGGGAACCAACAACTACTTTGCGCGCCAACAGGTGACCGAGAAACTTTCAACGGTCACTCTTCCGGCCGGGGTTCAGCCTCAACTCGCACCGTTGTCGACGGCGGTCGGAGAAGTGTATCGCTATACGATTGACGCGCCTGGCTTGTCTGAAACCGAAATTCGCACCTTGCAAGACTGGATCATCCGGCCAGCGTTGCGCATGACCCCGGGTGTCGCAGACGTAGTGAGTTTTGGCGGAGCGATCAAAGAATTTCATATTGAAATCGATCCACTGACGTTACGAAAATATCAGATCACCCTAGGCCAACTCAGCCAAGCCGTTAGCAATGGAAATAGCAGCGCTGGGGGTGGCCTTATTAAGCACGGCGACGAATCCTTTGTCGTGCGCTCTGCAGGGCTTTTTGCAACCCTAGACGACATCCGTAAGGTGGTGATCATCGCCCGTCAGGGGCAATCCATTACCGTCGGTGATGTGGCCACTGTGAAGGAGGCCGAGCGCCCTCGTTTCGGGATCGTGGGGTTTGACAAAAAAGACAGTATCGTCGAAGGCATCGTCTCGATGACCAAAGGCGGAAATCCTTCAAAAATTAACGCAGCACTTAAAGACAGGATCACGGAGTTACAGACTAAGCTGCCTGTGGGCGTGAAAATTGTGCCGATTTATGATCGCACAGAACTGGTCACCCTTACCGTTCACACTGTCGTGCATAACCTCATTGTGGGCGCGCTGCTTGTCTTCGCCGTATTGGTTGTCTTTTTATCGAGTTGGCTAGCCGCTTTTGTCGTCGCAACCGTTATCCCTCTCTCGCTGCTCTTCGCTTTTATATTGATGAACGCATTGGGCGTGTCGGCCAATCTGATTTCCCTTGGGGCGGTCGACTTTGGCATCATCATTGACAGCGCAGTGGTGATTGTCGAAGCGTTGATGGTTCGCTTAACAATGAGTTCAGCCCAGCAGGAGACACACTCAACAGCTGCCATCTCTGAGCGGATGCATGCAGTACATCGAACACTCACCGACATGTCGCGACCGGTGTTATTTTCTAAAGCCATCATCATCTTGGCCTTTGTACCGATCTTTACCTTTCAGCGCGTTGAAGGCAAGATCTTTACACCCGTTGCGCTAACGTTAACCTTTGCACTCATCGGTGCGGTGCTCTTAACATTTACGCTCTTACCAACGCTGCTCGCCTACGTCGTGCGCAACCGCCCCTTGGTTGAAAAGCACAAGCCTTGGCTAGACGGCTTGCAAGACCACTATCGTAAAATCGTTGTGTGGGTGATGGGTCATGCACGAAAAGCGCTGTTGCTCTCAATCATTCCGGTCGTCGTAGCTTTTGCGCTGGCGACGCGAATGGGCAGCGAATTTATGCCCAAGCTAGACGAAGGTAATATCTGGTTGAGTATTACCTTACCAACCTCTTCATCGCTTGAGCATACCAAAGACATCGAAAGACTCGTCAGGGCAAAACTGCTTGCCTATCCAGAGGTTTCGCGCCTGATCTCTCATGTCGGGCGTCCCGATGATGGCTCAGACCCAAAGGGACCCAACAATCTTGAGAGTCTGGTCGACCTTAAGCCGCGTGATCAATGGCGCTTCGCCAACAAAGAGGCATTAATCAGCAGTATGTCAAAGGATTTATCTTCAATCCCAGGGATCATGACAAACTTTTCACAGGTGATTCAGGATAATGTTGAAGAGTCTCTGTCAGGCTTTCGAGGAGAAATCGTTGCCAAAATTAGCGGGACAAGCCTAGAAATACTGGAAGAAAAAGCCGCTGAAATTGTTGAAGTCATCGAACGTATCCGAGGCGCGACAGATGTTGAAGCCACCAAACTAAGCGGTCAATCAGAAGTCGTGGTGGTGCCAGATCGAGTCAAGTTAGCGCGCTATGGCATTAGCGTTAGCGATGTCAGCGCCTTGGTGACTCAAGCGATGTCAGGCACATCAATCACGAGTTTTTATGACAGTGACAAGCGGTTTGATGTCGTCGTAAAAATTGATCGAGAGCACCGTAATAGCATCGACGCGATTGCTGCACTACAACTTGAGATTCCTGGCACTCAGGTTGGTAACGGTTCAGGTACCATCGCCCTCGGCGATGTCGCCTCAGTCGAAGTGAGGGAAGGCGCCTCACGGATCTTGCGTGAAGCCGGTACTCGTATCGTCATTGTGAAAATGAATTTACTCGGACGAGATCAAGGAAGCTTTGTCGCCGAGGCGCAAAAAAAGGTGCAAGATAAGGTCAAACTACCACCGGGCTATGAGCTGACTTGGGGCGGACAATTTGAAAATTCGCAGCGCGCAGCAAAACGACTGACGGTGATCATCCCGTTCACAATCCTTTTGATTTTTTCACTGCTGTTTTGGGCATTTCGCTCATTACGCATGGCAAGCCTGGTGATTGGTATGTTGCCGTTCACACTGATTGGTGGTCTAGCGGCCCTGGGCCTAGCCGGTTTAAATTTATCGGTCTCAGCCGCCGTCGGCTTCATTGCCGTAGCCGGCATCTCGGTACAAAACAGTGTCATTATGGCCGAAGAAGTCATCATGCGTCTGCGACAAGGTCAGTCAACCGCTGAAGCAATCTTGGAGGGGGCGGTATCGCGTTTGCGTCCAATTCTGATGACCGCACTCATGGCCGGTCTTGGTCTGTTACCCGCGGCGCTGTCGCAAGACATTGGCAGCGAAACAAACCGTCCGTTCGCCTGTGTCATCGTGGGCGGCATCACTACCGGAACAATTTTTATGCTGTTGATTTTGCCAGCTGCGCTCAAACTCTTTGGTCACTTTACAAATGCCTCAGATGAAGCCGCTGGGTTATTAGATGAGCAAGCAGGTGCGTCTACACATGGCTAAGCTCAGACTCTCTAAGTATTGCATCGTCGCGCTTACCTGCACCACGATCGCGGGCTGCGCAGTCGGCCCAGACCATCAACGCCCCGACCTCCCTGAGTCTAAAGGCTACGGAACCACGGCAGAGATGTCTGTCGCTCGCAATCTTACGGCTAGTCAACTTAGTGGCGAGCAACGCTTGGCAGTGGGTGCGGATATCCGCAATGACTGGTGGACACTCTTTCGCTCGCCTAGTCTGAACACGCTGATCGAACAGGCTTTTGCAGCTAGCCCGACTATCGAAATCGCACAACAAGCGCTCAAAGTCGCACAACAAAACGTGTATGCACAGCAAGGATATTTTTTTCCGACCGTGCAAGCGAACTATATGCCGACGCGTACAAAATTACCCGGCAACCTTGGCGGAAACTCGCCGGGCGTTCAGGGTGATGGAAACTACATCGGTGCTTATCAAGGCACCCCCGCTAACCAGGGCGGCACAGCACCCTACAACGGCTCGACAGTCTTTAATTTTCATACCGCGCAATTGACGGTGGGCTTTATGCCGGACATTTTCGGCTTGAATCGTCGCGCCGTTGAATCGTTACAAGCGCAAACAGATGCGCAAAAATTTCAATTGCAAGCGGCATACATCACGCTCGCCTCCAATGTTGTTGCAGCGGCCGTACAAGACGGTATGCTACGCAAGCAGATTTCAATCACAAAAGACATGATTGAGGCCAACGAGACTGCGGTAGCGTTGGTCAAGCGACAACAAAAATCTGGCTACGCGTCTCAGCTTGATTTTTCAATTCAAGAGAGTGCCTTAGGGCAAGTCAAACAACTACTTCCACCTTTGCAGAAGCAATTTGAGCAAAATCGCGATTTGTTAAAGGTTCTGGCCGGCCGCACTCAAGATCAAGAGGTGCCAGCGTTTGACCTCGCATCCTTCAAGCTTCCCGATGAGCTTCCACTTACGCTACCCTCGCAATTGGTTGAACAAAGACCAGATATTCAAGCAGCCGAGCAACTGCTTCGTGCTGCCAATGCACAGATCGGGGTGGCGCGTGCAACCAGATTTCCGCAGCTCTCTTTGAGCGGTACGTTAGGTGGCACTGCAAGCAACTTCAACCAGATGTTTTGGGCTGGTAGCGGTGGATTTTTTGAGCTTGCACTGAACCTCGCACAGCCAATCTTTGCGGGTGGCACGTTGATGCATCGCGAATACGCAGCCACAGAGGCACAAAAGCAAGCGGCTGCCCAGTACCGACTGACGGTGATCACAGCCTTTCAAAACGTTGCGGATACCTTGCATGCGATCAAAGCCGATGCTCAGGCAATGGCAATTGTGAACGACTTAACAGCTGCCGCTAAAAAAACGTATGAACTGAGTGGCAGACAGCACGCCAGCGGGTATCTGGATCGGCTTGCGCTGATTAATGCGCAACAGACCTACCGACAAGCCTTACTAAATTCGACTCAAATACAGGCCGCCCGCCTGGGCAACACAGCGGCACTGTTTCAAGCGCTTGGCGGCGGCTGGTGGAACAAGCCCACCGAGCAATAACGACAAACGAGCAATGTGTACCAAGCGTCAGCCATGGGCGACAGCTGCAATCTTAAGGCTCGAGGATGTCACTTGGGCCTAAATTGCCCTTATTGGTCGATCACACTAAAATGCAATCTGGCTGGTCTGCCTTGGCGTCGAGAACAGGCTTTCTGCCGCCGAGTCTTTGAACAAACACCAATCATGGCCTATAGCGTTAAAGAAATTTTTTACACTCTGCAGGGCGAAGGCCTCAGAGCCGGTCGCCCCGCTGTTTTCTGTAGATTTTCTGGCTGCAACCTTTGGTCAGGCAGAGAGATCGATCGCAACAATGCCGTCTGTCAGTTTTGCGACACAGATTTTATTGGTACTGACGGGACACTAGGCGGTAAATTTAATATCGCCACCGAGCTCGCAGAAACGATTGCTGCGCTTTGGCCTGCTCAGAAAAAAAATCGCTATGTTGTACTGACCGGTGGCGAACCGCTCTTACAAGTTGACGCCTCGCTCATTGAGGCTTTGCATCAACAGGATTTTGAAATCGCTCTTGAAACCAATGGCACCCTCGCTGTGCCTGTCGGGATTGACTGGATCTGCGTCAGCCCCAAGGCGGGTGCAGACTGGGTACAAAAAACCGGTCATGAACTCAAATTAGTGTACCCACAGCCGCAATTGATGCCAGATAAACTGGATACCGCTGGCTTTGACCACTATTTGCTTCAACCGATGGATGGTTTGTTTCAAAAGAAAAATACTCTCAAAGCGATTGAGTACTGTCAGGATCACCCAGAATGGCGACTCTCAGTGCAAACCCATAAATTTCTGGACATCCGTTGAAGCAACACAACAACACCGATCACTTCGAGCTCTCACAAAGATTCTATTTTGAAGCTGCGCATACGTTAAGTCGTACGATCGACGCATACGGTAGCCGTCAAATCCACGGCCATACCTATGAGGCCGAAATCACCCTGACGGGCAAACCCGACCTAACGTCGGGCATGGTGCTCGACTTGGCCTATCTTCGTCTCGAAATTGAACGGGTTCGCGCTCTGCTAGACCATCAGTTTTTAGACGACATCGCTGATTTAGGGCCTGCCACGCTTGAGAACCTGTGCCTGTTCATCAAACGTCAACTCATCGGCGCGGTGCCAAACCTAAGCTGCGTCACGATTGAACGGCGTGCAAGCGGCGACAAGTGCACATTGCGCCTCAGCGCCTAGAGACCTTTTTCTGGCACTTCGAATTCTTTATTGTGCTGCCCAAGCCTCGGGGCGACCGAGCGATGGGCAGGGCGCTGCCCATCAAAAGAAATCGGTAGCGCCGTCAAAACAAAATCCTCGCCTGGCACCAAGCTCTGCATCTGAAGCGCCTGCACCTGAGAGTCTTCGAGTGCTTCGGGCACCGTATTGACTGGTGCGCAAGGCACGCCTGCCGCATTGAAACGCGCGACCCACTCTGAGCGAGTTTGTGCACGCAGCAAAGGAATCAAACGCTCTAACAACACGAGTTTGTTAGCCAGGCGATTTCGATTACTAGAAAATCGTTCATCACTTAACCACTCGGGGTGCCCCAACTCTTGCGCAAATTTCGCAAACAAGCGATCGTTGCCACAACAAATCAAAATCGGCGCATCTTTGGTTTCAAACGATTCATAGGGCACAAAACCAGGGTGCCCCGAGCGGTGCCGATCTGGCAAACGCCCAAGGTTGACGTAGGCATCAGCCTTCTGCCCGACCCAGCCCAGTGCCGTCTCAAGTAGTGAAGTGCTTACCACACCACCGCGACCGGTGTGCCCTCGCCTTTGCAGCATTGCCAAGGCACCGATCACCGCCCACATGCCCGTACCCTGATCGCAGACAGAAGCACCGGAACGCATGGGCGGGTCGTCTGGGCCGCCATTGATGCTCGACAATCCACTAAACGCCTGTATGAGCGGTTCGTACCCGGGTTGCAAGTGCATCGGACCGGTGTGGCCAAACGCAGAGATCTCGCAATAGATCAATTGCGGGTGACGCGTGCATAACGCCTCACCATCAATGCCCAAGGCCTTCGTCACGCCCGGGCGCATATTGTGGATAAAGATATCAGCCGTAGCAGCTAAACGCTCGAAAGCGGCCATCCCTTCAGCCTGTTTCAAATCAATTGCCACTGACTTTTTGCCTCGGTTGAACACATGAAAATTCAGCGCATCGCCATAGCGAAACGCTGCGCCCATGTTGCGGGCATCATCACCGCCCTCAACCCGTTCGAGCTTAATGACCTCGGCACCCAGATCGGCAAAAATTGCCCCAGCAAAGGGCCCGGCAAGCACTTGACCAAGCTCTAAAACCGTAACGCCTTGCAGAATATTTTGCATGTATGACAATGGTTGAAAGATTGATGATGCCTGCTAGACCTACTCGGGCTCAATACCGGCCGCTCGGATGATACGCCCCCAGGTGCGCACCTCGCTGGCTTGATATTCAGCCAGTTCGCTCGGTGTACTCGTGATCGCTTCGCTACCTAAAGACTCTTGGCGTAACACCATACGTTTTGACAAGGCAGCGCCCGCAATCAGCTTTGCCAACTTCTCAACAATATCTGGCGCGACTCCAGCGGGTGCATACACGGCATTCCAGTACGTCACCTCGAATCCTTGTAAACCTGTCTCAGCCACCGTTGGGACCGCTGGCGCAGCCTGAGAGCGCGTCGCAGCACTGACAGCTAAAGGGTGCAAGCGTCCTGCGCGAATAAGCGGCAAGGCAGTCGAACTATCTAAAAACATGTAATCAATTTGGCCGCCCATCAAATCATTGACTGCCTGAGGGTTGCTTTTGTAGGGAACCGAAGTGACATCAATTTTGGCCATCTGCTTAAGCAGCTCTGAGCCGACAAGACTCGACGAGCTACCGCTCCCGAAATTCAGCTTTCCTGGCTTAGCACGAGCCACTTTAATCAGATCGTCGACCGTTTTAATTTGACTTGTAGCATTGACCACTAAAAACATACTGCCTCGACCAATCAAACCGATCGGTTGAAAATCTTTGACAGGATCGTAAGGCAACTTTTTATAAAGATGTTGATTCGCGACCTGGGTAGTATTGGTCGTCAGTAATAGCGTGTAACCGTTCGGTTTAGCCTGCGCGACAAACTGCGCGGCCAACATACCATTTGCACCGCCACGATTTTCAATCACAGCGGTCGTACCAAACTCTTCTGCCATCGACTGCGCCATCGCTCGAGCTGTTTGATCCGTGCCGCTGCCTGCGGCAAACGGCACAACGATGGTAATTGGTGCCGTCGGAAACTCAAGCACTTGGGCCCACACAAGGGGTGTGCTGGCTAGCCAAAGATATAAACCAAAAAGTAGTGTTCGCCGCCTAACGTTCAAGATGCTGCCCCCACGTGCTGATCATTATTTTTTAGCCAGACCTGACTACCTTGGCTAAAACCAGTCATTATTTTTTTTGAGCTGATCGTCCGAGCAAAAACCCATCCCTATTCGATTAGCTAGACCCAGGCTCCGCCTCCAACTTATATTAACGGAAGTCCAGACCGTGGCTCGCAAAAGCGTCGACCATCAACGAATCGATGCAGTGCAACATGAACCCCTTTTATGCTGAGCGCACCTGTGTTACACCATTACTTACACCAAGAGATGCTAGCGATACAACTAGCACCACACCACGCCAGCAGGAGACAACATGCAAAGTGCCACCGCGTTTAATCGTTCTGAGGGCGACCTCGGCAATATTGTTGCGTTAGAGCATGTCAATCTAGCGATTCCGGATCAAGCCCTTGCCACCATTTTTTACGCGATGGGGATGGGCTTTACCCGTGACCCTTATTTGATGACTGGCATCACAAATATGTGGATGAACTTAGGCCGTAACCAATTCCATCTGCCGACTGGCAAGCCCATGGTGCTACGCGGCAATATTGTGATTGTGACGCCAAGCCGTTCGGCCCTGCTTGAACGTCTTGCCTCGGTGCAAGACTTGTTAAAAGGCACTGCATTCAGCGTTGAGGAGCACGCAGACCATGTCATGGTGACCTGCCCGTGGGGCAATCGCTTAAAGTGCTACGAACCTGCCCCAGAGTTTGGCCCGATCAGTCTTGGCATGCCTTGCATTGAAATGCTTGTAGATCACGGCAGTGCCAAGCCGATTGCACACTTTTATCGCGAA
>Ga0209296_1000626_pt1 | contig 30243 bp, 42 predicted proteins | sample S_130206_EF_Meta_FD_187319 | JGI IMG/M metagenome (GOLD analysis project Ga0209296, IMG submission 187319) | Freshwater microbial communities from Lake Simoncouche, Canada to study carbon cycling - S_130206_EF_MetaG (SPAdes) (version 2) | ecosystem: Environmental > Aquatic > Freshwater > Lake ... | reverse complement strand
TATAGCGTGACTAAACAACCTTACACGATGAGGACGTTCATACCGCCATTGGCGCTTTGATGCTGTCATGACTTGTGTATCCATCTAATCTAAGGTCCTCCATGGTAAAGGTTAAGATGTCTTGGACATCAGGATTAATCCACAGGGTGGGGAGCGGTAAGGGCTCACGTTCCAATTGTTCTTTTACCTGCTCCACGTGGTTCAGATATATGTGTGCGTCGCCGAGTACGTGAACAAACTCACCTGCCTCAAGCCCACATACCTGCGCGATCATATGTGTGAGCAAGGAATAGGATGCTATGTTAAAGGGCACGCCCAAGAACATATCGCAGGAACGCTGGTACATCTGACAACTTAGTTTCCCGTCAGCTGAGACATAGAACTGTGCGAAACAATGACAAGGCGGTAAGGCCATCTGATCTAACTGCCCCGGGTTCCACGCTGTTAAAATATGTCTACGACCCGACGGATCTTTTTTGATGTTGTTGACGAGTCCTACGACTTGATCAACACCACCAAAATCTCTCCATTGGACTCCATATACACGACCTAGGTCACCAATGAACTCAGCGTTAGGTAACCAGTATTTGCTCATAGCATTGTCTGTCCAAATGGTTTTCTTGCTAGCACTACGAGTACCGTGTGTAATCTCTGCTAGTCTGCGTTCGTCACGGCTACCTTCGAGGAACCAAAGTAGTTCACCTAGACAGGCACGGAATGCTAGTTTTTTGGTCGTTACTGCTGGAAATCCTAGAGTGAGATCATAACGCTGTTGCATACCAAAAACACCAATGGTACCTGTGCCCGTGCGATCTTCACGCACTTGTCCAGTTTCTAAAACGAATTTTAATGCGTCAAGATAAGTTTTCATACTACTATTATACTATCTTTCTAAAGGAAGGTCAAATCTAAAACAGTACACGATTCCATATTTCATAGGTGCAGTTGTTACCAGGGCGTACACCACTGATGCGGAAACAAGCTAGATAGCGTTCAAGATCAATACGGGTATCAGCAAACCATGCACCTTTCATACGTGTTAAATAGACACGTTCAATGATTGGTTCGGTTGCTTCGTATAACTGACGACCACCGATGACAAACACATCTTGTTTTGGATTTTGCTTTTGGATTTGTTTGATATTATTCACAGCATCGCCAGGAGCCCAACGTACTAGGTGTTGGTATTCTTTATCTACATGACGACTGCTGACAACATAGTTAACTCGATTGGGTAATGGTTTAGGCATCTTGGGATCGTCCCAGGTATTGCGACCCATGACTACGATTTGATTTTCGGTATGTTCTTTAAACCAAATCATATCCTGTGCGTGTTTGGGCCAGGGCAAGGTACCTCTATTGCCTATTCCACCTAAGTTGGTTGAAGCTAGTATGCTACAAATCATAGGCCTTTCAGTACCTTGTCAGTCTCGGGTTGCACAGTATCAACTACCTTGTCTATATCGATTAAGAAGTCTACATTTTGAATATATGCATCCAACTCAATAAACTTCTCATCGAGCATGGTTTCTATATCACCAGGAACCATACCGTCTAATAGCAATTTTTTAACATCAATACTGATATTAGTTCCATCTATCAATTTGACGATGATCTGCTGTAGTATATCAATTGGGACTTCTTTCTTATCCACACCTTCTACGATATCTTTCCAACGCTTGACAGTGCTCAGCGTGATTTTTTTACTACGCTGTGGCTTTTTTGGTTTTTCCGACATTCTTAGCCTTAGGTTGTGAAAGTTGAGTAGCTTCTTGTTTTAAACGTTTTGCTTCTGTTAACAATGCTTTTGCTTCAGCTTCCATTTTTGTAGCTTGATCTAAACGTTGTTGTGATAGAATGTCATCTGTTAATACATCACCACTGATATCTGTTGATGTTGTACCGGTGAATGGTTTTGCTGGTTGTCCTAATTCACGACCTTCTTTAACCTGTGCTCCGCGGATACCACGATTAGCATCCATATCGGCCAATGATTGAGCAGCATCGCCACCTTCTTCGATTTTCTTAAGTAGATTATTAAGTTCATCTAAACGACAGGTGCTTTGTGCTGTTGGAGTAACAATAACTTGATTACATGGAACTTTCTTTAACCAACCGCCCTTGTGTAAGGTAGTTAAGCAGTTAGTACCATCGGCCATCGTTGTGCGGAATAATGCATCTGCTAGTTCTTTAGCATTTTGTCCTATTTCGCTTTCAATAACTTTCATCACTTCATCATGTACCATCATTGGTAAAGATTCGGAGTATACTACTAATGCCATGTGATCTTCATCTGGAACTGTTCTATATACTATCGCAACTCTTTTTTGATTGTGTTTACCTACGTGTTTAATCATTTTATTTTGTTTCCTCTGTTGGTGATGCTGGTGGTGCTAGTGCGCCAGTCGACTGCAAAAATGCAATTAATTTGTTATATAACCCACCAACTGATTCTAATTCTTCAGCTTTAAACGCACCGCGTTGTGAAGTAAGTTGGATGATTTGAGCAACTAAAACTAGATCTTGTAGTGTCAGACTAGGTGCCGATTGCTGTGTTTCTTGTTGTTCAGCTACAGGTGCAGCCGCTTGTGTTTCTTTCTTTGCCATTATCTAAATTCTCCTTAGGGGACAATTTTATTTAACAGCTAGACGAGGGGTGGAAAAATTTCTTAGATAGTGTTTAGAGTTGGCAGTATAAGGCTGAAGTAGCTGGCTTCGCTAGCGAGTTCAAAAGCCACTAATAAATTGCGATCTATAGGCTTGCCGCCCGGGGTGCGTGCTATGTCTATATTACCTATATAGAAACGTCCTTCGAGGTTTTCGTAGAGCCAATCTGAGACTTGTTTTTCTGTAATATACGGCTCAAAGGTCACCTGCTCAAAATGGGGAGGGCAATGATAGACCCTCCTTAATTGATGAACATTTAACGGATTAACTTCACCGTATTTAAGCATGTTCTTTGCTTAGTTCATAGTAGGTAGTGATACCAAATGGTGCTTCAATAGTGGTACTACCGTGGATAACAAACATAGTATCACAGTAGTCTGGTTCTCCCCATGATCCAAATGGATATCCATCTGTAAACATGATAAACTTCTTAGGTTGGATGTCATTCTCACGCATATACTTCCAGTTAGCTTCAAAGTCTGTACCACCACCACCTAGGGGTTCCCAATCCATGATCTCGTCTAGGTTGTCAGCTGTGAACACCTTAGCACCTTCTGCGTATACATCTGTATCAAATGACCACAAGTGCAGTCTGAAGCTAGTATAGCTCTCCATGATACCTTTAACTTCACTAAGGATATCTTTAAGCATAGTATCACTCATACTACCTGAAGTGTCAATGGCTACGCAGATATCGATCTCTTTGTCCCAGTCACTGCCTGGCATGATAGCATCCATATCCCAACCTTTGCGACTAGCACGTGCCCAAGTATAGTCAGTGCGTAGAGTGCTTTGGATCTGTTGTTGTAGCAAGGCACGCCAGTCTAATTGTGGTGTAGTTAGGTCTTTGATCATACGCTTAACACCGCTAGGCAAGTTACCTGCACCTGCAGTCTGAGCGGCAGTCATCACTGCTTCTTTGATCTCGTCACGGATCTGTTTCTTTTCCTCGTCACTAAGTTTAGGGCGACCTTTACCTTCTTTCTCTTCATCGCCTTCTTCACCTTCACCACCTTCGCCGTCGCCATCTAAGTGTTCGTCGAGTAATTGATCTACTAGGTCATCGATGTCGATCTTATCTGCATTCTTATACAAGTCGTCATAGACTTCTTCAGCACTCCAGCCACGGTATTTTGGTTCGTATAAACCAACTGGAATCTTTTCACCAATACGTTGATCTAACAAGTCTTGATTTACACAATAGTCATCAGCAATATTCCATAGTTGAGGATCACGCTCACCTCTACGACCCATATGGTCATATACACAGTGCAATACCTCATGTCCCATTAAGAATTCCAACTGTTTAGCTGGCATTTTCTTAAGGAATTCACTGTTATAGTAGAACTTACGTCCGTCTGTTGCGGCGGTTGGACACCAATCGTCGGCATTGATTAATTGTAGTCTGGTTGCCAAGTTACCAAAGAACGGTGCTTTGAGCAAGAGTGCGATACGGGCAGTTACGAGTTTTTCACGCACTAGGGCATCTACATCGGGTTTAGTTTTAATCCCTACATAGTTCTTGGCTTTGGTAGTTGTAGTACCTTTTGAGTTTGCTTTCGCCATTACGCTACCGCCTGGACGATATACTTACCAAAACGTTTATGGAACTCATCAAAAGTTTTAAGTTTGTTAGGAACAAACGGTAAGTTGTAGACGGTTAGTGCAACTCTAGCACCCATAACAGTGAGTTCTGTAGTAAAGTTCTCCATCATAAACTTGAAGAAGTTATCTACTTTCTCATGCCATTGGTCTTGATTAACACTGTCTTTCTTGTTAGTGTTAATATCTTTAAGTTCATAGCACATAGACACAGTTAAAGAATACATAGCTGAGATTTCTTTGACTTTGAGTTCACGAACTTTACCGTCAAGGATTTCTCTAGGGTCAGGCATTTGGCCAGCTATTTTTCTATGCGCCATGAATTTTACTGCGGTACCTTCGCCAACTGTGCCTGCTACCAAGTCTGTTTCAACATTGGTTGGCAGGTTATCTTCTAACAGTTCACTTACGAAAGTCCACGAACGAGGTGTTGCGAAAGCACGTGATGCTGTCTTAGGATCAAAGTCAAACAAGTCCTGTTTAGCGAACGACACATAACCCACAACGTCTTTATGAATGTTGTTTTGGACAGCCCATTTTTGCCAAGCGTCAAAGTCTGGACGCATTTCTAAATGGACGAAACGATTGCTTAGTGGACTAGGCATCTTAAAGGTAACACCCTTGTCGCCTTCACGGTTACCAGCGGCAACCATAACCACATTGTCTGGAAGACGATACTTACCCACTCTACGGTTAAGAATAAGTTGGTAAGCCGCAGCCTGTACGCTAGGTGCGGCACTGTTCATCTCATCAAAGAATAATACGACGACTGGATACTTGCTGGCTAGTTCTTCACTAGGCAAGTCGATCGGTGGGGCCCAATCCATTAAGCCCAAATCTTTATTATAAAAAGGAATACCACGGATGTCTGTTGGGTCCATTTGTCCTAAGCGTAAGTCGATCATGTAGCCACCCATTTCGTTGGTGATGCTTTCTACAAGTTCTGACTTACCGATGCCTGGAGGACCCCATAAAAATACTGGACGTTTTTTGTTAAAACATTGTACGAGTGCTACGCGAGCTTCTTCACTGGTTACGGTACGATTTTCTGTAACTGTCATTTTTTAACCCTCTCTATTAATTAACTGTGTAGAACTATTATAGCACCAAAATGGTCGTTTGTCAAGTTGAATTTAGTGTAGCCAGTCTGTTAAGGGAACGTAGGTGATCTTACCCTCTTCCATGCGAGCCTTCATAAGATCGGCCATGGCAAAGATACCTTCTACTACCTGGGTAGCTTCGGCACGATCTACGTCGTTAGCGTCCTCGCCCCAGATAGCATCAATGATTTCTTGTTCTTGTGGGCTCATCTTGGATACACCGTAAATGCACGAGCGTCTTGTTTCCAAGTCATAGCCTGACTATAATGGTGTGGTCTCGGCCCACGATAAACGATACGGAATGCTCCACCGGTCCTTTTTAACACAGACTTAACCGTATCCAAATAGCCAATTGGTATTTGCTTGAACACACTGGCTTCACTTTTTGGACTACGATATTGGTTAAAGAACTCGTGCTCTTTAGATGAAAGAATGCTGAACCATACAAACTTATCCATATTATCTCCTTATCTTAAGTAAAGTGGACCTGTCCATTGAACGGTATATCCACCATCTAGGATATTACCACGTGCAGAATTTGTTGCTGGAGCATTCCAACCTGCGGCCTTAAGGATATCACCTTTGCGGAACTTGCCACCATCTTCTTTAACGATGAACCCCCATACGCTGGTGCCCTGGATAACCTTGATATACTTTTTACCTTCAGTGACACGGACACGAGCATTGAACTCATCAATCATCTCTTGGCGAGGTGATGTCAAGTTTGTGCTCCAACGACCGTAGTCGGCTTTGATAGCATCCAACAATTGATCTAGTTGTTCTAACATTATACAGTCTCCTTCATTACGCCACGACGTGATGGGTCCATGACATCAAACATTATGGCCTTGGCGCAGTTGATATATTGACGTGCTTGGTTAGCAACGTCAGGACTAACCCAACCATCAGCATTAAACTCTGGGTCTAAAACCTGTTGGGCATCACTTAGCATACCTGCGGCAAACATAAGTTCTTGTCCTGGAAAAGCCTGCGTTTTTACCATACGGTTTAACTCTTCTTTTGTCATACCGTAGGCTTGAATTTCCCACTGTAAATCTGTTGTTTTTGTTGTCATATATTGCTCCGTTTTCTTATTGTATGTAAACATTATACAGCCATTTTACCAAAAAGTCAACCAAAATTAGTGAAAAATAGCCTAAAAAAAATGCACTTTTAGAGTGCATTTTAGGGCTTTTTAATCCAGTCTTTATCCCACATGTCTGCATAGGGATCTGAAATTTTATCCAGCTCTGCAAACTTCTTTTCTATACGCAAACGGATAGCTCGATTTCGTTCCCATTCTCGAGTAACTATAGCCGCCTGGACTTTAGTAAGATTATCCACAGGGGGCGGAGCTTCTGCGTGTGCTATTGTAAACCATTCAAACATAAAACTAGTATAGCATCAACTGGATAGATTGTCAAGATATTGTTGTAGATTTGATCCATGCAGAGCTAGCATGATTGAATCCTGTTCACTAAACACGTAGATGCTATTATGGCTAGGTATGTAATATGGACTGGTAAAATGCTTTTCTAATTGGATATAGGCACGGGTAACCAAAGATGCAGGTAGTTTAAAATGCCAGTGTTTGATATCATTGTTTTTATTCAGCATATTAAACGCTGGACGGGTTAAGCGTAGGCTATCAGGATTAAGAGGATTAAACCACCAGCTGGCCGGATTGTCAAAACGCTGATAACGAATACCAAGTTTAGGGTCTGATGTAAAGGGGTTTAATGTATGTTCTTGAAAACGTGCCTGCCATATATTTTGCAATGATTCAGCAGTGCGTTTTGCCATGATTAAGGGTAGATCTGATCGCCAGCTTTGAGTAATACTACTGAAAACTTGTCACTCTTAAATAAGGTGTTGAGTTTTTTAGCTAGATTGATAGCATGCCCTGGATTACTGAATGACACTTTCTTGTATTTAGGACCTGGGTAGGCTACCAGCATATTCTGTGTTTTTAAGTTGATAGGTTGCCCATCATAAAACACAGCCCAGATACCTTCACTGCTCAAGATCTGATCGCTTTTGTAGTTTGTTTTGTTAACGTGCTCTAACAGCACATTTGGTTTTGGTCTCGACATTTATATGTTCTCCGCATATATTTATGCCATAAACTACATATATAATTAGAATTTACTGCCGCCGAGCTGGACTGTAATCACTTCGTTATCTTTTTCTCGTTTGACTTCTGTAAGTGCTTGGATCTGCGTGAGTAGGTCAAAGATACCTGCGTGTATGTTACGTGCTTCGAGGGCAGACAATGATAATTCCTTAGAATTGGTCTGATTCATTGTTTTAACCTTGTCGTTAAATGCTTTCAGGTGCAGGCTTAATTGTTGTTCCATATAATGCTCCGTTAGCGATACGTAGTCGTTCTTGCATTTCCTCTAAGGTGTCGTATGGACCAGCATAAGGATAGCGATTTAAGGTGATTAGTTTAGGGCAGTATGATTTAACCCAACCGTTGTTGAACTTGACGATATAGTAGCCAGCACAGAAAAAGCTCTTGCTCTTATTACCTTTAGTAAAGATAGGTAGCTTGTGTTTGACATCCCATAGCACATTATTAGGTTTGTGTTCACAAGGGAAACCATATACAGTGTTGCTTTCTGTGATGATACGCTTAGGCGGTGCCTTGTCTACAATAATGTTATATTTGTCGCTGAGCATTTTTAAACTGGCAAACTGCTCACGTTTATTTTCATGTTGATAAACTACGCCTTGTGGATTGGTTAAGATGGTACCAACCTGGTGTCCGTCGTCCTCGACCACCCAACATTTATTTTTAACCACTGCTTTAGCCAAGAGTGACATAACTGATGATTCCTACGTAAGTTAAATAGTGCAGTGCTTGATCTGCACCAAGCCAAATCCAGAACTGACGATCTGCTGTTGTAAGTCCCTTGTTCAATTTCTGTTTAAAATAATCTATATGATAGTGTAAGACAAAGTCCGCAAACGAAAGTGCGATAATTGTATTTGCATTAGGGCAAAAAAACACTAGAATTAAGAATGTCCAACTAGCATGTACCAGGCTATGATGGACACCGCCAGTGGCACCATAGATACCTTTTTTACGGAGCATGTAGTCAAACTGCATCAAGAAGTCAGCGATGAAATGTTTGATGCCAAATAAGGCTAGTAAGATGAATACTGTTGCTGTCATTTAAGTCCAATCTCCCTTATAACATAATACAGCACGAATGAACATACGATCATTATGATAAATGCTATGGTTACTATGATGTCATCTTTTTTCATTACTTATAAAATACACTACGTGACTTGGGAGTTTCCCACCAATCAATGTGGTCAACAGTTACGTTTAACTTGCTCATTTTTACTTCAACTAAGTCAGCCATCCAACTTGATAAGTTCTCACTTGTTGGAACAAAGTCTACGATCATGAATCCTTCATAGTATTCATACTCTGGTGTGTTAGGATCTAAGTCTGTTAAGTCTAAATGCCAACCCGCTATGTGTTCGGTATTTGGAACCAATACCGGAACTAATCCACGATCGCCAACAATTTGATTATACAATGGATCATTCTTGTCTAATACAAACTGATGATCAATATATTCATTGATCCATTTCTTCAACCATTCCAAATGACGGAAGTCAGTAACCATACCAGTTGGATCTAATTTGCCTGTTGGGCTACGTAGATAAACTTGTAGTTTGCCTTCATGTCCATGTAGATGACGACAAGCACACTTTAAGTCTGCCGCATATTCACCATTTAGTTTTTGTGTCCAAACTCTGTGTCCATAACAGAATTCAAACGTTTTATCAATTATATGTGCCATTTATTTCTTTTCCTCAACATAATGTTTACTCCAATCATACTGCGTTTCCTGATGTCTTTTACTCTGATAATGGCTTGGACCATCATAGTAGTCTAGGCCAAAATGGCGACGTATGTTCTTTTGATCACCTTGGCTACCACAGATGTCAGCACAACGTTCCCCGACTAGACGATAGAAATGTTCGAGATTATCCGTTACGGGTAATCCTGCTTGTTCGGCTAATCTTTCTAATTCTTTAGTCATACTATATTATATTTAGATTTTTGGTAAAAGTCAACTACTTTTTTGGACCTAACTTTTTGATAAGTTCTAGAGTTTCTGCATCGAAATTGATATTAATGCCCGATGTTGGATCCATGATACTACTTAATCCGATCCTCTCTTTATTCCACATTGATGCCAATAAATCTTCAGCGTCATGCTTGCCGATCCTTATGTGTGCGTTGTCACCGTGCTGTTTCTTCATCTCACTAATCGCTTTTTCTAGACGTATCGGATCATTGTATTTGCTTTCATTTAATATAACTGTATGCGGCATTTCTATACTTCTCTCTTGCCGGGCACGTATCATGCCGAGTATATCTTCGGCATTTCCGATAGTGGATTTTGATTCATCAAAACTGGCTTTTAGGCGTTCATGGCGATTCATTTCATCGTCTTGGATACTCCAAAAAAGTGGTGGATCATCAGTTGGCCGCCGTAGATTTTCTAGCATTTCTTTCAGTCTGCTACTTTGATCAGACTTTGAATGAACTTTAGACATCATGTCAACGTACCGTTGTTGATCTTCTAAAAAGTTATCATCCTCTTCTTCTGTTTCAAACAGATCATTCGGATCACTTTTTAAGTACCACTCGTCGATCCTAACATCGCTGGCCTCTACGTATTCCCAGTCGCTGCCCTCGCTATATTCTTCCGTGTTTAACATCGCTCCGTGAGTAGAGTCCATCTCAATCGCGATTGTCAATGGTTTGCCCCACGGATCCTGTGTTTCAATGATTTGCCATGGAGCACCCTGGTAGTTGAAAAATTTATTTGTCATATTATTTTGTCCTTATAGTTAATAATATGCCATCCTGACGTTATCATGTCTACAGAGTTGTATCATGACTACCATTGCCACATGCTGTGACGCTGGGCTACCTGTCTAATGTGTTCGCTTCTAACTTGCGTTAGGGGCCGGGTAGATACTCCGGTTGGCTAGGAGTTGTGTTACTTAATTATATAGTTGAACTGTGTTGCAGGTCAAGTGATCTTGAAGATATTTTTAGTCTTGAAAGTCAAAAATATTACTTCTAGCTAATTCATCTTGATTTTTATCAGTACCGTTGAAACTATAATCATAAGTCATTGCATCGTGACAAACAATATTACATTCTACAACATGACGAAGATGCTCTTGTCCACAAAGCAATCGATCTCTGCACAGGTCTACATTGTCCTGCATAAGCTCGACACCAAATATATTGCTTAGTGCTGTTTCAAAATCAATACCATTTTGTAATTTACGTATTAGTACTTCTGATAAAATCTGTCCATCGCCACAACTATGATCAATAAATGTCTTGCTTGGGTCACTAAATAAGCTACCATCATAGGTATCTAACCAATCATTGATTTTTATTAGCAGATCGCTAGGAGTAAAAAATTCATGTGTTTCTGTTACACGTTCTTCAGAACGTTCAATACCACTCATATAAGGTCGACGTAGGTGTTGAATTGCTTCTTCTAGATTAAGCATAAATTTTAGATTTTTCAGAATCTGTTAAATTTAATTGTTGAGTTAGAAATTCGTCTAGATTTTTAACCTCAGATAGATTGAAATTAGGTAATAGTTCAAGATGGCTCTGATTGATGTCATGACTGCCACCTTTAAGATATGCTAATACCTTCCTATAGATAGGATGTGTAAGTAGTTTCATCATATCTGTCTCACTAGTATGAGATGGTACATCTATAGCAATCACTCCATATCCCAATTGACTATCTTTAACATCATCTACTATGTAATAGGGATCTGGATTATTCTTACCAAAGTGTCTATTAATTAATATTTTTTTTCCTGAGATGAAACCTTTTTGTGAACGTTTGTATTTTTCTTCCACATAGCTTACTACTAATTTTTCTTTAGTAACCGAAGTGTATGCAACAACACTATGGGTTTGGGTCTGAGTATCAGATTTATCAGCTATATACGTAATATCTTGTCTGCCGCGCACTGCTTTGAATGCTGGAACAGTTTCAGTCAATTTTATCATTCTTTCGAGAATGCTTGATTCTATAGTATTACTTTCAAGGCATTTTAAATTGGCAGTGGATTTAAGATCCATGAAGTAAACGCTGAGCCGTCCGGAATCTACATTTGGAAATACTCCAGTGGCGTCCCATCTTTCTTGAATTCCGTTTTCTATTAGGAATTTTCTTACCTTAGCACCCCATGAAGATTTTGATTGTGTTGGATCAGGAGCTACTAATACCATCATTCCATCGTCTTTGATACGAGATCTGAGTTCTTGAGCTGACTTATACCAATCTCTTTTACCATACCAAGGATTTATAATACCTATATCAAATTTCATATTTTTTTCCAGTTTACTAATTGTAGCATATTTTCCTTTTAACTGTCTAGTATTTACTGCATATTTAACTGTTCGATTGTATTGTTCATACCCATATACTTGTTCAGTTGGATCAGTTACAACACTTTCCATTGCTTCGGTGAATTGTCCACTAGCCATTTGGGTATCTACCCATTTTTTGTTTTTAAGATCTGGACGCATAGATATAACTTTACTTACAATTTTATCTGGTAGTTGACCTAGGTCTTCTAATCTGGCAAAAGTTTTTTTCATAATTATATATTCAACGCAATCTCAAGATGTTTATAATTTAATCCCCCAGATAATAATGATCTGTCAATGGTGCCAATTGATATCCCATAATATTCATATAACCATTCTTGATCTTCTTTACTGTTACGTATTTCGTTCAACATTTCTTTTACTGACGTGGTGTCGGTGCTTTCTTTTATGTAATGGAAGTTTTCTAAGAAAGTAATAATAGAAGCACGAGCTTTTGATCTAGCATCTTTTTGTTCCTTGGTTAACTCTCCCGGTTTAGCATTCTTTGGTTTTTTTGGTGCTTTGGGCTTATTTGGATCCCAAGTTTCTCCTGCTGGTGTTGTGCCGGTCGGATCATTTTTACTATAGTCTGAGTCAGCATTCACCCACTCAGCTAGTGTTTGATCGTCGAACTTGTTTATATTAACCATAGCACCAATTTGTCTATGAGCACGCCTTTGATCAATGGTGTTTTTGATATATTCGTCGGCGTCCATTAGGATAGCACCATTATCGCTGAATTTGTAAATGTTACTATTAGTAGACAATACATATTTCAATGCCTCAGCCCAGGGTAATCCTTTTCTTTCTGCAATATGATCTGCTGTAGCAAATATCTCTGCATCAATTTTGTCATCTCTATTTGGATCAAAACTACAACTAACGATACGTCCTACTTTATCTAACGTATCAGCAGTCAACACACGACTCAATTTTTGTCTTGTTGCACCTTCTTGTCCACGATCATAGCAGAGATATACAACACCTAATCCAGGGATACTGAAACTACGTTGCCCCATATTGGCGGCTATAATAAATACTTTTTGATTCTTGCTGGCACAGTCTGCAATAATACGATTGATTTCTTTTTGTGCATTATGATTGGTAAATTTTTTGCCTCCATCTATTAGGCTAGCACCACACATTACGATTACTTTAGTACCATTACCTAATGCTTCTTGGGCAATCTCTCCGATGGTCATTAGATTAGTGTTACGGGTACTGCCACCCATAAACATTAGTTTAACTTCTATACTATTGCTAGATTCTTTATCAAGATGTTTATGAATAGGACGCAGACTAGAAACCCGTAATTGATATGGGACATTAAGCTCATCAATCATGCCTAATTCTAATCCTTGGAATACTTTAACTAAAAATCCTTTGGCCTTCTCTGGAAAAGTTTGAGCTTTTTGCCAGTTGGCTAGTCCAGAAAATTCAAGGCCGTGGACTTCTAATTCTTTTTTAGCTGCCTTGACTGCTGGAGTGATGTTGGCTAATAAGAACTCTCTGTCAGGAACCAACAAATCTCTATTTTTGTCAACTTTAAATTGCTTAAGAATTTCTTGTTCTATAGTATTAGGCATTTTCTAACTCTTTCTTAGTTTCTTGTTTTTGTGTTAATAATTCTAAATACGTTATCCCAATTAAGTCAAACGTCTCATCCCAACTGTTAATGGCCCTGTCGGCATTGGTTCCAGTCATGACCAATAAATAATCATTTTTAACTGCCTCTTTTAAAGGCTTAACTTGTTTTGGACGATGTGCCCCATAATCAGCCTCGTCAACGATCCAAAACTTACTACATTTTAATTCACCGAGAAATTTTATCTTATCATTTCTGTTTCTTCCCGGGCAAAGACTAACGTAAACAATTACTTTCTTGCCTGCCTTAATGGCTTTTTTTATCTTTTCCTCATAACCATCTTTACCTGCATCAATATGAACAAAGTCTAAAAATTGTTTATATTTGATTAGGTCACTTGCAAAGCTGGCAAAAACTGTTTTTACATACGCAGAAACAATAATTACGTCTACATCTAAAAGTTTAGCTATTACAGCACTCCATATGGTTTTACCAAAACGAGCACAAAGGTCTGCTAGAATTTTCCTACTACCACCTTTATAGAGTGTTACTGCCTTGACCGCATATTCAAATTGACTGGTGCCAAGAAAGCAGTCAACAGCACCAGCGAACGGATCTTCAGTTATCTGACGCAAAGCCTCTCGACGGCGTATTACTAGCTCATTAAATTCAGTAATTGACTTATATCTCATGAGCTCCATTGTTCTTACATCTTTTTCTTTTTTAACGTGTTTGACACCGGGTTCATTGTCGTGCCTCCAATGGTTAATCTTATCATCATTATGATCTGTAGCAAAAAAATCATCAATGATTACGTCCACGATAATCACCCGAGATAAACTTTCACCTGCACGTGCTTTGGCTCGAGAAATGATGTTACCAGTTTTAGCCTGACCATCTTTGGTTTCTAAAATCAATCCCCAATCTCGATCTCTACCTTGCCACAGACTATAACTGGCTGGTAGCTTTTTTTCTTGGCATTGTTTAACTAACTGAGCTGTTTGATCATCGATAGCCCAGACTGGACCTTTTAAATGAACGACGTTATCTAAAGTATTCAAAAACTTAACCTTTCAAATTTTTATTTTATAGTAGTATTATACAGTCAAATGAACCAAAAGTCAAGCGAAATCCGCAGAATATGGGGTATAAAACCAAAATTACTGGCTCAAATCGTCCAAATATTGCTGTAGATTGCTATATAGTAGTTGCTAAGTTATTGATTTTATTACTTAAAATTAGACAGTTTTAGCTGAATCCAATATACTTTCCAATCGGGCTTGTCTATCCAATAATTTGAAAAACAATGCCAAGGTATTAGCCGCATCAATATCTGCACGGTGCGCCTTACCTTTGAAATGCATTTTGAAATAGCCCATAGCTGATGCCAATCCACCACTGGCGGCTTTACCTCTGGTCAGCATCAAGTATGTGTACCAGGTCTTAACATCTATCCAACGACGGCCAAAATGCGGGAAATCAGCATGGTTTTTGCAGAATTCTGCTAATAATTCCACACTATCACCACCGCCCCAGGTCACTGGGTTGATAAAGCACTTATGCTCTTTAATCAACTCACCTAGCTCACGGGCAACATATTCATGACTGTATGCTTCTGCACGTATGTCAGCATCTGTAATACCTGTCAGATCGTTGATAAATTCACTGATGGGTTCTTGGGGATCTATAAGCCATTTACGGACAACATAGTCTTCGAAGCGTGTGTTCTTATCACCAATAGCAACCCCAACCTGTATGATCTTTCCTGACGGTTGATTGAGCTCTAAATCTAATGCGAGAAACTTCCCATCTGCTATCATTCGGCGCTTTCTGGATAACTAGCGGTCAGCCATTCAGCCATACTACCAGCATTCTCACTTAATTTAACCAAATCATACTTACCACAGAACTTTAAGAACTGTGCGCCCACCATCGGAACATTTTTAGGAAATTGTTCATTGGCTATGGTTACAGCTATCTTAACTTTGATATCGTCTGGTTGTGCTGTTAGATCAACTAGGACACGATTGCGTTCATAGTCATCTAACACACGATGTTCTACACCGTTATGATCAACCCAACGCTGTAACATCATGTTGTTCCAATTATACCCTTTCTTATCTTTGTCACTGTAGGCTTCTTCTAAGCCAACTTTGTTTTTACTACCTTTGGTGCGCACGCCTGGAAATGCGGAAAATACGTTGTCAGTGGGGTCACCACGCATACATTTTTCAAACAAGATAAACTTAGGATCAGGAATCTTCTTAGGTTCTTTAGTCTTTTTATCTAAGACAGGTTTACCCTTCTTATCAAAGATACCTTTTAGTGTATGGAGTTCATCACTTATCCCGTTATATTGATTAACATTATCAGCAAGTAACTGGTAGAAATCAGTGTCACTACTAACAATAGTATGGTGATCGTTGGGATGAGCCTGGATAAATCCAGCGATAAGATCATCTGCTTCTAGTTCTGGATGTTGTAATACAGTGCAGTTAGTTTTTTCTGCGACGAATGTTTTTAAATTATCAAAAGTTTCCCAAAATAACTTATCTTCTTCCTGTTCGCTTTCGGTAAGGGCCGCACGTGCTACACTACGATTTTTCTTATAAGGTTCATAGAAGTCTTTACGCCAACTGCGACCTTCTAAACAGAATATAACATGATCAGCTTTTTGATCACGCCATGATTTGTTTACGCTGGCTAGGGTTACGTGAATAGCAAAACCCAGCTTGTCCCAAGTATCACTTTGGCGATGTGCTGAATGTCTTGCCCTGAAGAATGTGTTTGCGGTGTCAACAAGTAAATATCTCATTTAACCATTATACTTTCTATTTTGATTTTTGTCAACTAACTTCCGTTCTACCGTTGCCTAAATCCCTACGGTTACTTGGACGATTATCCGGATCAGCCTGCTCTTGCTCATAGTTTTCCAAAACGACATTTTGACAAACGCTACGGAACCAATTGTCTACCAAGTCCTGATCTGTTTTACCCTGATATCCAGCACGGATTAAATTGGCTACGAATTTATCATTCCAATCCAATTCAAAGCTGCCTGCACCTGGATTGTCTTTATCAATTTCCATGCTGATAACTTCTACCCAAGGTTCGCCTGCTTCGGTAGCTAGTTCTTTTGGAGTCTTTTTAGATTTTTGACTCTTAATAACCGGCTCTTCGGGTTTAGTGCCAAACAAGCTATTGATCAATTTCTTTATCATATTAATCCTTGAATAAACCTACGGTTTCCCATGGTAAGTTCGCTTTACCAAAATGTCCATAGTTAGTTGTTTCACTATATATAGGGCGGAACAACTCAAATCTATTTATGATGCCTGCTGGGGTCAGATCAACATTTTCACGTATCCACTGAGTAATAGTGTTATCAAACTCAATACCCTTGTCAGTCTTAACAAACAAACTGGTTGGTTCTTTAACACCAATAGCATAACTGATCTGCACTGTTGCTTTATGTGCACCTCGACTAGCTACAATATTCTTAGCTAGGTAACGTGCCATATAGGCCGCACTACGATCTACCTTAGTAGGATCCTTGCCGCTAAACGCACCACCACCATGTGGACTGTATCCACCGTAGGTATCAACGATAATCTTACGTCCCGTTAAGCCAGTGTCACCATCTGGACCACCAATAACAAAACGCCCAGTTGGATTGATAAGATATTCTGTATCGGCATCTATTAGGGTCGGTGGCAATACGGTATCAATAATAGTTTTAACCTGTTCACGTAAATCATTGATATCTATATCAGCTGAGTGTTGTGTTGAACACACTATCTTAGCGATACGACTAACAGTGCCATCGTCGTTATATTCCATAGTAACCTGTGACTTAGCATCTGGACCTAACCATGCCACTCCACTCTTACGCACAGCAGTTAACCGTTCAACAATTTTGTGACTGTAATAGATAGCACTAGGCATCAAGTCTGATGTTTCATCGATAGCATAACCAAACATAAGTCCTTGATCACCAGCACCAAATGTGTCAGTACCTAAGGCAATGTCTGCTGACTGTCCATGCATGAGATTTTTAATATCCGCAGTTTCCCAATGGAATCCATCTTGCTCATATCCAATGTCACGGACGACACGACGCACAGCATTTTCAACTTCTAGATGATTGTAAATACCTTTGTATTCACCAGCTATAACTACTTGATTAGTTGTTACCAATGTTTCGCAAGCACAACGATACGCAGGATTCTGCTCACGCATCATTAAATCTAAAACAGCATCACTGATAGCATCTGCTACTTTATCTGGATGTCCTTCACTAACACTTTCACTCGTAAACAAATAACTCATTAAATCCATCCTCCGGCTCTGACAATACCAATTAATCCAACTATGATCCAAAATCCATTTAATAATGTATAAGCTGGATCTTTTCTAATGTTGGCACAATATGTTAATAAAACAGCATCAATAGTATTAAAGACCCACACAAACATAAACGGACTTGCTGGCCCTAACCACGATACTAAACTAAAACTAATAATACGCATAATAACTCCGACCATTTCCATTTGTGGAAGGTGTGAGTTGATATAACTTAATATTTTATTCATTTTATTTTCCCCAACTATTACCCCAAAGATCAACGTGTAATCTTGGGCTGTAATAATAACCACGACGCATAGCTTCATCAGCTACGTTAAATTTATTTCCATCGTAGACTTTAACCACACCGCCTACTGGCATAATGTATATAACACCTTTAAACTTGGCCTTACGGTATTCTGATACTGCACGATCTACTTCATCAAAGTCGCTAGGGTTTTCAACTACAAACTTGAGATATGCAGTACCAACACGCTCATAGCTCTTGACAATCTCTGGTTTGACAGCATCTGCCCACGACTCACCACTTGCACTTAGTTTAGCACTTACGCTAAATGTTATCTCACGGCTACCACGATTCCAAAGTTTTAAGTATTTGGCAAAGTCTTCATGTAGTTCCTGGGTACCATTAGTTTCAAATGTTAAATTCTTTAGGTTATACATATCCTTGTGACTTAGTAAGTCTGGATAAGCACGTTGCCACCCCAGCAACGGTTCACCACCTGTAATAACCAAATGTGTATCATTACCATTAGGCATGATCCAACTGTTGCTTGGTACCAGATCTAGCATACGCTCGACTACAGCATCAATTTCTAATAAGGGACTAAGATGTTTAAATTTTGGATCCCAGCTAGCGTAACTATCACATCCAGTATTAACCAATGGAAGTTCTTCATATATACGATATTTTGTTGGATCAATGAACTCACGTTCTGTGCTCATCTGTGTGCGATCCTTCATGCCAAATCCACCACAGGTAAAGTTACAGCCAAAAGTTCTTAAGAACACACTAGGCACACCAATAAAGCGACCTTCGCCTTGTGCTGAATAGAATATTTCACTGACTTTTAATTTACTCATCTTTACCTTTTTAAAATTAAAGTATAACACAAATAACGACGTTTTACAACCTACTTATCACCAACGTGTGTTTGGATCCAGATCAAATTCTTGCTTACACTCATTTTGAATAGCAATCGATAGATTGTAAAAATCGTTTATTCTATCTATAGTAGGCCAATCGATACTTTTTACTAAATTATATTGTTTTAAGAATTCTTTTTCAAAATAATAAAATTCTTGTAGTATTTGATTATACAGTTCGTCTGAGTGTAGCTGATGGAAATTTTCTATTTCTTCTCTTAATATTTTCATCTGATCGTCATGAAACCCAAATATAGACTCAAATGATAAATTTAATTTTTTTTCAGTTAAAATATCTTCAATGAATTTTTTATCTCGGTTAATCATATAATCTAATAATTGATAATTATAGTCGATATCTTGAGCTATGTTATTTTTATTTTTTACTAATATCTCAGGAAAAGCACGAATATTGTTGATGATAGCCTCAAGTCTGATATTATGATTTTGTATGTTATCATAATCAGGGCAAGGCAGATACTCATTAAACGTTTTAAATCCTAACTTTTGCAACCAAGCAAGATGCCCTTTTGAGGCAGCTACAATAAATGGATGTTTATTATATATGGCTCTATAGGTTTTCTCAGTCACAAAGGGAATAGTATCAAAGTTTGAATTAAATTCAGATTCTGAAACTATGCTATAACTAGTTGATTTGAAATATTCATGTAGTTGGGTGAAACTTTTGTCTGATTTTGCTCGTCCCGATTTTTGTTCAGCTACCCATACCATTCCATTAGAATTTAATGCATGTTGTCCACAAAAATTAAAAAATTTTTTAATATCTACCGGATCATCGTCTATGAAAAAATTTTTAATTGAATCGTGCTGTTGATCGATAAATGGTGCGGTCCAACAGATATTATGTTTTAATAATTCTAAATCGTATAACTTTTTTAGTAAAACGATACGATTTATTCTAGTCAATACCCCAGTTAATAATAATCCCTTATTTTTATCAACATTCCAAGTAAGATTGCGTAAAGATTGACTCTGGGTGCCCAATGGAAACATATTAATAAAAATTAAATCAATTCCGCTAATTTGATCACTAAATGGTTGCGAACTTTGATCTGCGATCAAAGTAATTTTTTTAAATTTTTGAGACTTTAAAAAATCTATCCCAAGAGAAAGCTCATTTATATTTTTTTCAGAACAATGGATCATTACTATTTCTGTTTGATCATAAAGACTTGTAATTTTTTTTACTTCTTGCTTGAATTTTTCTAAAATCCATTTGTTTTTAAGTGGATATCTACCCACGCCTAAAAATAAATTAATATCTGATATATAATAGGTGTACATATTATCTAAATAACCCATAAAGATAAATTATACATATCAAGGCATTTAATGTCCATAATTCTGGTTTCTTCCATAGTAAACCAGTTATAACCCAAAATACACAGGCCAATGACAGTATGGCAATATTAAGTGGATAGATATCAAGACTAGTAAGTGTAACACCCACGACTGTGATGATGTTAGCCAACCATCCTATAAGTTTATTATTTTTACTTAAAAAATCCAAAACTTTATCCTTTAATTAATTTAAATGCTATTTTGCTGCTTTTGTAATCGTAACATTGTCTATAAATAAAATGGGTATAATAATCATTGGTTCCTTGATACTGTCCCCAATCAATGTTGTACCAAATTCCACCGTTCTGCACCTGCTGATCATTTATAATATAAGATATTTTCTCTGCTGTCAACTGTTTGGTTTCGATATATTTGAGCCAATCATAGGTAGTTTCAAAAATTTTGTTTGGAGTATAGTTAATATCTATTAATCTATTTAGAGAAAAATTGCATAGATCAGAAATTTTATCATCAACGTTGGTCAGTTTAGCCAAGGATATTTTTACTGCCTGAAAAAATGCATCAATTTGAGTTAAAATTATGAATATAAAATATATTGATGGTCCTATTTCAAACGGATATTCTTCATCGTAGTCAACAAATACATCAACCGATTTGCTATGCATCCATTCGTTGAATACCTGTTTAAGTTTTAAAAAATCTTTCGTTAATTTTGGATCTACTCGAGTATCAGTTAGTATTGTAGTTAATACAGTATGAAATAATTCTCCATATATTATCTGATGTTCCTGCCACATATAATCTGCAATAAGATCTAGTATTTTAGTGTTTTGTGTTGATGCAGTAAATATCTGTAATAGATTCATCTCAATCCATTCGTCTGGAGTATAACTAAATGTTCCTACTACATATTCGGTGGTGATGTCACTGCCATCGTTCAGTGTTTGATTAACACCGGCATGTATTTGATGATCGGGTTTTTGTCTGATAACAGAAGTTCCGCCTATACCTGCACTGGTCTTACCTTGGACTGTGATTATCTTAAATTTTTCTCTGTATTCGGGCGCATACGCTGGTGCTTCAGGTAATAGTGCCCAATGATGGCTAATACTAAATGGCAAACGTTCAAGGCTAATACGCTGTATACTATTCTTAATAGTTTCTAAACTACTGCCAGGAAGGCCCAAAATACCTTCAATCCAAATTGGCAAATATTTTTTCTTTTGCAATTTTCGAAACATTTGTACCTGATCTTCAAAACTAAAGTCAATGCGCTCTACGTTCTTTTTAACAGTGTCATCTAGATCCTGTATTGAAATTTGATAGTGGGGTAGTAAATCCGCGTCAGCTAGAATAGAATATATTTCAAATAGATTATGTATTTTAGCTTTAGTTGGTTGTATATAAACTCGTTTAGGATATCCGTACATTCCTTTTTGTCTAATTAGATGCTTAATATATTCTATATCAATATCAAATAAACCAAAATTAGCGTCAGTGAAATATACAGCATATACGCCATTTTCAGCTGCCCATGTAATCTCATCAAATACCGTAGCAAAAGTTTTCTTGACAGTTTTAGTATATGTTCCTCCGCCCCAATCACAGAATGTGCATTTATATGGACATCCTCTGGAAGTTTCGATGATGATCCAAGCCGATTCTGGACTAACGCTGTTAATTATGGGAATTACTTGATGTTGTTGTGCTCGATAGGGATTGCTTGGCCAGTTGAAATCTTTCTTCTTAGGTGCTAATTTGTTAAACTGTACATTTTTGTTGGAGCCAGGCCAATAGGCATAACCAATTTCTTTTGTAATTAATTGTCCATTATTCTTAACTATATTATCTAAAATTTCTGCTATTGCAATTTCGCCATACGCATCACCTGGTATAACTAAATCTACATAAGATTTTTCTCGAAAATATTCTTTATTATACTTGGCATCATTTTGCGGTCCACCGAATACTATAATAATTTTAGGTATCTCGCGTTTTAGTTTCTCAGCCAATTTTAAAGTAAAGGCTTCATTCCACATGTAGACACTAAAACCCACTAAAGTAGGATTAGTTTCAATTATCTGTTGATACGTCTTGTCTATATTACTATAGTCTAATGCAGCGAGGGGCCATTGCCATTGACAATAATTGGAACTGTTTTCTTCGTAATAGGTTTTTGCACTAGCCCAAAGAAAATTTATAGGATAACGACTGACACCATTCTTATTAACCAGGACAATAGTGTATGTCTGCATGTCATTACTTATCTTTCCCATGGATAAACAATCCAGACATCTTCTTCGGCTTTGTTTATTTCTACAGCACTGTAGTCTACCTTGCGACTAAACTTACTGCTTAGATTATCAAATAACACAGCAAAGCGAACATTGTTACCCCAGATGTCTGTCCAGGCTGGATCGTTTGGTAGATTTATACCTTGCCAATCTTCAATAATCCAATTCAATGTAGCACCAGTATCATTAATATCATCTAAGATCAGGATGTTTTTACGTAGTGCAGGATCACTAGTTGGCTCACCCGCTGGTCTAGGCACACTACTAGCACTTAAATAACCAAATGCATCTTCGGCCATCCAGCAGTTGCTTTCGCCACCTTCACCATCACGTAGAGCTACTTTTAATGTTTCCATTGGAATATCTAACATATGGCTCATATACACCGCGGGAACAAGTCCTCCGCGGGTAAGTCCAACAATGTAATCTGGACGCCAATTATCCTTGTACATCTGATATGAGATCGTATTTACATATTCTCTGATCTGTATGTCATCTACATATAATTTTTTCATCTCATTAACTCCAAGGTCATGATTTTAGCGATAGCATCGGTGGCGTGTTCATCATCTTCGTCAATGATGTGCATATTAGTAGTCCACTCATTACGAGCTTTATCCCAACGTCCTACTTCTAAGATAATACCACCTGAGGCATTATAGATACGAAAGTTGGTTTCTGGATTACGTTCAAAGAAATTGGGTGCATCATTACGACTTCTAACAGATATAAGAGTATCTCTTGGATTCTCGTCGAGAGTGCCCCAATCGTCAAATCGTTCTACGCCTAACCAATTACAAATTTTACGTTTTAACCAACGCACGATTTATCCTTTATAGGCCACAACACTAGAAATCTTACCGTTTTCAAATTTGATCACATCAACTACGAGAAGTTTAGTATCTCCATTGGCTAAAACTTCTATCTCTGCTACTACTGTACTATTTTCTTCGTATAATGCTAAGGGTGTGACAGTGATAGTATTAACAGCATCAAATATATCTTTGGCTACTGCCAACATACCAACTTTGCCTGTTGCCGATCTTTCCCAATCACGTAGGTTAACATCGTCAGTGAATATCTCTGACAGACCAGTTAGATCTTTATTACTAAACATTTCAAAATATTGCATTGCTAGATCTTTTAATGTGCTCATCTTGGGGCAAACTCCTGTTGTAATTTAATATTGTCAAAAAACTCTTTCTTGGTATTACCATCATTCTTAAACGCACCTTTAAGCACGGTAGTCTGTGTTAAACTACTATGTGCCATAATGCCGCGATTCTCACAACAACCATGTGTTGCTTGAATGTATACTGCTACGTTTTCACTGCCTGTTGCTTTCATTATTTCTCGGGCGATGTCGTTGGCAAGTTCTTCTTGCAGTGTACCACGACGAGCGCACCATTGAGCAATACGAGTATACTTAGACAACCCAATAAGTTTTTGTGCGGCAATGATGCCAATATACGCTACACCTGCAACTGGTTGGTGATGATGACTACACATACTGCGTAGTTCACTTCGAACTACCAACATGCCTTCATAACGGTCCTCCGAATCATTTGGAAACGCTGTAGCATCTGGTGCTGGATCATAGCGTCCTGCCATGATCTCATAGATGTACATTTTAGCTAGTCGACGTGCTGTACCTTGACTGTTTGGATCATTGTGTCTATCAATCAATAAACTGTCGAGAACACCTTCAAATTTACCTGTTAGTTCGTCAATTAATTCAGCACGCTCACTGTCTAATATATGCGCTGAAATATTGTCACCTGCCCAATATCTGGTATTTGATGCTTGTATGCGTTCAAGAATTCGTTCGCTTATTGTTTTATCACTCAATTTAAGTCTCCGATGTTAAGGCAGAGGATTGCCATATTGTTATAGTATATAGGTTTATTTAGGTCGTGTCAAATTATTTGATAATAATTTTATAATCCTAATTCTGTACGTAACTCATCTACAGGACTGGACCAATCGTCGGTAAATGATCGCAAGTATTCGATACGATCTAAATCTTCTTGTGTTTCTAATACCATTTCTTCGTTGCAGAAATGCAATCGACATTTGTTTGATAGTGCTGACTGTAATAATTTTTGACGATGTGCAGGGTCATCGGGTAAACTGAATATACTGAATAACAATATATGATCCACGCCACCATGTGTTATCTGATAATCTAAAAATGCATAGTTAGTTCCTTCATTATCGCCACCTTGATAAGGGAAGGTATAACCACGTTTTTGACAGTACCCTTTGACCACTAATGTTTGAAAATGCAAATCGATATGTTTAGTTTTAACACCTTCGTACTCACCGTGAGTTACTACAACCTCGCCTGACTTAATGTCTATTTGTTTAGAATATTCCCTATCAAACAACTTACGGAAGTATGCGCCAGGCCATTTACGATGTGGCTGACCATCACGTACTAATAATCGAATATCCATACTGACTCTAGTCTTGCCCGTTTTATTAGGGAAATTACCATGTAAGTGTTCTTGGAAAAATAGATGAGCCTGACCGGTATGCAAGGTAACTGGCCATGCATTTTCAGCGCAGGCATTTTGTATACGTTCGTAGTCCCATTTTTCTAAAATAGATTTTCGTGTAATATCTCTACTGACATCTAAATCTAACATTTGTAATGTGTTAGTATCGTAGCAGTCAGTAAACGGCATCCATATTGTGCGCAAACCCAATCCATTGCCTACCCAACGTCCCTGATGAAATAATAGTACTGCGCCTAACTTGTCTTGATCGGGTACTAGAATACGTAAATTTCCAAATTTTTGAATTAGTACATCGGTGCCTAGTTTAGGAACCACGAGATCATTGACCAATTGGTCATAATAATCATAGTAGTCAGTGTCTAACAGTGCATGAGATACTTTGTGGTTTAATTCAGCAATTTTGTCAGCAGGTACTACTTCGTGTATATTATCAAGACTAGTAACGTCTGGATAAAATTTTCTAATAGTATCTAATATAATACCAGGAAACGGATATTTAGATAAGTCGTAGTCTAATATTTTGTTATCAAATACTTGTTGAGATTGATTTAACTGCATATTATATCCTAATAAATGAATTTTTTAATAACCCCTTGCGTCTAACAAAATAGAAATTGAAATCATCGGTCATTTCTATTTTATTGTTAACTAAGTATTTAGACGGAATAGATTCCCATGTAAATAAATCCCACGGCAACTCTAAGACCAATGGTAAATCTAACGATTGATCATATATAAAGTTTTTTTGCGCATAGTCAACTACCGGATCTACAGTAGTAAATTTGGATAAACATTCGCGTCCTAAAGCAAATGCATGTACTCGCAAATCGTATATAAATTTAAAACTCTCACTGCCTAATCCGTGACCTTTACCCTGTGTAAGTTCACCAGTGGTGATATAAGTGTTAACTACTTGCTTGAAGTCAGCAAAATGCTCACCAAAATGGGAATTATTTTTAATTTTTTCATGCATGGTATCATAGAATTCTCTATAATTTATATTCAGTATGTTTCTAGCATATTTGGCATATATTTGACTATATCCGCTAATATGAAATTGTATTATCATCCAACTATACATATACGCTTCGACTAATTCATCTGTAGACATTGAATTAGTAGCTTTAATTAATATAATATCTTCACCGATCTCTTTATAATCTGACGGATTGCTTAAAGGCATGTAATCACGTGCTGTGATAGTTTTAATACCGTATTGTACTTTAGAAGCAAATGAATTTAATTCACTATTTTCTAACAGCTGGCAAAACCATACGTCAATGCTATCATGCTGCCCCATTTCAAGTATATCAGCAAGACCAGTTTTCCACGTTTCTAAAGTTTCTAACGGAAGCCCTAAAATGGCCTCGGTGTATGTACCAACTTGATATTCGTGTCCTAAAGTCATTAAATGTTTAATGTTGTTTATATTTAGATTTTTACGTTTAATAGCCTCTAATGTTAAGTCATTCATACTTTGCACACTAACAGTTACACCTCTGGTCAAATCGCCTAATATTTTAGCAATAGTGAATATTACCTCAGTGGAGTTTTTAGCATATTGTATGTTTACTGACTCTAACTTACCTTTATCAGCAGTGGCACGTATCATATGTGCAATTTCTACGTCACGATCTTTGTACATACCAAAGTTAGCATCAGCACAAAAAATATAACTCACAGGATTTCTTTCAGCCCATAGTAAGTCTGATGCCACACGATCTAATTCAAATTTTCTAACTTTGCTATAGGTGGCACTTCCCCAATCACAAAATGTACAAGCATACGGGCAACCTCTATTTGTTTCTAAGGTCATCGCCCAAACGGTATTGGGATTGTCTGCTATGATTTTATCAAATATGCCTAAAGTATAAGGACTAGGTACTTCTAAATTTTGTAGCCTACTCTTTGCGAATAATGCAGGCGGTTTTTTATTTTGACCAACATCTTCTAATAATTTAACGAAAGATTCTTCACCTTCTGATAAAATTACAGAATCAACAAAATTAAGATTCAGGGTCGTGCTATTGACTTGCGGCCCTCCCATTACTATTATACATGTAGGCCAACGTTCCTTAATAAGTTTAGCCATAGCAAAACAATATTTTTGATTCCATACATAACAACTAAATCCGCATACCACTGGATCTTCAATAATATCAAGGATTTCCTGCGGGTCTTGTCGTTTAAAGAAAAGGTCTTTAAGTTTAAATTGTTCAGTTACCCAACTAAATTGTTGAGCATAACTCCACAGACAGCCCACGCTATAAGGTAACCAGTAGTTAGTCTCATTACGTATATCAACAGCATACTGTGGTTGGAACAAATACACATTTTTCATTAGCTGAGTTTACTCTTCCAATGCGCAATAGTTAAATCTAATCCAGTATCTAAATCAACTTTTGGAGCCCACCCAGTAAGTTCTGTTACTAGCTTATGATTACTGTTAAGTAGATAAATTTCACCAGGACGTTCTGGTTTAGTATTCCAAAAGATATTGCCTTTCCAATCTAACTTGTCTGCAATCTTATCTGCTAATGCGCTAATTTGTATAGGATTGTTTGGACCAATAGTAAAGATATGGCCGCCATTGGTTTTTTCTGGATTTTCGATAATCGTAGACCATAAGTCTAGCAAATCATCAATGTATAAGAAGTTGCGATAAGGTGTACCGTATCCCAATCTTACTGCACTTGGGTTACGTAGCATCTGGGTAATAATCTGCTCAATTACAAAGAAGTCGTTTTCTTTACGTCCGTAGGTATTAGTTTGACGGATAGCACAGAACGGCAAGCCTAAACTGCGATGTGCGTATTCTAAATATTTCTCACATGCTAGTTTTGCCACAGCATAAGGAGCATTGGGATTGGGGTTAGTATTCTCGTCAAATTCCGGAACCATACCTTTTAAATATCCTTGTTTTTTAATTAGGTCACTAACAGGTTGCCAGCCATATACTTCCATAGTACTAGCGAATACAAAGTTCTTTAGATTTTTAAGTTTAGACGCACTTTCAATTAAGTTAACAGTGCCTACATAGTTAATTTCACTAAATGTAACCTGTTCATAAAAACTACGTTCAACTTCGGTTCTAGCACCAAAGTGAACAATAATTTCGGGATCAAAACTAAATAATTCTTCGCGAACTTTACTAAAATCAAGTAAGTCGGCGGTCATAGCAAATACATTGTGATTATCTTCTAATCGTTTAACAAAATGTGATCCAATAAATCCACTAGCACCTGTAATAAAAATTCTCATATTTTAAATGGTTCCTGTAATTTGAATAACATATCTATTTGTATGTCCAAGATTTGCAGTCATATGTGGGTCACTTAATCTAAAGCCAACCCAATCACCTGCTTGCCAATTGGTAAATCCACGATCTTTAATTTCTAAATAATGCCCTGATTGCCAATCTTCGATCATAATTAAAATTCTAAATATTTTAGAGTTATCGATTATATTATATTTTTTATTATAATAGTTATAAACATCGCTGTGTTTTGGTATAACATTACCTGGTGTTAATTTATTAATTTGGCATTTTTTATTTGTTATCCAGTTAAAATCGTGATGAATAAAACTTAATGCAGGATTAGTTTCTTGATCTTGTACTTGTCCAAGCACTATTTGGTATCTGGTTAAGTCTTCGTGGTCAACTAAATTGTTTAATGCATTAAATTTTTTAGAATTGTAATTAGAATCGATATAATCTAAATTTTTTATATAGTCTAAATCCCACTGTGGGGCAATATGTCCTTGCATCATTTTATTATAATCTCTCTTAAATCTGGGTATTCTTTATATTTAACAGTTTGGTCCACACCAGGTAATAATTCTAGGCCGTAAGTTGCATCTTCGATAGTAGGACGATAGTGATACCCAACACGGAATGTCAGTTGATTTTCCCACGGACTAACAGTTAAATCACGCCCATCGTAACGTTGTTGACTAAGAATGTCATAGACTTCTACATCATCAGTGAGTATCGCACCACCATGACCAATATTCAATGGTTTATCATAGCCGAAGCTCAAACACTGGAGTTGTCCTTTGCGATACATGCCTTCTTGTAATAATCTGGCACTATCCCAGATGCGTGTACCTATGAATTGATATTCACCAATCCATAGTTTATCTGTGTAAGTATAGGTAATACCTAACTTGTGCATGGTCATTGGTATGCTGAGGTAAGTGTGTGCTGGGAATGATACACGTTCGATATTATCGAAACGTAGGCAGAGTTCAATAGCATGGGTGCAACAGTCAGTCATGACTGCATATGGTGCACCGGTGAACTTGGCTAGTGCTAGCTCAAACTCTGTGATCTTTTCAAATCCCATTATTTGATATTTTCTAATATCGTAGTTGCAGAGAAGAAGTCGACGTATAGACTGTTTGCTTGTTGCTGTACAGCATTAATTGTGAATTTATAAGAAGTCATATGATCACTGATTAATTCACATAATTTTTGTTTATGCAGTAAGTAACTATCCCAACTTTCAGTCCATTCACTTGGATATTTAAACATGGGATCATACATTTCTGTATAACTCAAACGATTGGGGACCAACGGAATCGCGCCCACTACTGCGCCTTCATAGCAACTAATGCCTAGAGTTTCTTGCAAGTTAGCACTAAATACTATCTTAGATTCACCAAGCAAGGTATGATATTCATCTTTAGTTAACGATTGATCCTGACAAACAATCCATTCATATTGTGGGAGAGCTAATGCCAGATCACGGAATATTTCTACTTGTTTCTCTGGTGCTAGTCGATGTGGAAATAAGATTAGATCACGCTTGGGCATATTTTTATATGGAAGTAATGTATTCTCCATATACTCCATGGGCCAACCTGTGCGGAAGATCCTACCCTCAAACATCCACTTAGGACATTTAAATAAATTAAAACAGAACATGTGTATATGGAAGTCGGTGGCAAAGTAGTTATAATCTATAGCATGAAAGAACGCCTTTTCACTATGCCTGACCCAATCAGCATCACCAATAAGACGTCCTAAGAAGTCCTGTGGATCATAACTGCCAGCATGCCATAATGCGTGTATCTTAATCTTTATACCAAGCAGTTCTGCCATATACTTAAGGTTAATAATACCAGGATGCCAAGCATCAGTAAAAAGAAAGTGATCGCCATCAACAACCGTGCCGCTTGTAAACAGTCTGGCAATTTC
>Ga0209296_1000624_pt1 | contig 30306 bp, 51 predicted proteins | sample S_130206_EF_Meta_FD_187319 | JGI IMG/M metagenome (GOLD analysis project Ga0209296, IMG submission 187319) | Freshwater microbial communities from Lake Simoncouche, Canada to study carbon cycling - S_130206_EF_MetaG (SPAdes) (version 2) | ecosystem: Environmental > Aquatic > Freshwater > Lake ... | reverse complement strand
CTGCGGATGCGGTCATTGTGGACGGTGGTGCCAACATTGGATTTTTCACTGTGCCTGTGGCCCATAGAACACAAGGACGTGGAATTAGGATCGTTAGCTTCGAACCACAGCGTCAACTATTCCAAGCACTGGGTGGCAGTTTGGCACTGAACGGATACGATCATGTGTATCTGCACAATTGCGGACTTGGTGCAGAACCCGGCATAGCCCAACTGCCTGCGGTCAATTACAGTGAAGTGCAAGATTTTGGCACTGTGTCATTAACAGATGAAACTAATGTGGATGAAGATGGCTGGATGAACGACCGTGTGGTAGACATCACAAGTATTGACGCCATGGCATTGACCAGACTGGATTTTTTTAAACTGGACGTAGAAGGTTATGAAGTTCCGGCATTAACCGGCGCACTTGCAACCATAAAGCGACACCGTCCGTGGATCTGGGTTGAGTATTTTATCACCGGAGCGGATCCAATCAAGCAGGCGCTGTCTGAACTGGATGACTATGTTTTTTATTTGGTTGACTATCAAAACATGCTGGCGGCTCCCAAGGAACGATTGGTTGGCATCACTACAACAGGACTCAAAGAGGTATAACAATGACAATGGCAACACGATTTACCGCACCAGACGGTAAGATATTTGTAGTAGAAGAAGTTCGACAGGTTGAAAAGGAACTATGGGTCTACTATCACAATTCCAAAACAGGGCAACAATACTCATGCCTATTGGATGCATTTAGCCAGCGATTTCAACCATTAGTAAACGAATCTCGAGGGGTTAGTGGGCACTAACTTGCTGATCCCAAAAGTAATACTCAAGTATTACTTTTAAAACGGTTGACCAGAAACACCCATTTTTGTATAATACTTGTATAGAAACTAAAAAGGAGTCCGAAATGAGTTTTATAGCCCAGTACAAATCACCTGCTAACGAGACATCAGTTATCAAGGGTGTTCCTATCGAACACTTGATTCGTGCTCGCGCCGAAGTACGTGATGCATTTCCTAACCGTCGTGTTGTGGCCCGCTTCCGTGGTCCACGCTATGACGGCATGGCTTTGTACTGCACGAAACGTAATGCTCGCACTTTCGCTATCTACGTGGACTAACATGACTGCCACCGGAACATTCGAAAAATGGGCTACCACAAGGTCTGGATATCTTGTGTTTACTATCAGCGGCCAAAAGTATTTGTCCTTGATGGACTTTGGCCGCGAACATCCGCCCTCTCGCGGGCAAGAGATTGCATTCGAAGTGCATGATGTGCCAACCGGTTGGTCTGTGCCTTATATTACACTAATTCAGCCAAATTAATTGACTAGATTTATAGTTTGCATTATACTATAGACATAGTAAGAAATTCGTCTTATTATATAAACGCCCACTTTAAGTGGTCGATGGTTGGACCGTCCAACCTAACCAAACGCCCAATGGGCACAAAAGGAAACTTAAATGAGTAATTTTAATCTTCAGTATCATCGTAAAACACTTACAGCATCCAGCACAGATCATCCGTATATCAAACAGGCGGTATCTATGTTAGATGAAGTAGAACAGGCGATGAGCGACCTATTAGATGGAAACATTGATGTAGAAGAATACATCAATCGTATCACTCCTTACGATAAGTTCATGTGGGAGAAATTCCACGAACTTCCACAAAAATCCAATCCGATCAACATCAATCAGAACAAGAAATATTCTTCTTGGAGAGAACAAAAATGGGCTCCTATTTTTGAATTAGTAAAACGAGACCTGGTAAAAAATCCAAATTGGAATGGTGCCAAGATAGTCATTATTCAAAATAGACCAATTGTAGAAACTGTTTATTCTAACGGCTACACACCGTTCAAGGATGTTGATGGCGGCCTAGCAATTGAAATGCTTATCAATGGAAAGAAAGTATTGATCCCAGTAATTGCTGTTGAAGACAAAGGCGGACATGCCTGTTCAACATGTTTCAACGGAGTAAATGCCCAAGGACTTCGATTGCATCAAAGTTTCCCAAATGCAAAAAATGTATTCATCACTGACAATAATGTATCAGTTGGCATTACAAAGGGATCTGAAATTGCAGATCACATCAATCTAGTGGTATGTGAACGAGGCACCAATCGTAAAAAAGAACAGTATCCTGCACTAAAATACGAACGATTTGAAAATGTCAAGAACACTCTTATCTCAAATTTAAGCGCAATGACTCCGACTCAATTTACATCGTATCGTGTGGTTGATTCAACTTCAACCACGACTTTGCGAGAATCAATTGATAAAGTGGGCATTCTCTGGAATTGGTAATATGCAAATCATGCGGGGCTTGACCCCGCATAAGTATTGCTGTACAATAACATTTTAAGGACACAGCATGGCCGATGGCTACAAAAGTTACACAAAAGAATTTTCAAAAAAGAACAACGACTTTCCTCTTCAATACACCAATCAAATTGTCAACGCTGACAGTTTAAGCGTACTGAAACAACTGCCCGACAATTGTGTGGACTTGGTGTTTACATCGCCGCCTTATAACTTTGGAATGGGATATGATACCCATGATGATCAAACAGACTGGCCATCTTATTTTAAAATGCTTTGGGAAATCTTTGACGAGTGTATCCGTGTGACCAAGCATGGTGGTCGTATCATTGTCAACACACAACCGTTATTCAGCGAGTATATACCCAGTCATCATTTGATCTCAAAAGGGTTGATTGACCGAGGACTTATCTGGAAGGCAGAAATCTTATGGGAGAAAAATCATAGGAATTGTGCCTATTGTGCGTGGGGTTCTTGGAAAAGTCCAAGTGGTCCATATTTCAAATACACATGGGAATTTCTTGAAGTGTTTTGTAAAGGAACCCTCAAGCATGATGGTGACAGTGCGTTAGCCGACATAACTGGCAATGAGTTTAAAACATGGGCTGACGCCAAGTGGAGTATTTCTCCCGAACACAAAATGAAAACTTATGGACATCCTGCTATGTTTCCAACAGAGTTGGCATATAGAGCATTAAAGATGTTTTCGTTTCAAAATGATGTGATCCTCGATCCGTTCAACGGAGCAGGCACTACCACCTTTGTGGCCGAAAGAACTGGTCGCAGATATCTTGGTATTGATTTGAGCAAAGAATATTGTACAACTGCACAAGATCGAATTGACAATGAAGTGATAAAGGATTTTTCAGCGGTACTCAATGCCAAATTGGCACTCGAAGGCAAAGACAAGAGCGTTAAAGAGCGTGGCGAAATTCCAAATCATAAAAAACCAAAAGTAGAAAAATCTAAAAAATCTAAAGACGTACAATTTGCCAACCCAGACATATTTGATGAAACAGTTTAATTTTGGCAAATCTGTTCCTTTACATTGCCACAACTCTACAGTATAATAACTTATCACCAGGTCACCCGGTGACACCACCCGACCCCCAGTGCAATGCTGGAAGTGAACAAGTTAACCAGGTGGTCCAGCGATAGTATCAATGGTAGGCAGTGGTAGAAATTAGTCTACACACCGTCAATGGCGGGTGGCACATTTTAACTAAAAGGAAATGTACCAAATGACATTAAAAGAAACAATTCGCACCAGCGAAGAATACGTCAAGGTCTTGCAACAGGCCGATGCCGAATGGGAAGCTCAATCCAATACCCCGGATTGGACCTTCGAAGTGCTCAAAGATCCTCGATTGCGAACTCGCCCTAGTGAACGCGAACGACTCCTTGTTCTTAAAGATTTTGAAACTAATCGACATATGATACTCAAGGACCGTGGCGTCAGCACAAATACTTTAGAAGGGTATGTATTTGATCGTGTCAAAGTAGGATCCAATGGAGTCGCTGAATTCTGGACCAAAGGAGCAGTCAATGAGTAATCAACACCCACAATCTCGCCGACTGCGAGACCTATTGAATCAGATCAGACAAAGTAGTATAGATGACACGCCTGACTTTGAATGTGACCCTAATGACCTGGATCATATCACATTCAACAGTCATGTGTTATATCAAGAAGCCGCAACTAAAATCACTGCTGAACAAGATATTAAATTGGTAAAAGAAATTGCACTGTATTATTTAAATACTATGTGTGCAGTGATTCCAGACCATGCGGCCACAGACATATTGTTAAGAATGGATGGATTGAAATAACAAATGAGTGTTCTAGGTAAGTTAGATCAATACTACGACCAACTGTGTCAGGAGTGGGGCTACGTTCCTACAGCCGATGTCTGCACTGGCTACGAAACTGTCTTGCCTAGACTACGTGCCTTGGGCAAAGACGTATGGACTCGAGCTGATGCGGCTGGCAAGGAATCTATTCAACAAGAAGTATTTGATATCTATCGATCAGTGGGCATAGTTCCTATTACCTACTACAGCCTTGATGGCTGTCGTGCTCAGGTCAACGAATTGGCAACAAAAACCAAATCAGTGCGAAACAGTCAACTGGGTGTGGGCAACAACGAAGGCCTGGCCTTTGGTCGCTTTTGGTTTCCCAACATGCAGGACGCCAAGTGGAACGACAATGCCACAGTGAGCATTCGTGCTAGATTCAATCACGACAACAAATTAAAACGTGCTATTAAGTTGGCCTATGTTCACAGAGACGAAGGTGAAGACACAGTCATACCCAAAAACATACGTAGAGCATTGGAATTGGTCAATGGTGGCACTATACAAAACTTCAAGCCTATGAATGCTCGTGCAGTATGGGAACACATCTGTCCGGTATTCCGTGGTAACCTACTAGACTTCAGTTCGGGTTATGGAGGCCGTATGTTTGGTGCCATGACCAGTAACCTACGTTATCACTATACGGGTTTAGATCCTAACACCAGAACCTTTCAAGGACTTGAAGCTCTGGGTGCGTTGCTGGATGAACAAGGTCACGGTGCTGGATATCAAATGCATTGTGTGCCCAGTGAAGAATTTGAACCTGAACCTGGTTTCTATGATGCAGCATTTAGTAGTCCACCTTATTTCAATTTGGAAACTTACACAGACGAGCCTACTCAGTGTATGAATCGTTATACCACCTTAGATGAATGGTTTGATGACTACGTGGCCAAGACTGTTGCTATGACACATAAGGCTTTGGCCGCAGACAGCCTGTATGCTGTGAACATTGCTGACTACAAAAACGGCAAGCAGGAGTTTAAAATTGTTGACCGCTGGATTAAATTGGCTGAATCCTTGGGATTTCAACACGTGGAAACTGTAGACATGGTATTAAATGTGCGTCCTGGCGTCGGAAACGGCAAACTTGAGAAGGCTTATAAGTCAGAAGGAATTTACATCTTCCAGAAAAACTAGTATAATTACTTACTTGCAGGAGTTATTATGGGCAATCAAACTGATTATTTTGAACGCATCGGCTATAAGTCAACATACTCGATCGGTGATAGGGTATTTGGACATTGGAACCGGATTCCGTTTATGGGCACAGTTGGCAACGATCGAGTAATCGGCTTGTCTGGTCCAGAAATAACTATTCATCTGGATTTACCAATCCAACACAATGGCGAAATAAAAAATTTTATTATCGTCAAACACCGAGACATCAAACAAACTTTAAAGGAAATAGTATGAAAACAGTAGGCGACAAACTAGAAAAATTTGCAATCACCGGTGTCAAGCCCGGACAACCAGAAGATGCTTTCTTCACCATTACAGAAGAAAGTTTTCCTGGCAAATGGAAAGTAATTGTGTATTATCCCAAGGACTTTACATTTGTATGCCCAACCGAAATTGTAGCATACGACAAGTTGGCAGGTGACTTTGCTGACCGTGATGCAGTATTGCTCACAGGATCGACAGACAACGAGTTCTGTAAAGTTAGCTGGCAAACGGCTCACGCAGACTTGAAGAAAATCACTCACACTCAGTTTGCTGACACACAGCGTGGTGAGTTGAGCTTGATTGAACAGTTGGGTGTGTTCTATGCTCCAGCAGGTGCAGCACTTCGTGCCACATTCATTGTTGACCCCAGCAACGAAATCCAACACGTTACTGTCAACAACTTGAACGTGGGTCGCTCACCAGAAGAAACTCTGCGTATTCTTGACGCATTGCAAACTGGTGAACTATGTGCATGTAACCGTACCGTAGGCGGAGAGACACTATAATGGCATTTATCGATTCCGTAAAGGAAGCGTTGCCAGACTACGCAAAGGACACTAAGTTAAATCTTGATGCTGTTCTTTTGCGTAGCACTTTAGATGCGGATGTGGCCATGGGTTGTGCTGTGGCTGCACTGGCTGCAACTGGCAACGGTAAGATCCTATCAGTAATTTTAGCAGATGCTCCGGTGTATGCCGAGTCGGCGATGACAGCGGCCAGTATTATGGCCCAAAACAATGTGTGGTATCCTTACGTTGAAATGGCAGACGATGCTAGCCTAAAAGGATTACCAGCAGGATTACGTATGAATGCTATTGCTAGCCATGGCGGAACTACCAAGAGTAACTTTGAAGCATTTAGTTTGGCTGCTAGCATTGTGGGCAAGTGTCATTTCTGTGTAAAAGCACATTATGAGACGCTCAAGCAAGAAGGCTATACAGTAGAAAATCTACGTGATATTGGGCGTATTGCGGCCGTGATGAATAGTGTGGCTCGAGTGCTAAACAGCTGATCTGTTGTGTAAAAACAACACCTAAAACCCTACTTTTTGTAGGGTTTTTTGTGGGTTAGTGCCCACTAACTTAGCGGCAACAATTCGGTTGACCCAAAATGCTCCATTTGCTATAATACTTGTATGGAAGTTAAAAAGCAATCAAGAAAACGCCGTCAAGACAGCAACCATGCTGTCTACACCATAACCAACTTGGTCACCGGCGATTACTACATTGGTATTACCGTGTGCTCGGGTAGCATAAAACGGGCTCTAAAAGTGCGTTTTCAGAAGCACATTCGCCGTGCAGTAACTGAAGAAAAAGTGTGGGCTTTATGCAACAGTATCCGTGAATATGGCCCTGAGATGCATACTGTTGAATTTGTTGAAAAAGTCCGCGGTCGCAAGCCAGCCCATGCACGTGAGCGCGAGCTGATTCGCGAATATGCGCCAGCTCTAAATACACATTGATTTTGGTTGACCAAAAAAGCCAAATCGGTTATAATACTTGTATAGAAACTAAAAAGGAAGTCAAAATGAGTTGGAACAGTTTTATTGCACAAGTAGCCGAAGATCAAGCAAACGCACTAGTATTTGGCCACAGTCGCCGCATTACCGGTATCGGACAAGCCGCCTATATACGCTACGGCAAGGGCCTACGTGCATTGCATAACGCAATAAACAAAGCCATGCCTGCCGCTATAGACCGTGCTAAAGCCAGAAAAAATGCAAGTCACATTGCCGAACTGGAACGTGCTGGTTTTACAGTAACTAAAAACACAGAAACAGTAGGAGCCTAAAATGTCTAAACTTACAGAATACACATTGGAAATTTACCGAGCCGACCGTCGTGTCAAAGCAGGTCGTCGTTTGTATGCCAAGCAGGATTTTGCACCCAGCACCAAGGACTACATCAATGCCGTGGCCGATGCTAAACGCGGTTTGGGTTTCATCGTTGAAGTGTTTGAAACTTTTGTCACCAAGCAAAACCTAATAGGTGGTAAAGAGTTTCAGGAACGCTACGATACTCCTTACTTCTGCTCACCCGCAAGCGAATCTTATTGGAGCATGTAATATGAAAGTTCGAGAACTTATTGAATCCTTGGGCTATATGAACCCTGATGCCGAAGTGCATTTCAGCTACAACTATGGCGACCACTGGCGCACCGAAGTGGCTCCTAAGGTGGGTCGTGTTGACGAAGGTATTGTGGAGTTCAGCGACTATCACCGTATGGACAAACTGGTCACAGACGAAGAGGATGTCTATGACGAAGAAACAGGCGACTACAAGACAGAAGTCCGCCGTGTGGTAGTAATAGGTTAATAATTGATACACAAGGAGTCAGAAATGATTGCAGTAAGAGATTTTGGTATGTTCACAGATCGTGGTAATGCCGCAATCGGCGACTTGGTAAACTTTGCCAAGACTGCAGAATTGACTTGGCCCGAAACATATCAAATACTAGGAATCCTAAGCGAGTCTAACCCTGAGATCTATGGTGAAGCCATGGACACTGAAGTGCGTGAAATCGTTTATAGTCGTTGTAATTTTACCTCTGCCTTTTACTTCTAAGGAATAAAAATGGGAACTCGTTCACGTATCGCAGTCATGCATGGTCCAATCGCAAAGTCTGTCTACTGTCATTGGGACGGCTATCTGGAACACAATGGTGCTATTTTGCAAGAGCATTATGACTCAAGCAAAGCCAACCAGTTGGTTGCACTTGGCGATTTGAGTAGCCTGCGTCCTGAGATTGGTGAGAAGCACGCCTTTAGCCGGCTTGAAGTTCCAATGGACGACGAGGCTTACGACAAGCTCTATGGCAACATGACCACGTTCTACGGTCGTGATCGCGGTGAGCAAAATGTTGAGTGGAAAGTAGATCACACGTTTGAAGACTTCCTGGACCGCGCCAAAGGCGGCGGTGCTGAGTTTTACTATGTGATGAAAGATGGCACATGGTATGTGGGTGACACTTATGGCTCAACGGCCTTAAGCAATAAGTTAACACCATTGGCAGAAGCACTTGAAGCAGTGAAGGAAGAAGTATCTGCATGAAAACCACCAGGATCAAATGTGGCGCTTGGACATTGAGCAATAATGACGTTGAACAGGCTACCAAACTGTTTGGCCCCGGTGGTACTCAAGCAGACCGTCGTTGGTTCTATAGGTTACTCGACGATAGAGAATGGCGCAAAAAAGGTCGCTTAGACACGCAGCTGGTGTTGTATTTTCGCAACAGTGTAGATGCTACCTTTTTTGCCCTAAAAAAGGGTGGTTGACCAGAAATGCCCGATTTGCTATAATACTTGTATAGAAACTAAAAAGGAGCCCAGAATGAAAACCATTCAAGAAGTCAACCAAGCAATCATGTTCGGTAATTGGACCAACGTGGAACTGAGTAGCATGATTGATGCTGTCAAGTTTAACCGTGCCCGATTGACCAAGGACGTGAAGAATTCAATCAAGCCGGGTCAAATGGTCAAGTTTACATCAAGCCGCACCGGCAAGGTTATGGTAGGTGATGTGACCAAAATTGCCATCAAGTTTGTCACAGTTCGCACTCCATCTGGCTTGTGGAAGGTGCCTGCTAACATGTTGGAAGCCGCATAAAACGGTTGACCAGAAACGCCCATTTTCGTATAATACTTGTATAGAAACTAAAAAGGAGTTCAAGATGTCAGTTACAGTTAACGGTGTCAAAGTAGATGCAATCGTAGCCGAAGCCAAAACAGCCGCTCGAGTAGCCGCTGAAAAGTTCTTCCAAGAAAAATTGGGCGGCATTGATCAGTATGCTTGTGGCTTTGCCTGGGTTGATATTTTTGGTGTCAAAGGTAATACCCGACTTGGTAAAGCCTTCAAAGAAGCAGGTGTCCGCAAGAGCCACACAGGAGCCTTCCAAATTTGGAACCCAGCAGACATGTATGTGCAAAACGTAGACACACTGGAAGCCGGTGCAGAAGCAGCCGCTCAAGTGTTCAAGAAGTACGGCTTCACTGCCTACGCTGGTAGCCGTTTAGATTAATTGGAGTAACACGTGAATAAAGTTTTTCTTATTGTGGTATTTGTGGTATTGTTAATTGTTCTTGCACCAATTGCAACCATTTGGTCCTTGAATACCTTGTTTCCTGCCTTGGCAATACCCGTGACATTTGATACCTGGATGGCGTCGCTGGTCCTTGGTGGTGTTGTGGGCGGTACAACTGGCGTTTCGTTTAAGAAATGAATATTGATCAAGCCTGCGAAATCATGGAGCACTATGCCATCCAACAAGATCTTGAAGATCTGGACGCAATTGAACACATGGTAAAGAACTATCCAACATTGGATTCTACAGTTCGTCAGGCATTGAAAGTTTTTATGGACACTGCAAAGGAAATGGCATGAAAGTAAATCGTGACACAATTGCGGCAGTCGATGCCGACTTGATGTGGGCGGCAGCTTGCACAGCCTACCGTATAAACAATGGTTACTATAAACAACCCGAGCTGATTGGCGATCAGGTTGTGCGTCCGACCAATCGTGACCTTGTTGAACAAGCTCTGGCCAATGCCGCTTTGATCATTGACGCTGATCGTGCTATGGGATTGGACTGTCGTAGACATTTGGCCAGTGCTGTGACCATGCAGGCCTTGCGAACCGAACTAAATGAATGGGCCAAGGTAACCGCTCGAGTGTGCAGTTTGGACACGATTACCAGCCGGTATGACATGGCAGTAATCACAGCCATGCCGCACAGTTATGCTAGACAACTGAGAAAAGAATCAGTAGATGCTAGACTTGCTCGTTGTGATGGCTTGATTGGTTCAGTGGGCAACAAGGTTGAGCTTGCAATAGAAGTAATGCGTGGCAGTTACAGTGAAAAATTCAACACATGGTTTATCACAGCCATTACTGACACCAATCATTCAGTTTACTTTTCCTATCGTGAATCAATTGAACCCAATACTCACATAACCATTCGTGGCACGGTCAAGCGACACAATAACCAAGCCACTCAACTCAACCGTGTCAAAGTGTTAGGAGATAAACAATGAAAGCATTTATTCTTGGTACCATTTTTGGTATCGTTCTCTGCACCGTGGGATTTTCGGGCATTGCTCGGATGTTTGATAACGGTGTATCCAAAGTGCAACAAGTAACCAAAGAGGCAGCACAATGAAATCTCTGATCATTATCGTTATGGTTGGTCTATTGACCGCGTGTAACACCGTGTCGGGTCTTGGTAAAGATCTGTCCGGCAGCGCAGAATGGACCAAAGATAAAATCAGCAAAAAAGAATCTAGCCAAAAGTGATGCTTTTGGTTAACCGGAATCTACATTATGGTTGACATTCAAACAACAGTCCGCTATAATATGGATATGCTAAACAATTTAGCATGTGTATTTTAAATCAACTTTTTAACAGGCAACTAAGAAAGGCAACACAATGTCACAAGACAAATTATTTACAGTAGCAGGTACCGCAACTAATGCTAACGGAACAGTAAAAGCTCGTTTCGCTAACGATTTGGTAGCTCGTATCAAGATCCTGAACAAAGCAGGATGTACCAACATCAATTTGGTTGAGCTTCCGAGCCCAATGACCAAATTGCAAGCTCTCCAGCATTTGCAGAGCTTGGGCATTACCGAAGGTGATGCTGGTTATGCTGTAGCCAACAAATTGGCAGAGAAGACCAAGGTCGCCAAGAAAGGCGAAGTCAAGGTTGCAGGCGCTAGTATCAAGGCCACTGCAAAAACTTCTGCCAAAGTAACGGCTTAATAGGCTTCAGGGGCAGTGCCAATAAGTCCCCTAACTTATACCATGAACAAGATACTCACAGTATCTTTTCTTTTTTTATTGTCCGGTTGTGCAGCCGCACCAATAGTCATAACTGGTTTAGGTGTGGCAAGTGTGGCAACCAACGAAACCACCGGCAAAGGCATTGCTGATCACGCAATCAGCAACATGACAAGTCAAGACTGTCGCATAGCCCGAACCGTGCAAGATCAACCCATTTGCCAAGATCCTGCACTGACCAAAATACAAGTAACTACAACTGGCACCAAGCCATCCACTGTTGGCGAAATCGAGTTGAGATATCGTCAATAACTTGATCAGTTGAGCTAAGTATGTTGTATGTTAGACGACCTTGATTATCCTGTTAGGATGGCTATTAACCAACTCTTGTTGGTTTTGTATCAGCAAGGTATTACCGAAATCCATACAGGTGGCCTTATGCGCTTGCTAGGAGTTCCAAACGAAGTGTCTCAAGAGTATGACGATGAACGTATACTGTTAGATGACGACTTTGTTAAGCATGTGAGTGAATTTGGCTCACCAAGATCTGCGGATCAATCTTTACATTAATGACTGTACCTTCAAATAAAAATGGGGACGCCCTTTATACGGTAATCTTACGGGCACCTGACGCAAAAAGCCAACTGACCCGATGGATCAATACCAGCCGAAACATACGGGCTCGTGTTGACGATAATCGGATGCATATCTATAATCAAAATACTTTGAGCCTGTTTATGGTAACTTGGACACATGGTTGGGACAACTTGGTCATTTGGGATACCTGGACAAAACGGCATATTAGTCTTTGATATTTCTTGACATCGTGACTTTATAGTGTATAATTAAAGGGTGCTTAGGCACTTTATTATAAAGGAAATACAATGTCACAAAACCACGACGCAATCAAAACAGCGTTTGATAACTATCTTACCGAAAACGAAAAGTTCACAGCCAAGGGCGTAAAAGCCGCAGCGGCTCGTGCTAGAAAAGCCCTGCAAGAAATGAGCAAAGCGATTAAAGAACGTCGCAAAGAAATCACAGCAGAAAAAGAAGCTCTAGCCGCAAAATAACATGCGGTATAGTTCTATTACAACTATAGTAGAAGACCCTGATCACCCAGGCGAGATGTTATTGCTCCTGGGTGATGAGCTGTGTGAACACTTGGAGTGGAAAGAGGGCGATACTCTTGAGTGGATCGACAACAAGGACGGAACATGGACCCTACGCAAGAAAAAACTCTAGAAGAAATGTTGGCCAAGCTCTCAGATACTATTACAATATCGTCGCCGAGCTTGGATGGTTACACTGACGCCAACGGATGGGCCGATCCACAATATGGTGCTATTCCGCCGTTGACTGTGAGCAATATTGATGGCAACATCAACGGAACCACTTACAGCAACATTAGTCTTACCGGAAGTCCGTTTACATTTAGTAATACTGCTGGGCATGTTTGGACCACAGGAACTACCAGTCCGTATACTGTTAACAGTCCTTATACCATGAATCAAAGTGGCAAAGTGCATATCACTGGTGAAAACGCCGATCTTGTGATAGGCGAAAAGAGTATGCGAGACTGGATGGAACGGGTTGAGGAACGATTGAACATCCTAACACCTAACACCAAATTGGAAGAAGAATGGGAAGAACTTAAAAGTTTAGGCGAACAGTATCGCCAACTCGAACAGCACCTCAAAGATAAACAGGCCACATGGGACCGTTTGAAGGCCATGCCGCCACCGGTGACAGAGTAATATGCCCAGTTAACGGCAAAAACCTATCAAAAATCGTAGATCTTTGCCGGCATAGGGTGTATAATAATAAGTATTTTAGAGAGTAGAATACACAACCAAGCTAACAGATGTTTAGCGTAGGATTATAATCTTAGATCTACTCCACAACGGATGGACCAGTGCCGCAAAGCTGGTCTTTTTTAGAGAGGGCTTCGGAAATCCTCTTCATTGACAAACGGTCCGAATTGGCTAGCAACAACAGTCAATCCGGAGAATATGGCACTGAGGCCCGAGGTCTTTTGTCCAATCTACAGCCACCGTCAATGCGCTCATCCTGGGCACCTCCGCTGACAAGCACAGTATTGCGATGAGGAGAAGGCATTGAAATTAAGTTCAATAACCAACGTAGGTAACAAAATTTTTCAATTTTGTGGATTTATGATTGTGGTGTTTGCGGTTACCGCAGTGACACAACACAAATTGGATATACTAAAAGCAACAAATGAAGTGGCACGACAAGGGTTTGTCAGTGCAGAAGATCGAACCAGGCAACTGGCCTGTTTGACCAAAAATATTTATTGGGAAAGCGCAAGCGAACCTTTTGAAGGTAAGGTAGCTGTGGCTCAGGTCACAATCAATCGTGTGGAAAGTGGCAAGTTTGCTCCAGACATTTGTGGTGTTGTGTATCAGAAAAACATTGTGTATGACAAGATAGTTTGTCAGTTCTCTTGGTTCTGCGATGGTTCCAGCAAGATCCGACCTATATATCCAGCACACTGGAAAGAATCAGAAGAAGTGGCAAAAAAGGTATTGCTGGAAGGTTTTAGACTGCCCGGCCTAAAGAATGCTCTGTATTTTCATGCAGACTATGTCAAGCCCCAATGGGGCAAACCACAAGTGGCCAAAATTGGTCGACATGTATTTTATGGGGAAAAGATATAACTATGGAAAAATTAGATCATTTTATCAAGTGTGCAAGAGCATGGCTAGATCAACAATTGCCCAAGGTAAGTGCTGATACCTTAGGATGGTTGTCTGTGATCCTGATGCATGCCGCTACTATTCCATCCTTGTTGGCCCTGTTGACTGGACTCAGTGATCGCACCCCGGGCCTGGATATTGTGCTGTTCATTTGGGCCGGCCTGTTGTTGCTATTTGGGCGAGCTATTGTGCTCAAAGACACCTTGAACATTGTCACCATTGGTGTTGGGTTTATAATACAAGCCGTTATAATGGCTGTGATCTTGTTCAAATAATCGGTTGACCTGCACCCGATTATCTGCTATAATAAAGCATGATTAAGATTTCTACAGGTCGCCCGCACAAAACTCTTTATGCTAGAGACGCAGATTTTACATTCTCACCTGACGGACTTACTCTGGTTCCTAGAGCCAGTTTGGAAATCAGCAAAGAATGTCCACGCGAGTATCGATTGATCATTAGTGAATGCATCAACAACGGTTGGCTAAAGCCTGTTGCTCATATGCGCGATACCGAATACACTATGGAGTTGCTTAAAAAATGACCATGCACCTAGTTGGCCCTTACCTTAGTCTCAACGGTAAAAAGAAGGGCAAATTCAAATTCCGCAACGCCGAAGAAGCTCGCAAGGCACGTGAGCTTGATGCGTCTTGGCAAGAACTCAAGAAAAAGTGGGAAGTAGACGCAGATGAAAAAAAGCGTAGCCGTGCCTTAAAAGCTGAACCGCTTACGTATAAATTGAGTGCGCCAGCAGGCCGTTTTACCACACACGATATTCCCAGTCGTGACACAGGTGGCAACGCTACTCTAGCACCGGCCAAAGTCTACACTGGTACCAAGGTCAAGGGTATCGCTACCATGCACAAGTCAAATGCTGTGCCGGTATTTTCAGACGAAGAAGCCAAAGATATAAGTAAAATGCGTCGCTAAAATGAAAGAACTTATTAATTGAGCAAAGAAGATGTAATAAAAATGGAAGGGGTTGTAGCAGAGGTTTTACCCAATACTATGTTTCGTATCAAAATGGAAAACTTTGAACGGCCTGTGCTGGCTAACCTCAGTGGTCGTATGCGTAAAAACAACATCAAGGTCCTAATGGGCGACAGTGTAGAAATGGAATTCAGCCCGTACGATCTAACTCGTGGTCGTATTACTAGACGGAAATGACAGTGTCTAAAAAAATAGTAAGTTTTGGAGACAGTTTTATACTAGGTAGTGAAATAGTCGATAACGACTTTGGTCAACGAGCATGGCCAGGATTGATTGCCTCTCAGTTGGATGTTGAATACGAAACATGTGCTGTAGTTGGTTGTGGAAATGAGACAATTGCTAGACAAATTTACACCTATTTTTCTAAAAATACTAACAAAAATACACTGGCAGTGGTCAACTGGACTTGGGGAATGCGTTGGGATTTTTACATCAATCGTACCGACAATCGTACCGACACTTGGGTGACCTTGGGACCGACCTGTGCCCCTGAAAAACTTTATCAACATCTTAATCATGATGAAGCAGAATATCTAATAGAATTTTATAAAAATTATACTGGTTCAGGTGACGCATGGAATCAATATCGTAGTTTACAAGCAATATTTGCGGCCCAACAATTTTTAAAAATAAATCAAATTCCAGTGATACAAACATATATGGATCAAAGTTTATTCTCTAAGAACAATACCGGCGATAGAATTGAACATTATAATTCGTACAAAGATCCAGGCTGGCCCAGTATCACAACTGAACATGAATTACAAACATTATCGCCTGTTATAAAACAAGAATTAGATCAAGATTACAATAAAAGTATTGTGCCTGAATTTATAGAGACTTTGCAAAATTTAACATCACCTTCATTACTAACCTTTGATGGTCAAACTTTCTTAGAATGGAGCAGAAGTCAAGGGTACAAAATTACACCTGCGCCTGGAGATCATCCTTTAGATGAAGCGCATCTATCAGCGGCCTCTTTATGGCATGATCACTATAGACACATTATTAAGACGATATCGGAATAGCCAATGAATCCTAATTTACGTTTTTATTTTACTCAAGAAGACTATACTGCCTTAGCTGGACCAGACTGGCCTAGTTATCAACGCATACTGTCTGGTGAAAAAGCAATTGACCCAGAAATTCAAGACGAAATCGATGGCTATATCAAAATGTTCGAGTCTAGTGGCGTTAAATTTCCAATAAAAACTAAAACAGCCTGTCAGAGTAAATGGACATGGAGCACAATTTATCTTAATCAACTATCTAGTTCTAGTTGTCATCGGGTCAATCCTGCAAAATTTGAACTAGAAGATTTTGATAATTTTCACAATCTGCCTAAGAAGTTAGCTGATCGACGACTCATGCTCAACGGAGAGTGGCCGCAAGGTGGGTGTGAAGCTTGCCGAGTGGTCGAGGATGCTGGCGGCTGGAGCGATCGCCAACACAATCTAGACATACGTGGATTAACACCGCCTGAGCTGCTGACAGACCCTACAGCAGTTGTTGTATCTCCAAAGATTGTTGAAATATTTGCTCAAAATATTTGTAATCTCGCCTGTGTCTACTGCAACGGTAATTTAAGTTCTAAGATAGAACAAGAAGGAATCAAGTTCGGCGAGTTCAATCAAAATGGTGTTAATATTCCAGTGGTCACTATACCCACTGCTGCTACCAAAGAATATTTCAACAAGTTCATTGAATGGCTAGATCGTAATGTTCAAACCTTGGTCCGATTGCATCTGTTGGGCGGCGAAACACTGATTCAACACGATTTGATGAACTCGGTACTGGATGTGCTAGAACGTCGTCCCAATCCTAATTTAGAGTTTTGTGTATTCAGTAATTTAAATGTGCCTGACAAGTATTGGAATCTGTATATAGGTCGTATTCAAGATCTGCAACGGGCCGGAAATATTCGTGTGTTTGATTTGACAGCAAGTATAGATTGTTGGGGGCCAGAACAAGTTTATGTTCGTAGTGGATTGAATTTAGAAAAGTTTGAAGAACGTTTTTCCTGGGCCAGTGAACAAGGTGATTGGCTAAGATTAAATGCTAACCAAACCATCACTTCGATGACTATTAAAAGCATGCCCGACTTGATTTCAATGATCAACAAATATAATAAACATCGACACATTGGACACTATTTTCAGTTTCTTACTGGACTAGAATATCAACATCCTGATGCGTTTGTCTATGATTTTTGGACCGATGATTTTGACCGTATTTTAACTGCTATGCCGCAAAATACCAACGATCAAAGAGAAGCCATTCCACGCATGGTTGGCATGCAAAAGCAGTTACAACAAGTTACTCAATACGACTACAAGCGGATTGATCAATTGCACACCTACTTAGATGAGTTAGATCGTCGTAGAACCACCGATTGGCGCAGTGTTTTTCCTTACTTGAATATTAATGCAGGTAACCGATAAATATCTGTATGCATACCAGTATAAGACAAAACTTAGATTTACTCGAAGCCAGCACCCGTCCAGCCAAGTTGGAAACTACACCGTTGCCGTATGGTGAAAAAGACTTGGAACCAGTGTTAAGTAAAGAAAGTTTAGAATACCACTACGAGCATTTGGCCAAAGGCTATGCCAAACGCTACAACGCTGGTGAAGGCAATGCAGATTTTAATCGTGCTGGTAGTTTTTTACACAACAAATTCTTTCCGCAACTCCGGCCGCCAAAAGGTGCCAATCGTCCCAAAGGCGCTGTGCTAGAACTAATCGAAACCAACTTTAAAACTTATGAAGATTTCAAAGCGGCTTTCAAAGAAGCCGCAATGAAAATACAAGGATCGGGCTGGGTGTATCTCAGCACCGCAGGTACAATTAAAACCATTCCAAACCATCAAGTTAGAACAGATATCTGTGTGCTAGTTGACTGGTGGGAACACGCTTGGGCCCTGGATTATCAATGGGACAAAGAGCGTTATCTAGAAAACATCTGGAAAATTATTGATTGGAACGTTTGCAACGAAAGACTATGATTACAATAACAGAAAATGCAGTGGCAAAAATTAAAGATATTATGGCTGAAGAAAGCAATCCAGCACTTAAACTACGTGTATTTGTTCAAGGCGGTGGCTGTAGCGGAATGCAATACGGTTTTACCTTAGACGAAATAAAAAACGAAGATGATTGGGATTTAGACTACAACGGAGTTCAAGTGCTAGTTGACAGCATGAGCGGAGGCTATCTTCAAGGTGCAGAAGTAGACTACAAAGAAGATCAATACGGTGCTACTTTTAGTATCAAAAATCCCACAGCACAAACCACCTGCGGCTGCGGCAGCAGTTTCAGCCCGGGCTAAACAAAAATACCCCACGTAGTCTAGAATCGGCCCTCTGCTAAATACAGCAAGAGGACGATTATCTATGACCCAACAAGTTATCCAAGTAGGAGCTCAACCAAATGACGGGGAGGGCACCCCTTTACGCAACTCTTTTATCATTACCAATGAGAATTTTACAGAACTTTATGCCCGTGTTCAGACCACTCCACCAACAACTTTAGTTGGACAAACAGGTGATCAGGCTGGTTGGTATGCCTACGACAGCGCATATTTTTATTATTGCTTTGCGGACTACGATGGAAGCAGTACCATTTGGGCACAGATAAGTCAAATTGGCAATGTAACAGTTACTACCATTCAAAATGGAACCAGCAATGTAGCCATTACCAACATTAATGGTAATGTAATCACTGGAGTTAACGGATTCTCAAATGTTGTGACTGTTTCCGCAACCGGACAGTATATCCAAGGAGTAGTCAGTGCTATTGGCAATGTCACTGGCAGTTATATTTTAGGCAATGGTAGTCAATTGACTGGCCTGCCGGCAACTTATACCAATTCTAATGTAACTACATTATTGGCCACATTTGGATCAAATACAATTTCATCCACTGGCAACATAACAGCGGCCAACGTCAACGGAGCTGCAATGTATTCAAGTGGCAACATCGCCGCTCAAAATCAAATCAGCGCCACTGGCAACATTGTAACAGATCAATATTTTGTTGGAAACTTTTTTGGTAACATCACCGGTAACTTTGTTATTCCTGGTAGCAACACACAAGTTGTATTCAATACCAATGGTAATGCTGATGCCGTTGCTGGTATGACTTTTAATAGAGATTCTAACACATTTATAGTGTTAGGAGTTGTAAGCAGCCAAGGTAATGTCATAGGTGGAAATTTAACCACCGGCGGTCAATTCAGTGCCACAGGCAACGCAACTGGTGGTAATTTAACCACAGGTGGCATAGTAAGTGCTGTAGGAAATATACAAGCTGGTAATTTAAGAACAGCTGGATTGTTGTCGGCCGCAGGCAACGTAATCGGCGGTAATATCAACACTGGCGGATTGATTAGTGCCGCCGGCAATGTCAGTTCTGCAGGTAATGTTTCGGGCAATTATCTTCGTGCCACACTTGATGTTAATGCCGGAGGAAATGTATCAGCTACTACACATACCGGAACCGCAGTCAGTGTTACTGGCAATGTCACAGGTGGCAACGTAGTAACAGGTGGACAAGTAAGTGCTGTTGGCAACATAACTGGTAACTATTTTGTTGGTAACGGATCTGCACTGTCTGGCGTTAGCAATTACGGCAACAGCAATGTCAACACACTGTTGGCCGCGTGGGGGTCCAACACAGTATCAACTACTGGTTCAATCACAGCTGGCAATGTCACAGGTGGTAACTTGTTAACAGGTGGCAATGTAAGTGCCACGGGTAATGTCACAGGTGGTAACTTGTTAACAGGTGGCAATGTAAGTGCCACTGGCAACATAACTGGTAACTATTTTGTTGGTAACGGATCTGCACTGACTGATGTGATTGCTGTTGGAATTGGCACCATTGGTTCGTTGAGTGTGACCGGCAACATAACAGCCGGCAATGTAACCGTGTCAACTGGCACTGTATCCGTGGGCAGCATAACAAACAACAACAGCAACGCCGTTGGCAACATTGGTAGTTCAAGCAACTACTTCAACACAGTATTTGCCAAGGCCACTTCGGCTCAGTATGCTGACTTGGCTGAAAATTATTTAGCTGACGCAGACTACGCAGCTGGCACTGTGGTTGTGTTTGGTGGGGATAAAGAAATAACTGTTAGCACTGACGTTGCTGATGAACGTGTGGCCGGTGCAATATCTACCAATCCAGCACATTTAATGAACGCTGCCGCGCCAGGTTCACCAGTAGCGTTGCGTGGACGAGTGCCAGTCAATGTTGTTGGTGCTGTAGTTAAGGGTGACAGTCTGGTAACCAGTTCGATTGCAGGACATGCTCAAAGTGTTGGGCGCAGTCGTTTATATGGACAGGCTGTATTTGCCAAGGCTCTTGAAACCAATCTTGAGGACGGCAAAAAAGTTATTATCGCTGTTATAATTTAATATGTCACAACCGGTTTGGCAAACTCCTGCTGGTAGCCTAGGGACCATACCCGAAGGGGTATTTTATAGTCTTCCGTTGGTGGCCACAGCCGACAATACAGTATACTATCAACTTATAGCTGGTACTTTGCCCAACGGCATGCAGATTGATGAGACAGGAATTATCACTGGCATTCCAAATGCTCAGGCAACGATTCAAGGCGTTCCACTTGATGTGCCAGTAGATACTCTCAGTAAGTTTGCAATAAGAGCCTATACACGAACCGGCATGGTGGTCAATAGACTGACCGATAGAACATTCACTATCGAAGTGGCCAATACCACAGTTCCTGCATTTGTTACCGCAGCGGGGCAACTGACCCAGACATATGATGGTAGTTTAATTAGAGATTTGCAAATACAATACACAGGCCCAAATAATACTGTAGTTAAATTAACAGCAGGCAGTTTACCTCCAGGATTAACCATTAGTGCCACTGGGTTAATATCAGGCCTAATCAGTCTCAGTAGTTCAAACACCGACTATGCGTTTACGCTACAGTTAACTGACGGCACAGTAAACGGAACTGTAAATAGATCATTCAGCATATATGTGTGGAGTAGAAGCAATCTTTCCGCTGACAATACTGATATCACCTCTGACAACACATTTGTTACTGCCGACGGATCACCTATACTTGTGCCGGTATTGTTAAATACTCCAGGATCAATTGGTACTGTGCGTAGTGATAATTTCTTTGCTTATCAATTCACTGGAGTAGATTTAAATGGTGACCGATTTGAGTATTTGACTGATGCTGACATACCTGGCTTGACATTGGATCCAAATTCAGGTTGGCTTTATGGAAATATTCCCCCATTGGGTATAAACAATCAAACTTATTCTTTCAATGTCCGTCTTAATTTGATATTGGAATCTGAATTAGTAGGGGTAACAATTGCCGGCACCGCTGGACAGTTTACTTGCAATTCAACTCAATTAGCAGTCGGACAAGAAGTCGTAATAACCGGAACCAACACTGGCACTGGAACCATTACAGGATATACCGATCCAACATCATATTATATAATTGCCACCAATGCATCAAATACCTTTACACTGTCAGCCGATCCGGGCGGTCTGGCTATCGACACAACAGCTGGCACAACAACAGGATTAATATTTACAGCAATTACAGAGATACTTGGTCCACCCTATGCGTTTTCATTAACTGTAATCGGCCCAGTGAATGCCGACGTGACTTGGTTGGTTCCTGACTATTTAGGCGCAATTGACAACGGTGCCACCAGCACATTTTATGTGGCGGCTGTGAATAGAAGTGGTGTTGCACTACAATATCAACTGTTGTCGGGCAGTGACAGTCGATTACCTCAAGGTTTAGAATTATTGCCCACCGGTGAAATTGCCGGGCGAGTGAGTTTCAATACCTTTGCCCTAGACCAGGGCACAACTACATTTGATAAAGATACCACTACATTTGATTTAGTTTGTTATTTTACAGTTAATGTTTACAGTGTAGACGGTTTAATCAGTTCTAACCGAGTATTCTCAATTCGAGTCAATCGAGCCTACAACGAACCTTACGATAATCTTTATATTCAGGCCATGCCGCCACTCAATGATCGTGTTGTGATCAACAGTCTATTGCAAAACAGTGATATCTTCCAACAACCTCTGTTATATCGCCCAACTGATCCCAACTTTGGCGTGGCAAAAAATGTAACGTATTATCATGCCTATGGTCTTAGTGCTGCTACATTAGATGAATATGTAGCCAGTCTAGACATCAATCACTATTGGAAAAATCTTGTGCTGGGTCAAATTGAAGTTGCACAGGCCATTGACAGTTCAGGCACAGTCTTATATGAAGTGGTTTATAGCAAAATCATTGACAACCTGGTCAACGCACAAGGTGAAAGTGTCAGTAAAGATGTTACCTTACCTTATCCAGTTACCTCTGGCGTGGCCGACGGAACTACCATAGTATATCCCAACAGTTTGATCAACATGCGAGATCAAGTGATTGACACAGTAGGACAAATTTCAAATACATTGCCCTTGTGGATGATCTGTAAACAGGCCAATGGTCAGACTTTGGGATTTACTCCGGCCTGGGTTATAGCCTATGCCAATCCTGGGCGCGGTGAACAATTGGCCTATTACATTGGTCAAGATTTTATTGATCGACTCAACGTTATTGACTTTGAGGTTGATCGTTACGAATTAGACAATCTGTTGACACGTAATTGGAATAGAGAGAATCAACAGTGGGGTTACGATGCCAGCTCAGCGACCCCTCACCCACCTAGCTTGACCACATTTGATCTTATTGGATTACCTATATTCTCAACGACCACTGCTTATCAAGTTGGTGATGTAGTAGCATATCAAACCGTAGTTGGTGATGTTAGAATTAATAAAATATACGAATGTATACAAACAACTACCGCAGGAACGTTACCTACGAATTCTACATATTGGGATCAAAATGGTCAAAATGTAGCCAGCTGGATCAATGATGCAGATGCAATAACCACTTGGGAAGATGACAATTTTACCCTGGCCAATTGGACTTATGCAACACCTCCGGGCACCACTTTCGACGGCGGCAGTATGCAGTTTACTGCTCCGGTTGATATGTATTCCAACACCAATGAATACGATAAATATCTCGTATTCCCCCGACGCAATATTTTGAGTCCGTTGTTACCTCGGTATAATGTAATCATATGGACCAACAATCAGTCTCAACCGTTTAATTGGGTTAACGACGAAGATCAGCCCATTGAATGGACCGGGCTAGGCTCATAAATATTAGCTAACCCAGAGACAGGACACAAATGACAGTTCCATATATTTTTGCCAATGCTGTTGGTCTAGTGCCAGCAAGCGAACTTGACGTTAATTTTGCTTATGTCAGCAATAATGTAAGCACAGCCAACACTGTAGCATCCAATGCACAGCCAAATATCACCAGTGTTGGTACATTGACAAATTTAAGTGTTGCTGGAAACGTAATTGCTGCCCGCGTAAAAGGTGAAGGCGGGAACATAAGCAATATTCAAGGTGCCAATGTTTCTGGTACTGTTGCCAATGCAACCTATGCAGTCACAGCCAACTCTGCTGCCTATTCTACCAATAGTATACAGGCCAACATAGCCAACATTGCCAACATTGCCTATTTGGTCACTGGCAGTAATGTAAGTGGATCCGTGGCACAGGCCAACATAGCCAACATTGCCAATTCAGTCACTGGCAGTAATGTAAGTGGATCCGTGGCACAGGCCAACATAGCCAACATTGCCAATTCAGTCACCGGCGGTAATGTTTCGGGACAGGTTGCTAATGCATTAATTTCTGGAACCGTATATACCAACGCACAACCAAATATTACCAGTGTTGGCACCTTAACAAGTTTATCAACGTCTGGTAACATCACTGGAGGCAACTTATTAACAAGTGGATTGGTTAGTGTTACTGGTAACATCACTGGCGGTAACTTATTAACAGGTGGCTTGGTTAGTGTTACTGGTAACATCACTGGCGGCAACTTATCTGGTACCAATATTGTAGGTACCCTGCTCACAGCAAGCCAAACCAACATTACATCAGTTGGAACATTAGATAGTTTAAGTGCAACTGGTAATATTGCGGGTGCCAGATTAATAACAAGTAGCTTTGTAAGTGCTGTAGGCAATGTCACTGCTGGTAATGTTAGAACAGTCGGATTAATTAGTGCCACTGGCAATGTTACTGGTAACTATTTTATCGGCAATGGTTCACAGTTGACTGGAATCAGCGGTGGCGGTATTCAGTCAATTATTTCCAATGGCACAAGCAACATCAACATTGCCACTGCCAATGGCAATGCTACAATCACAGCAAATGCAGTAACTTATACATTTGGTACAGATAGCACCCTGACATTACCAGGTGGCAGTCGAATTAGACCTCTTGGTGCAAATCTGGACATATTTGCTGGTACTGGTAGTTATGTTCAGTTGATAAATTCAAATGAAAGCTCTTATATGGGAGTCGACGGCGCCGGTTGTTATATTACTACTGCTGGCGGAAGTTGGGGCTTTAGTAGCACTGGTACTTTTAGTGCTCCTGGTAACTTCAGTGCAGTTGGTACTGTTACTGGAAATAATATATCCGCAGTTACAGCTTTTCAATTACCAGTGTATGCTAACACAACTACTAGAGATACTGCTATTTCAAGCCCAACTGTTGGTATGTTAATAGTAGTTGGTAATACATATCAAGGTTACAACGGTGCATCCTGGGGTAACATTACATTAACTTAACAAGGCAAAAATGACAGTACCATACACATTCGGCACAGAATCAAGTCCAATACCTCTCAGTCAGTTAGATGCTAACTTTGCTGCACCAATAGCATTTGCCAACACAGCGGCCAATGTCAGCAATGCTGCACAGCCGGCCATTACCAGTGTTGGCACCTTAGTTTCTTTGTCAGTTGCTGGCAATGTTACAGGTGGAAACTTACGAACAGCCGGAAGCATATCAGCTACAGGTAACGCCACAGTGGGCAACATTGCCACAGGTGGTACTGTAAGTGCCACAGCCAATGTTACCGGTGGTAACTTATTAACGGCTGGATCAATCACAGCCACAGGCAATGCCACTGTTGGCAATATATCAATTGCTGGCATCTTAAACCTTGGCTCGGTAGCATCAATTACTGGTAATGTCAATGCCGGAGGAAACATAACTGCAACTGGGAATATCAGTGCTCAGGGTAATGTGCTGGCTCAAGGCAATGTGTCTGCCACTGGAAATATTATCACAGCCGGAACTTTTGTTGGGAACTTTGTAGGCAACGTATCTGCCATTGGTAATATCACTGCAGCTGGGTCAAACACTCAAGTTCAATTTAATACTGCTGGCAACATGACAGGTGTAGGTGGATTAACTTACAACTCTGGATCCAACACACTGGGCATACTTGGTGTAGTAAGTGCTCAAGGTAACATCACTGGAGGTAATTTACAAGTCAACGGCAATTTGTCAGTTACAGGAACAACTGCCTTGACTGGTAACGTTACTGCACCAACTCCGTCCACTGGCACTGTCAACAATCAAGTGGCTACAGCGGCATTTGTCAACAATAGTATAAACGGTCTAGGAACAATGGCCACTCAAAATGCCAATGCTGTTACCATTACCGGTGGTAATATCACCAACATACCTGCTGTAAGTCTCTTGGGTGGATGGAATGTTACTCCAAGTGGCAATACCCTGTATTTTAGTTTTAGTGGAAGCAATGTTGCCAAATTAGATTCAAGTGGCAACTTTACCACTATCGGCAATATAACCGGATCCGGAACACTGTAATGACATTGCCAACATCGGGTCCAATAAGTCTTGTGGACATACAGACTGAGTTTGGCGGCCCAACACCAATCACGTTAGAAAACTATTACCGTGGTGGCGACTATGTATTAGATACTGACTATGCGCCTAACGTACCAACATCAGGCCCTATAAGTCTTGTAAATTTTTATGGGGCCAAACGCACATCATTGACCACTCAGAGTTTTAATAATGTAGGAAGTAATTTTATAATTCTTCCAGCAACTTTTTCAGGCAATTTGACCATTGTTACCATGACCGGAGGTGGTGGCGGAGGTGGTGGGCCTGACAGTTATCCGGGTCGAGTAGGTTACCCTGGATTAACTATCACTGGTGGCGAAATACCTGCCAGCCCAGGAGATGTAATCAACGCCTACGTTGGAGCAGGTGGTGGAGCAGGTGGATCAGGTGGCGGTGGTGGTGGAGGAGGCAAGATCATTTGCACCAAGCTGTATGAACTTGGCCTAATGAGCAAAGAAATATATCTTGCAGACCAAGCATTTGGTGCAGAGTTGATTAAATCCCATCCAGACATCTACAATGGTTATCGTGCCTGGGCAGAAATAGTAGTGGATTGGATGGATGGACAGGGACCTAAGATGATGCCGTGGATGTCTGATCAAGCATTTGGTCAAGCTGCTAAGTCTTGGTCTACTCGATGGGCACAAGCTATTGCCACTCCGTGGGCAGAAGAAATGGCTTATCAAATGAAGGAAAGCATGTTGCCCAACAATACAGGTAAAGCTATTATGGCTATTGGAACACCAATATGTAAAATAGTTGGTTTATGGCAACGAGTTGTTGGACCGAGCGACAAGCCAGCCGGGTTTGGAAAAGGGTTGATGTTGATTCCTGTGTTTGTTTTGCTTAAACTGGTAGCCGAACTAGGGCGATTAATCGAAGGACGAAAATAATGCTGGATGAATTAACACAAAATATATTAAATTTAAACAAGACTGACCAGGCCAGAGTGTTTCGTATGTTGGCCGATCATGCTGATGTCTTGATAAAAGTAATACCAAATGCACCCTTATTAGTCACTATTATAAGCGGCATACCCGTTGATGATAGTCCAATTACTCAGGCCTATCTTGCTTGGAAACATAGCCTTTAAGGAAAAGACATGGCTGTTACAGACTATTACGGTGGATTAGGAGGCAGTTTTGGCGGATCCGGTTATAGCGGTGGTGGTGGTGGTGGTGGCGCCGCTTCGGTTGTGGCTGTAAACTCTGTAATTCGAGCCGTAGCCGGTGGTGGTGGCGGGGGTGGCGGGGGTGGCAATTACAGTGCTGGCCGAGACAACCAAGGAACTCCCGGCGCAGCTGGTACCACTTATGGCGGCTATGGTGAGGGCAAGGGCAGTGGAGACGGTGCCGGTGGCGGCGGCGGAGGTGGCGGGCAAAATGGTGGTGCTGGCGGCCTAACATATAGCGGCGACAATGGAGCATACTCTGGAGAAAACGGCAATTGTTTAGTGCCCACTGGTGGTGTTGTATCTTCAGGGTCAAACGGTGGTGCCCTTAACAGTGCAGGTGTTCAAGGAAGTATAACTTTGAGTTATTATTCTTAGCCCTGGCGTAGTTTGATAAATATTATAGGATAAATTAGGAATACATATGACAAGTGCAATTAACCCAAACAACATCAACGGTGCTTACCCAGTAGCCGGACAAGACAATAATTCGCAAGGATTCCGTGACAATTTCACAAATACCTCTACGAATTTTCAGTATGCAGCCGACGAAATTACTGATCTGCAAAACAATGCAGTATTAAAAGGCGCATTAACTGGGCAGGTGCTTGACAACGATATGCAGGGCAGTGCTTTATCTAATGCACTATTGTCCAACATGAGCGAAAATGTAGTTGCGTTGGGCACAGTGAGTGGAACAACTGTTATTAACTATGCCTTGGCCAGTTATCAAACTCTAACAACTAACGGTGCTGTCAGTCTGAGTTTTACCAATTTTCCAGCTGCCGGAGCAGCCGCATCTGTGGTTGTTCAAGTCACAGTGGCTAGCACAATTCATACCTTAGTATTACCGGCCGCAGTCAGTGTAAACAATACTGGAATACAAGGTCTCAACACTTCAACCAACACCATCACGTTTGCTGCCACTGGTGTTTACAGTTTTGAATTTTCAACCAGCAATGGCGGAACCACTATCACAGTCAGAGAAGTTAACAAACGACTACAACCGTTTAACAACAGCAGTGAAAATTTAGCTGATACTGCCAACGTCAATGCAGCAGTGACCACCAGTTACTTTAGCACAGTGACTTCGACTACAGCTCAATTGCTCGCAGGTGTTCCTGGACAAATCAAAACTTTGGCCATGTATGCTGATAGCGGAAATATGGTTATTACTGTCAGCAATGCAGGTTGGAAATCAACCGGAACTGGTAACATTACATTTAGTAATATCGGTGAGGCCTGCACCTTGCAATACATCAACAGCAACGTTGGCAACATTCTTCAAAGCAAATGGTTCTGTATCGGCAACAACGGCGCCATATTTTCCTAACCAAATCAGTTGACCTTTGTTGACTAATCATATACAATCAGTATATGGAACATCCTTTAATCGGCAGTTTAGAAGAATTTACACCCGAACAACTGCTGGAAAAAATTACCGAACTGAGTCGCAAATTGGGCATAGCCCACAGCATGGGCAATGGCCATCTTTGCAATCAACTCAGAATGGCCATTGAAAGCCATCAAACCAAATACCAAGAAAAAATTCGCCGCAATACTGATAACAACTTTGATGGAGTAATTGACATCTCATGAACGTTAGACTCAAACACGACCTACAGTTTACCGCGGGCATATACCACGATGATAAACTGATTATGAACAACTACACTCTTCGGCTGTGGATGACCACCAACAGTGAAAATTCAGTTGATCAAACAATTTCGTTTGAGCGTATTAAGTATTTCATCTACACTCAAATTGACAATACCATTTTTATCAACAGCAATCAAAAAGCACAATGCACACTGTTTTCCAAAGCCGGATTGGACATTACAACATTGCCGGGTGATCCTGTTGACCAACTGATAGGCATAATGTTATACTACAAACTAAATGCCATTGCAGAAGAACGTATGATCATTATGGAAACCGAAATATCCAGCACCTACGGTGCCAACATGACGTATCTACATTCTGATTTTGAAAACACCACCGGATACAAACAACCTGACTGGTGGACCAGCCCGGATTTGATTCACAGTAGTTTTGTGCTGAGCAATAAATCTGAAAAGGTATTATCCATCCCTCCCAGCACAGATTGGCGAGAATTAGAATTGGCATGGTCGGACTCTCCTTCGTCAAACTCCGCAGGTAATGTTGTAATGTTTGCAGATTTCAAACAGCCCGATGAAACAAAATAAATTCGGCGAACTGGTTTTTTCAGAAGATGATATATGTGACTTGCTGATGCAAGGACGAACTATTGATTCTTTAGAACGCCTGACTGTTGATGAAACTGTCGACCTTGAAAATCTAATCGGACTAGTTGAACAGCCAGAATCATTGTTGCGTTGGGGATTCCCTTACAATAGTGATATAGCAGTTCCAGAATTTCATTTGACACAACAACTGAGTTGGCACATGCCCAATGAGTATCAAATATTAGATATTGCGGCGCATATACTTGGTCTATGCAAATCCGAGGCTGAATTACAGAGATGCGGAGAAGAATTACTGCTGTATCAAGAACGCAATTTGTTTGACCTGTTGCGCTACTTAAAATACCTAGTGGATGTTATGACTGTTAATCGTGTCATTTGGGGTGTAGGGCGTGGATCGAGTGTGGCCAGTTATGTTCTATACAAATTGGGTATTCATCGAATCGACAGCCTATTCTATAATTTAGACTGTCGTGAATTTCTGCGTTAAATACAGCGATAAGTTAAGGAAACTAAAATGACACGCAACGTTTACAAATCAGCCATGGGTAAAACTGTAGATATGGGATCATTGTTATTGCAAAACGAAAGAGTTCGGGCTGTGGGCAACATGAATGTAAATGCTCGCGGTGATCGGTTGGACAGTAATAATCAAATAGTTGAGCCCAAAAATCAACAGGTTCAACGCAGATATCGAAAGCAGACCAATGTATCTGCTGGGCCGGCACATTCAAGCGCACGTTCAGCAACGGCTGTGGCAGAACAGCCAATGGTTGATCCTACTGATAATTTTTTAGATTTACCCGTAGACGAGCCACTGGTAGAATCTGCGCCAGAAGCAGTTGTGCCTACTGCAGAACCAGTAGCAGACCAAGATCAGCAGTCCGCATCGGCGCCAGCTCAAGGTGGCGGATTGGCCGGTGCTATTGCTAGATCTAGAGAAGTCAAACAAGAATTGGAAAAAACACGTCGTCAACAAGCACAGGCGCAAGGCGTGAGA
>Ga0209296_1000623_pt1 | contig 30484 bp, 26 predicted proteins | sample S_130206_EF_Meta_FD_187319 | JGI IMG/M metagenome (GOLD analysis project Ga0209296, IMG submission 187319) | Freshwater microbial communities from Lake Simoncouche, Canada to study carbon cycling - S_130206_EF_MetaG (SPAdes) (version 2) | ecosystem: Environmental > Aquatic > Freshwater > Lake ... | reverse complement strand
ACAGTTCCAGCCTGTCTGAAGCTCGTAAAAGCCAGACTCACTATCTGGATATGGCGTCCCTGAGACCGGGTGCTTGGACGCCTTCGCGCAACCGATCGGGTCTGGCATACTTGATACTGCAGGGGTAGACACTGTCGTCTTCGCTTGTACCGTAATGACCTTTGAAGAGCGTAGAACCTTGCCCGTGCCTTTAAGTTTCACAGATACTGAGACGCGGCACTTACCTACACGGTTGAAGGACAACACACCCTTACGTAGTAAGCACGTACCAGAGATGCGGTAATTGCTTTTACCTTTTACCTTTACTGAAACAACACTTGCTAATTTCAGCTTTGAACCTGCAGTAACCGGCTGAATTGACCAGACGAAAGTTTTTGCTGCGTTTGTACGCGGGACAGTCGTGGTTGTGACGGGATCTGCTGACGGGGTCGGGTACAGAAGAGGCGTACTAGAAGCCTGTAGAGTGCCAGAACTAAAGGCGACTACACATAGAGCAATAACGGATCCGAGAAGTGACTTTTTAATCTTCATGAATAGAGTGTGACCGGAGTTTTCCTCGAAGCACGCAAATGAGGTACCTAGACCACCAGAGTACGATCAGTAGATCGTGAGGATGAGAAATGCCTGACCTGCAGCCATCCCATCAAATCGCACTGCATAAGTAGCGCGGTTAGAACCCTTGTACAAATCAGCTCCTGACGCACCAGATGTGTTTGATTTTTGAACCCATCCTTGAGACTTAAAGTACTCAAGCAGAGGACGGGCGTCAAGGGTGGCTTGGTCACAGTTCCAGCCTGTCTGAAGCTCGTAAAAGCCGGGCTCACTATCTGGATATGGCGTCCCTGAGACCGGGTGCTTGGACGCCTTCGTGCAACCGATCGGGTCGGGCATGCCAGACGTTGACGGCGGCGGCGTTGGAGCCTGGGTCGTTACCGGGCGAGGCGTTGTCACAGCTGTCTGCGGTACAGACGTCTCCACTGGTGCGCTAGCTATTGGTGCTGTCACCACCGGACGCGGAGCTGTCGTCGGAGCTGTAGTTCTAGGCGCAGAACCAGGCGTTGTCACACCTGGCTGTGGTGTCGGGTTAGACACAGGCGTAGTAGGGCCCGCAAACAGCGACTGGTCAAACGTGACTGGCACACCACTAGTGTCGAGGGTTCCTTCCCCCGCCCCTTCGACGCTTCCTGGGCCGGAAATAGCGTCTGAGGACGAGTTAGGGAGATCTCCATACTCAGCAGGTGGGGTTGAGGCACCTACACCGGTAGCAAGGTCGCCACTGATTTCTGAATCGATCTGTGGAAGAGCTTGAACACCACCATCTTTACGAGGAGCTGACGCCAGCACAGCGGTCGCGAGCGCAGAGGCGGCCAGAATGATGGCGCCGTAAGCGAGAAGTCTTTTCTTGGGGACGATGGGTGTTTCACTCATAGTAAGCACTGTGCTTTGCGAGACGCGTGAAGCACGTAAACCTCTAAAAATCCCTAAATATAAAGAATATAAATGCTGTGACCGACACTAGGGCTGCAAGAGGTCTAGAAACGAACGAGATCTAGAGGAGCAGGAAGCGTCTACTAGCCGGGTTGTACCTGTGTCGAGGGCCCTGGAGCTATCTCGACCTGGTCACTGTCAAGAGCGCCGTACAACAACACGCCCAACAACATACCAATAGTGAGCGCTATAGCAGCGATCTTAGGGGGCGTCATCTTGGTCCACACACCCGACACTGTCCCTTTATGCCTCAGGTACGCACACACGTGAAGCCTGGCGAGGCTGGGCCTTAGACGGACGGTGTTCAACATGGCCAAACCCCGCGAGATCGAGTACATATCAGTCAGGGGCGCCAACGAGCACAACCTCCAAAACGTATCAATCGACATACCCCGCGGACAGCTCGTCGTGCTGTGCGGCGTGTCTGGCTCTGGGAAGAGCACCCTGGCCTTTGACACCATCTACGCAGAAGGGCAGAGGCGCTACGTCGAGTCACTCAGTGCGTATGCTCGACAGTTCCTCGGACAGGTCAAAAAACCAGACGTCGAATCCATCGAAGGACTCTCACCAGCTGTTGCCATCGACCAGAAAACAACCAGCGCCAACCCGCGATCAACCGTCGGCACCATCACAGAGATCCACGACCACCTGCGCTTACTGTTCGCACGAGTTGGCACACCACACTGCCCTGCTGATGGCACTGAGCTAGGCGGAGCTGATGTCTCTGAAGTTGTAGAACGCTTTCTCGAAGGACGACTCGGTTCTACCGTGCTCGTCGGAGCAGGACACGTCACTGCTAAAAAAGGCACGATGCAACAAGAGATGGATGCGATCTCACGCATGGGCTACACCCGTGTGCGCATCGACGGACGTTTATACGACCTAACAGACACACGACCAGAGCTCGACAAAAACCTGCGACACGACGTAGAGATCATCGTCGACAAAATCAAGATCAAAACAAGCTCAGCATCCCGCCTCTTTGACAGTCTCAACACAGCGCTCGAAGCTGGCAGCGGTGAAGCTTTCTTAGAGACACTCGCACCAGACAACACAGTAGAAGAGCGACGCCTCGTCTCGCGCGACGGTGCGTGCGAAACCTGCGGTGTGTCTTACCCTAAAATAGAACCACGCACCTTCTCATTCAACAGCCCTTTTGGTGCATGCGAATCCTGCACAGGTCTTGGTGTTTTAATGCAAGGTGACGTCAAACTGATCGTCCCTGACGACAACAGAGCCCTCAACCAGAACGCGATCTCACCATGGTCTGGGATGGGCGGCTCCTACCAGCGCTGGGCATTGTCGGCTTTATGCGCGACACACGGCATTAACCAGAACACTCCTTGGAAGAAACTCACCAAAGCCCAACAGAACCTCGTGCTCGACGGAGTCGAGGGCGACTTACAAGCAACACATCAAGGTAAGAAGTACTCCATTCGTTTTGAAGGCGTGCGACCTTGGCTGTTGCGTCGAGTAAGAGAAGCAGCTACCGACAAACAACGCGAGAACGCGATGTCGTACATGCGCGAGAAGCAGTGCGGCGCGTGTCACGGCGACCGACTTTCGCCATACCCTCTAGCTGTCACTTTGCAAGGAACGAACATTGCCTCAGTTGAGAAAATGAGCGTCGCTGGCGCACAGGCGTGGTTTCAAGCCCTCTCCCTTGACGAACGACAAGCACACATCGCACAACGCCTAGTCAAAGAAACAACAGCACGACTCTCTTTCCTATCAAACGTGGGACTGCCTTACATCACACTCGACCGTTCGGCACGAACACTCTCTGGTGGCGAAGCTCAACGCATCCGCCTAGCAAGCCAGATCGGGTCAGGGTTAGCTGGAGTTTTGTACGTACTTGACGAACCCTCTATTGGGTTGCATCCACGCGACAACCAACGACTCGTTGGAACTCTTGAAGCACTGCGCGACCTTGGCAACACCGTCTTAGTAGTAGAGCACGACGAAGACACCATCGCAGCTGCCGACTGGATCATTGACGTTGGTCCCGGGGCTGGGCGTCATGGCGGGACGATCTGCGCTGCGGGCACTCTGCCGCAGATCCAAAAGAACAAAGCCAGCGTCACTGGTGCTTGGCTCTCAGGAAAGCGTTCCATCGCCACCCCTGCAGAACGACGCCCGAGCACAGGGAAGTTACGCCTGACAGGTGTGCAGGCAAACAACATCAAAAACCTCAACATCGACATCCCACTCGGATTGATGATCGGTGTGTGCGGCGTGTCGGGCTCTGGTAAGAGCACGCTCGTTAATGACGTGCTGCACCCGGCGGTCTCTAGTTTTATAGCAAACGGTAATACTTCCTTTGACGGAGTACGCAAAATCACCGGACTTGATCAGCTCGACAAGATCATCAACATCGACCAGAGTCCCATCGGACGCACACCACGCTCCAACCCTGCTACTTACACTGGGGTGTTTGACAAGATCAGAGGACTCTACGCAGAGCTTCCAGAGAGCAAAGCACGAGGCTGGAAACAAGGCCGTTACTCTTTTAACGTTCCCCCACAAAACGGTGGTGGACGTTGCGAGACCTGTCAGGGGGATGGAACTTTAACAATCGAGATGAACTTCCTCCCAGATGTGCATGTACCATGCGAACGCTGCGACGGATTGCGCTACAACGCAGAGACACTCGAGGTGCTGTACAAAAAACACAGCATCGCAGATGTTCTACGAGCCACCGTCGACGATGCACGCGAGTTGTTCTCCGCACAAAGCGGCATCAAACGCACACTCGACACACTCCATGACGTAGGGCTTGGCTACGTACCACTTGGACACAGCGCTACTTGGCTCTCTGGTGGCGAGGCCCAGCGCGTCAAGATCGCAGAACAACTCGCCAAAAGAAGCACTGGTAAAACGCTGTACATCCTGGATGAACCAACAACAGGACTTCACTACAGCGACGTTGAAGCTTTACTAGGCGTGCTCTCACGCCTAGTTGAAGGCGGGAACACTGTTCTTGTAGTAGAGCACAACGTTGATGTGCTGCGCAGCTGCGACTGGCTTTTAGAAATGGGACCAGAAGGCGGCGATGGCGGAGGAGTGCTCGTTGCTTCTGGCACACCAGAAGACGTCGCCGCAGGGTCCTCACCGACTGCTCCTTACCTTAAATCCTCCCTTGAACGACACTCTCGATGACCAGAGACGACGACTCTGGCGCGCTCTTTGGGCTACTAAGGGCTGCTCGCGACGCAGGCACACACCAAGCTGCATCTGAAGCTGTTGAAGATTTAGTAGCTAACGGTGTGCAAAGCGACGGGCCACGCCAGATCGCCGGCCACACCGACCCGTTCTTGACTGCCAAGTTCCTCAGTGAGTGCGGAGCCGAAACAGCCAGCGAAGCTACGCGCGTTGCTGCTGCTCGATGGGGTTCAACTCTTCCTGACGTGATCGCCCTGCATTTGGCCAGAGCACTTGACGGAGCCGTACCAGGCGTGAGTCGCTCACAAGCGATGCGTCTTGTCAAACGCTATGTACGAGAAGACCTGCAACAAGATGTCGTCTTGGCCCGCACTACTAACACAATAGATATGGTTGCCTGGCAGATCCTCGCCTACGCGAATCTCTCTGACGTAGAACGCGTGCTGGAGAAGTTGATGTGTGGAGACATGCACCTTGCTCACACATCAGAGGCACTCTTTGATAGAGGAGAAACACTCGTCACCCTTGCCTTGAGTGCTGCAGGAGGTGGGAACACTGGCTATGTGTATCGTCAGTGGAGCATCGAAGAGTTAGCTGTCATCGCGAGATGGGCTACAGGAGACGGCGTTGTTGAGCGTGTTGCGAGAGCCGCGCGAGGAGTTGGCGTTGAGAGCCCTGACGTTGAAACTTATAGCATCAGAGCCGACTCGTACCCGATGGTGTCCTACATGCATGAGGCGATGATGCGATGTCAAGAGAACAACTGGTCAAACATGCGAGAAGAACTTGGACGAAGAGCGAGTTTCTCCTCTCTAACGACATGGGCTGGGTTAGCTACAACTTTAGAGCTCGAACGATGGGCGGACTGTGCGAGTGCGCGTAAAACAGCTACGACACTCGAATCTGTGTTCTCGTTTGATAACGAAGTCCCGGCACTCTGCGATGCAGTGTGTCGCCGGTGTCGAGGCATTGCTGGTTTAATGTTCGCAGGAGATCACGCAACGGGCTACGCGATTGGTAGAACGTTGGCAAAGTGGTGCAAGGCGAGATCTGATTGGCAGTTGGCTCTAGCTTTAGCGCCTGAGTGGTCTGGGACTGTTGAAGAGTTAGGACGAGCTGTCAGTTCCTTAGCTAGTGAGCAGACTCAAAACTAAGTTATTACTGAATGAGGATTTTATACAAAAGATGCCACTTTGATGGAGTGGCGTCTTTAGTTTTTAAGCGTTAATGAGGCCAGCTAGATCGTTGTGCTCTAGCTCTACACTCACTTCACCGCGATACAAGTCGATGACGTTGCCACCCCAGTACAGCGTTCCAGAGAGCATGTTGCTCAAGAGAACATACTTAGTTGGCGTTTGACCGCGAGTGTCAGCTCCGATAGATGGAAGCGTTGAAGATACCCAGTGAGAGTACTCATAGCCGTCTTCACCAAGATCGCGATCAGATCCCCACAAGTCACAAGACCAGTATTCTGGGACAGTGACCACGAAAGTAGCGCCGTCTTTGTCCTCATCGGCAAAAACATTAGCCATCTGGATTGAGATAGACGTTCCCGCCCACTGAATACCAGGCTGATAACCAAAGCTACCTAGAGCTTTCAAGGCTTCTTTTCTGGTGTCAGGGTGTGCGAACTGAGCAGCAAGATTTTGTATCTCTGCGTCTGGAACTGCGAACACTGACTGCTCAAGCTTGACTTTTTCAACAGCGAAAGCTGTCTTTGACTCAATTGAAGTCAACTCATTAAGAGCTTCTTCGTAACCGTAATGGCCTCTGTTAAGAACAGATGCAAGATCGATGATGTTCATCTCTCTCCTTCTTCCAGACTTTCATGTCTGGCGATAGTTTGAAACAACGCTGGTAGCGCTGTGGATCCCACTTTGGGCGCAGTTTGGACGTACCTAAATAGGGTTTTCTCAGGCTGAGTTTTATTACTTAATGGTGACGGTCGGGGTGGCGTTGCTGTTTAAAACCTGCGGAAGAGCGACACCTCTTAACACAGCCATCAGCAGCGCACACTCAGTTCCTGTCGCCTTAACGGCCAAACACGGGGCCATATCGTTCTGGGCGCGAGCTTCAGCGGCTACGGCTTCTGCGCGGTTGGCGCGGCCTTCAGCGATAGCTTTTTGCTCGCGGTTCTCAGCGGCGTTAATTGCTACCTCTTTATCAGCGTCGGCTTGGGCTATTGCCTTTACTTTGGCGGACTCAATCACCATTGCTGCTTCTTGGTTGTCTTTGATTGTCTCTTTGTTTGTGATCAGGTTCATGTTCTCAGGGAGAACTTTTTGGATGGATACAACAAGATCAGGGCAGGTAAACTTTGAGTCGGCTTTGCCGTCGTACTTGTAACTGGTGCCACAGAAATACTCGGCGCCGAGAGTACGCATCAGCTCGTCGCTCAGATTTTTTGAGATACGCGTTTCTAGTTGACGCCACAACTGTCCAGAAGCATCCTCACTTGGGTTGTAATAAAGATCTGACCAGTCTTGGTCTTGGAACACAGGAACGATTGCCTTGTCGATACTCTTACGCATCTTGTCAGCAAGGAACTTCGCCCATCCGCCGGTCTGTCCGTCATCAAAGTGTGAGGTGCCGCGGCGCTTTAAATAAGTTGCCCAGAGATCACAAGCGTTCTCGTTGATCTTGAAGCCCACTTGCACTTCGGGGACAACGAATATACGACCAGATGCTGGGGTGGCTTTTGGTTCGCCGCCGAAATCCCTGATGTCAGGATTAGCACTGATGTCGTAATATCGAGCAGACGCTGGAATTTCCACCATTGAATCAAAAAGACGTGTCGCACCTCGTTGGCCTGGGGCGACAAGTTCTTTAACCTCGTGAGTGTCGAATAACCCACCACCGATAACACACCCCCACTTGTCGGTCCCTGCCTTCATCAACCCGACACCCGAGACTACGGTCAACACAGAAAGCAGCGCGGCTATGGCAGCTACTGCGGTAGCTACCGTTTTCGTGTGGCGAGAGAATGAACGTCTATTTGTTTCGACCATGATGTCTTCTTTCTTAGTAGGGTTTGCTAACTCGGGTACGTGTCTATCTTTTAATGAACGATGTAGTTACCTGGAACGACCAAAACGACGACGCTTTGGGGACTCCCACACAGAAACATCCTCAACCAACGAGATCTCTCCGTCGATTGAGTGGCCACTTGACTGGCCCGCGACTTGCGCATCAGGACTGCTTGTGCCTTCGTCTTCACGCCAGGCGAGATCGCCAAAGTCGGCGAGCTCTTCTGAAGGCGCGTTGGCGACCTGCTGCTGGATACCTGGGTCTTGAAGCATGCCCTGCAAGGCCGCGATCAGATTCTTATCCTTGGAGCGACGAGCTTGGGATGCGATGTTATCCAGAGTCTCACGTGCTTTGGCAATAATCCTAGAAGCCTCGTTTGCAGCCTCTTCACGAATACGAGTGGCTTCACGCGCTGCATCGTCTTCTACTTTATGACGATGCGACAATGCGGTCTCTTGAGCATCTGTCACCAACATTGAGGCTTCAGACGAAGCTCTGTCACGTAGCGACTGGGCAGACGCTGCAGCTTCCTCGATGATCTCAGTTGCACGTTCTGCAGCTGAGGCGTGGAGAGCTTCGATGATACCTGACGCGTCTTTTGCTTCTTGCTCGAGAGACGACAAACGGATCTTGGAAGCCGCTTCCAAACCGGATGCTTCAGCCATGATCTCAGCTGCTTCTTGACGGGCCTTTGAGAGTATCGAGGCGGCACTTGACGAGGATTCTGCCGCACCGTCGCGCAAAATAGAATCAACTTTGGCTCTTGAGGCTTCCACTAGTTCCTCTGAAGAGGCCTTTGCGGCGGCGATGATCTCGTCGCACTGACGCGAAGTGACGCGCTGACGAATAGAGACGAGACGCTCTAGTGCTGCTAGGCGACGCGACACTTGCACATGTGCTGCACGAGTCTCTGCTTGAGCTGTGTCGCGGGCAACTGCTGCGAGGTGATCTGCTTGTTCTTTAGCTTGACGAAGAGTGTGCTCTGCGCGAATGGCAGCGTCTTGCATTGCGCGGGCAACGGCAGATGCTGCTTCAACGGCCGCTTGAGACTGGGCGTTTTGAAGTGTTGTACGAGCTTGCGAGAGAGACTCTTGTGATGACTTATGAAGTGCTTCTGCCTCGTTTTGTGCGCGAGTGCGGATAGCTTCAGCGTCCTGGGCTGCAGTTTCACGTGCAGCCTTTGATACCGAATCAGCTGACATGATTGAACGTTCAGCAGCAGCTCTTGCTTCTTTACGAATAGCGTCTGCCTCAGCGCGTGCTCGAGCTAGATCCTGCTCGGCGCGTAGCTGATCAGATGCGAGAGAATCCAACACCTCTTGACGCAGTTTTGATACGAGAGTTTCAACACTGGACTGAGCTTGAGAAGTGATCGCTGAAGCATTTGCGTTGGCGTCGTCGAGAACCTTTCGAGCTTGCGTCTGAGCTTCTTCGAGAGCTTGGCGTGCTGCGCTGATCTCAGTTGTTATTTGTGTCAACTCACCTTCTAAAGATGCAAGACGCGTACGCTCTGTGACAACACCTTGCGCGAGGCTGTCGCTGATTTTTCGAGCCTCTGCTGCTGTACGTCGTGCTGCGTCAGCGTCTTGGCGTAGCGAATTAAGGTCAGACTTAATGCGCCTCTCCTCTTCAAGAACCTGGGAGAGAACATTCTTTGCTTCGTTTGCTCGGTCGATGGCGTTCTGCTCTTCGCCTTGCGCAGAAGAAGTGCGTTGGCGCTGACTCTTTGTCTCTTGCTGGAGAGATTCGAGCTCTGTGTTCAGGCGGTTCTTCTCCTGCAGTACTCCTTCTAGGGTTGTGCGAGTTGCGCCGAGTTGCGCTACAACACCAGCATGCTCGGCTGCGGCGAGATTAGCTTTCTCTTTAGCGCGTGCTGCGTCTACGTCTGCTTGCGTTGCTTGAGCAGTTGCTGCTGCTGCTGCGGTGCGTGCACGGGCTAGGTCTTCACGAGCTGACTCAACAGCTGACTCGGTGCGCTCTAAACGTTCCGACGCAGACTGGCAGGACGACTCTAAAGAATCAAGTGTTGCTTTGTTAGCGATTGACTCGCGCACCAAACGTTCGTGCTCAGTGTGTGCTTCGTCAAGGCGCGACTGCATCTCGCTTTGAGCCGCCGACATGCGATCAAGGGTTTTTTGGTGGTCTGCTTCCAAACGTCCGATCTCATCATTCAACCGAGTGCGGGCCTTTGTTGCGGTTTCAATCTCTGACTGAGCAAGCGAGGACTGTGATCGCAGATCGTTAAGAGAGGATGCGATCAGATCACGTTCTTGACGTAGAGAATCCAGACTTGTGGCAGAGGTTTCTAGCTCGATGCGAGTCTTGTTTAGTTCTTCCTGGCTTGCTTCGTTTAAAGAACTAGCTTCTTTTAATCGAAGATCAAGCTCAGCGAGATTTGCCAGAGCAGTCTCGGCTTGAGCTCGGGCCTGGTCGCGTGACTGTACATATTCATCCTCTTGGGCTCGTAGGCGTTCAGCTTCTAAGGACACCTCTGTGTGTTTTGATGTCACGCGTTCAAGTTCGGAGCGTGAAGAGTCGAGACGTTCTTGAGTGGAGGCAGCCTCTTCTTTCAATGTCTTTACTAGGTGTTCTACTACTTCTAAGTCACGTCCTGCGACGTGTGCGCGCTCTAAGCGTCGCGCAATACGAGAGGCAATCAACTCCACATCATCAAGAGAGACGTTTGCGTTAGTTGCAGCAACCTCGACGATTTCGTCGGCTGCAGAGAGGAGAGCTTTTACTTCGTCCTGTAGCGATACAACAACACTTGAGAGTTCTTCTTGACGAGCCTTAACGTCTTGTTCTTCTTTACGCAGGCCCTCTAGTGAAGACCTCAGCACGTGTGATTGCTCGCGCGCAATATCAGCCTCTGCGTTCGCGGCAGCAGCGAGAGCTGCTTGCTCTTGAACTTGGACCCTTACAGATTCTAAGCTCTCTCGAGATGCCTTTTCTTGGGCCAGGATCGCTTCCAAAGACGCTGATATCTGGTCGGATTCACGGCGAGCCGCGAGCACCTGGCGGTGCAAGGACGCCAGATCTTGAGATGCTGTAGCTAAATCCTCAGACACGTTTGCTTGCGAACCTGTCACACCTTGACTTGAGTTAGCAGTGAGGTCATCAAGAGCTGACGCGATAGACGTCGCTGAGCTTTCAGACTTTGGCTGCTCAGCTACTTCGTCACCAGTCCAACCAGGCAGACTTGGTGAAGGGCCAGACTCTACGAGAGCGAGAGCTGCTTCAATATCAAATATGTCTAGATCTTCCGTCGATGAAGATGTACCGGACACATTGTCAAGTGGTGTTACTGCGTTTTCTGTAACGGCTTCTGTTGGTTTTGGCTGCTGACTTGCACTCACTATTTTGCGCAATGCATCTGATGCGTTGGTGTTCGGTAGAAGAATCGGGCTTGGCGACGGAGCGAAAACAGACAAAAGCCATGTCGCTGCTGAATCACTACTTCCTGGGATTGCCAACGACACGCGGCGAGGAGCGAGCGTAGGAGTGACTTGAGCGATGCCTTTTCTAAACCAATCATCCAACTGAGAGTTAGGAGTGCAGCGTGCAGAGCCAACGAGTGTCACAGAACCAGAACCTGATACCAGCAGAGCCATAGTTGTAGCGAGAGATACCTGTGCCGTCATGAACGCAGCCAGCAACTGCGAAGCGTTTTGAGGGGTGCCTTTAGCGAGCGGGTCGTCTGTTGGGGCGATCAACAAGTCGTCTACTGAAGGATGTACAGCCGCCACAGCGTCGCGCACTCGCTGCGGATCACTGAAATCTGCCATCACGGTACGGACACCTTCAGGTCCGTTTGAGCCAAAAGGAACCACAGCCAAGACTTCAAGACCAAGAGAGGTTGCTAAACGAACACACGAAGAGCCAAAAGGCGTGTGCGCTCCGACGATACAGAGGGTACGGGCGAGGTTGGGTAGTTGAGTAGTCACGTGTTCTAGAGTGTCGAAAACCACGCACTATGCATGTATCACACCACTGTTATTGCTGGCTGGCAGACCTGACACCAGTAGGACGAGCGACCAGCGATCTTGCCCTTTGAAACCGGGCCAGAACACGTACCGCACTTGGGCTTAGCGTGTACTTTCAAGAGGTCACCACCGGCGCCTAGCTCTCCAAATAGGTCTTTCCAGCCTTCGTCTTTGAGGGCTGTGCCTCTTGCCTTGGCAAACACCTCAAAACAATCTGAAGCAGCCTGGCCTAGATCTGCCCATTGCGCTTCTGACAAGGAGGAACTTGGTGTGTTTGGGTCAATGCGCGCTGCGTGACACACCTCATCAGCTAAATAATTACCGATACCCTGCACAAATCTCGTCTGATCAAGAAATACTGCCTTGATCGCGAGGTTGCCAGAGCAGGGTTTCCCGTCGTGAGGGGCACTCTTGGCGTCTAGTACGTCAGTTACCTTGGAGAGCTGTGCATCTGGTCTTAAGACCCGCAGCTCGCCAAAGGTTCGCGGATCAATGAAACGCAGGTCCGATTGCCCTGTTGAGGAACTGACTCTCAAAGAAGCGTGCGTGTGTTTTTCTAAAGCATCTGCAGGATCACACCACCGCAGACGTCCCGACATGCGCAGATGCACCCACAGAGAGTGGTTTGAGCCGTGGAGAATCAGCCACTTTCCTGAACGAGTGACCTTAAAAAAGGTCTCCCCAACAAGTGACTCAAGAGGCAGTGAATCAGGGTGGCGCAGGGCCCTTTCTAACCTCAAAGACACACTCTCCACCCGCAGCGGGAGGAACGGCTCTACCTGCCTTTTCAGTGTCTCTAACTCTGGGGCCTCTGGCATGGGTGACATCGTGCGTAAAACACATCGATGTGCCGCCTGCATGGTGTTGGCGTGACGGAGAGAAAAGCGCACGGTGTTTCAAGATGGCGCCAAGCGAGACTCTCCAACTTTTCTCAACGTGGGTGCTTGTCGGTGCCTGCTGCCTCTCGCTAGCTCTCACCATGCTTGGTTCTTTCCCAATGCAGGGACGCAGCGAATTGCCAGCAAAGAACAACGCTAAGTGGCACGTCCGCGCTGGGGAACACGAACGCATGAAGTGCTCTCTACCTCCCGATGAAACGTCGCGCGCTGGCGGAACGAGTCCTGTAGCGCGATGGGGGAAGCGCGAACTGACAGAGGCAGACCTCTCGGGTGTTGCTTCACGATGCGTGTGTGAGAAACCGTTCCAAAAAAACTTCCAAACTGGATTATTCGAGAACGAAAACCTGCTTGGTATGCGCGTTGTTGTCTCTGACAGTCCGCTAGGTGAGTGGATGTACGGTGAAGAACCCACAGGCACGACGAGTAAATCGCCGATTGACGATAAATCTGCAGTCATCACTGCGCGGACTATCTGGGGTGCGATATCTGAGAACACACAAGTGCGCGTTGAAGAATCACGCGGCTATAAATGCGTAACAGGGGAGCTCTTGCATAACGGCCTGGGTACAGGCGTCTATATGTACGCAGTACTAGACGGCTCAACGATCGCGCATGCCCGTGGATTAACACACCTGCCCTATAACGAGGACAGTTACACCAGAGCGACAATTTCTGAGTCAATCGACGCGTGGAACAAAACAGCTGGTAACGGTACGTTCGAAGTTTTCTCATGGACTGAGAACTATCACTTATGTATGGACGTAGATGGCAGTTTTCTGCTGATCCCTGGTTACTTAGTGAAAGGTCGTGATGGTGTATCTCACAGCTCACTTCCTGCTATTGACACAGGTGTTTTACGTGTATGGGGCCCAGGACAGAGCGGACCAGTAGCTGAGAGTGCTCAGCACGCTCACGCTTAAATAAGAACTGACTCTACTTTCCTACTGACAGTAGAGTCCTCACACAGCACGATGCGTGGCGACAAGATCCTAGACACGGTGCGTGCTATGTCCTTTTCGAGCGTCTATTTTGATCTTGACGCTTATTTCTCCGGATTCGAACAAGAGCGCCTCAGAGCTTACGGAGTACCACTCGTAGTAGCCGAAGCCGGCTTGGAAGGAGTTGTTTATGACGCTTCTTACGAAGCTAGACGCCTTGGCGTGTCGCCGGGCACTCCTGCTTACAACCTACGAAGCCGTTTTCCAAAAATCACTATTGTTGAACCAGACATCCCTGCTTACTCTGCTTTAGCGGAGAGAGTTATGGATGAGATATCAAGCGTCGGAGTTCCGTGGAGGCGTTTATCTATGAGTGAGGCCGTTCTGGATATACGAGTCGTACGCGACCGCCTCGGCGGGGACGACTGGGCTGGAGTACGAGTGGTCGAGAGATTGAGACGCTTTTTGAGAGACGCACACGGCCTGTCTTCTCGAGCGGGATTCTCGCAAGGGCATCTTTCAGCTAAAGCAGCATGCGACGAAGCAGCACCCGACAGCGTGCGTTCTATTGACGTAGAGGAATACCCAGTGTGGTGGCGTGCACAGAAATGCTCTTTGGTACCAGGAGTTGATTCTTTAGCCGCGGAGGCGCTTTCACGAGCTCGTGTTTTAACACTAGGGGACGCTGTGAGAACTGGCCGCGAAGAGTTAGTTACCCTCCTTGGAGAATCTCTCGGCGGATGGTTGTGGAGGTGCGCTACCAGTGAAACGGACACTCCGGGATTACCGCCGGGTGGGCGCAAAGGTAGCTCTCTCAGTGCTGGTAGTACCTTTACTACATACGCCTACACAATTGAACAGCTACGCCAGTCACTTATGTCTATTGTTGCATCGTTGTGTTCCAGACTCTTACAAGAACGCCAACACGCCAGTGTGGTTCGCGTGAAGCTACTGAGTGTTACCGGTGACGTGAACTCCTCAAGCGTTAATTGTCCTACGGGCCGCGAATACTCCGCCATGTACAACGCTGCTAAGACGCTGCTTGAAACCTTATGGAACGATACGCAAGGCAACGTTCGCACCATCACTGTGAGTTTTGAAGACGTACGCGACGAAGAGGCGATGCCTTTGTCGTTTGTTGGGAACCCGCTTAGCTTTGCCGGAAACACCGGTCGAGAGGCTCAGACAGCTCACCACGTGTTTGGTGAAGGAGTGATCCTGCGAGCATCAGACCGATGGTGCTACACATCTTTTTACGACAAATCGCGGTGGGTGGAATCTACGAGTCTTAGTTAGCAACAGGAGAAGCTCCCCAGAAAGTCTGCAAAGAAACACAATCTTTTTTGTAGTCTCTCGCAGCTGCACAGACCATCTCTGGGTTTGGGTTTAAAGAGTTCTGACCAACCTCATGGGCTGCTGAGGCGACACACCACGAGACTATGTTCTTGTCTCCACCTTGAGAACAGCGGTCAAAAGTTTCAGCTGGTGTGTAGTTTCCACCAGCGTATGCGATGCGACCTGCGCCTCTAGCACACGCGGCACGTCCCTCTTTTGAAACGCTCGCGCACCCACTGATCGTCTCTTCCCATGGAACTTCAGAGAGCGTCCACTGCCACGGCAGCTCCTCTTCGCACACTGGTTTCGTCTCTTCTTCCAGAATAGAGCAAACTTCTGCGATCTGTTTCAACGAAGGTTGAGGGTTCCTAGCTCGCAGATCTTCGAAAACCAACATCATCACGCCGTTAGCGCAACCTTCAGTGAATACCTTTATTGCGTGGCACTCTTTGAGAGCCGCGTTGTAATCAGGAGCAGCTCTGTACAGCGCGTGTCCTGCGACGTGAGCACACGAATGAGCGCCGAGAGGCTTACACAGGCCCAGTACCTGCGAAGACGCGTCAGCTAAAGACTTAGTCTCTCCCCATGTTTCAAAAGAACCATGCAGTAATCCGTCAGTGCAAACAGATGCGAAACTCACACCAGCTAGACGTTCAGGTGTGAGGATCGCGCCGAGCTGGTGCGAGGGCTCGTGACACGAGGATGCCAGGTAGCCGCCCTGACTGACTAAGTAAGAAAAAGCAGCAATAACATCTTGCGCTTTATCTTTATGTTTGACCAATATCGCAGAAACGCAAGCCGAGTCCGTGCTGCATTTGCCTATTTCATCCGCGATTTCCTTTGCTTTAACCGAGAGATCTAACAACTCAGCATTCCGTTTCAACGGGGCTGGCGGGACACTCGAATCTGGCTTTGTATCTTCAGGAACTTCAGTAGTCGTTGGGGCGGGCTCGACGTACGCCTTGTCGAACACTTGAGATGGTGTTGTGACAGAGTCCGTGCTTCCAGTTGCCGCAATAAACGCACACGAAGCGGCGGCAAGAGTGATGGCGGCAAAGAATCTCACACCTCTACCGTGTCGAGAATCTTCAATGAGGCGATGAGCCGACAAAAGCCGTTCTGAATTGAATTAATGAAGATAGGGAGAGCTTGGGTCTAGACCCCACTCGGCTCGAGCTGTGTCTGTTTCTGAGTGTCTTAACATAGATAAAGCAGCGAGAGCGACGTGCTCCTTGTCAGTCCCGAAAAATCGACGCAGTTCGGAGCGTTCTGCTGAACGACCCACACCGTCAGTGCCCAGCAGAGCTAGGTTGCTCACGAGAGACTGCACAGGAGCTATTAACTGTGCTACCCAGTCTGAAACAAAAACTGATGCAGCGTACGTGCGTAACAAAGACACAAATGCTGGGAGTTCTGTGACTACGCCCATGCGTACATTTCTTTGATACTCAACTACATATTCTACTACCAACTTTGGTGAAGGGACAGAGACCAGATCTGCACTCACACCCTTGGACGCAAGCAGCACTCTTGCGTCGAGAGCTGCTTGGTAGCCCACACCCGAGAAACACAGAGCTACTTTCTCACTAGAAGGAGCAGGATCTGCATCGAAAACGTACGCACCCGACAAGACGTCGTCAGTACTTACTGACGCAGGGCGTGACGGGAGAGGCATGTTCTCGTTGTAAACAGTTACGTAACCTAAAGCCGGGATCCCTGCAGCAGCTTTTTCTAACTGCTGAACATAAAAATCGCGCAGCTCGAAACCAAACGACGGGTCAAAAGCCGACACATGTGGAAAAGACTGCACCCAGAGCTGCGAGTGACCATCTTGATGTTGGAGTCCTTCACCATTTAACGTAGTTCGTCCCGCGGTTGCGCCAACAAGCATCCCAGAACAACCAGCGTCTTGTGCTGCCCATATCAAGTCAGCAACACGCTGAAAACCAAACATCGAGTAGTACTCATAGATCGGAAACTGCGCAGGTCCCCTGTAGCCAAACTGTCCAGCAGCGATGAACAACGCAAGGGCTGAGGCCTCAGAGATACCAGTTTGCAGAAAGCGTCCTGCAGATGACTCTTTGTACGCCAGAGTCATGTGCGCGTCGGCTGCCTTGTAAGAACCTTGCCCGGCTGGTGGGAGATGCACACCAAACTCAGAGTAGAGGGATTCAAATCCGAAAGTACGACCTTCGTCAGCAACGATAGGGACGATCGACGGACCCAACGCTGGGTCTTTAAGTAACTGACGCAAAAGACGCGTGTGAGCCATAGTGGTGGAAGAATCTTTAACTGGCGCTCGTTCAAACTCTTCTAGAGAAGCGTACGACGACATCAGCGGTAGGTGCGACGAAGTGATGTCTCTAGATGGCAGCGGGCCGCCTTTTTGCTCTGTGAGATTTACTAAATAGGCACGTGCCTCGTTTGACAGTGATGCGTACTGCGGGACAACATCTTCTGCGAGCACGTCATTCATGCCGAAGTTTGCGGCCATCTCAGTAAGGGCAGCTGCAGACAGACCTTTCACTTGGTGTGCTGACATCTTTGACGATACTGACGGCAGAGCAAAACCCTTCTCGCACATCACTAATACTGCTGTGGGTTGCTGTGACGGTGAAGTTGCTTTATCTAACGCGGCGAACACTTTGTCGCGATCATGGCCGGCGCGGTCGCGTAAGAGTTTCGCGACTTGTGTGTCGTCTAGATGTGAGAAGAGCGACGCGAGTTCTGGGATGTCGTTTTCTAGCTCTACACGTACAGACTTTGCGTCGTCGCTCGCTGATAGACGCTGCAGGTCACCGTCAGTTAAAGATGCCAAACGAGAAGCAAGAATAAATCCGTGCGGTGAATCAAAAAGATCATCCCATGAGGAACCCCAGAGAGCCCTGATAACACGCCATGAAGCACCTGAGAACACGCCGGCCAATTCTTTGACGATCGACGAGCCGCCGCGGACAGGCCCGTCAAGCCTTTGTAGATTGCACACAACTATGAACACCAGATTCGAGAGCTGCTCACGAGAAGCAGTCGCGATCGCACCGAGTGTCTCTGGTTCGTCGCACTCACCATCGCCTATAAAACAGAAAGTACGCGGCAGGGACTTAATCACACCACGTTCGAACAAGTGACGGTCAAGGAGGGCTTGAAATATCGCACACAAAGGACCAATTCCCATCGATACAGTTGGAAACTCCCAAAAACCAGGCATTAAAAAAGGGTGAGGATAGCTAGATAAGCCAGGCTCAGCAGAGAGCTCTCGACGGAAAAGATCTAACCGCTCGACGTCGAATCGTTCCTCTAACGCAGCTCTTGCGTAAATGCCTGGGGACGCGTGTCCTTGGAAAAATATCCGGTCTGGGCCGTCTTGGTGTGCTGGCCCTTTGGCGATGTGATTTTGGAGTACTTCAATAATGGTCGCAGATGAGGCAAAAGTAGAGAGATGGCCGCCGATGCCAGGCGAGTCGTGATTAGCGCGCTGTACAAGACTCATCGCGTTCCAACGCACAGCGTTCTCAATCTCGCGCTCTAGAACCGCGTTGCCAGGAGTTGATGGCTGCTCTTTTGGTGAGATGTCATTGACTGGCAGCTGAGTTGCAGGGCTAACACCCAGCCGCTCGGCGAACCCAGCAAGGTCAGCGAGTGTTTGGGCGGCCAGAGTCGGCGAGAAACGCAGTAGGTCAGCCAGAGACATGCGCCATTCAGTAAGTAGGGAGGGGTCCTGTACAGGCAGAAGGTTGTACGAGGGTTCTGATACGTCTGATTCGTCCATGCCCTACACATCGTGCGTGTTTGCAGGCCACAACGCACGGGTGCATGAGCTAAATCATGACAATAGTTAGTTACGCAGTACTTCATTAAGTGTGCGCAAACTCCTCTTACCTCTCTTTTTGACTCCGATCTTGGTTTTAGCAGTCGTCTGGAGTGGAGCACGCGGCACGATCCCAGACGCTTCTACTTACGGGCTGACACTCGCTGAGATACCACCTCGAGTCGATGTTGCGGCCTTGTCTGACGGAGTGAAGGTGTTACGTACCTGCTCTGGTGCTGCCCTAGACGAAAAAACAGTGGTCACTTCAGCGCACTGCGTGGCAGGAGCGACCCATACGAGCATTATTGATGGAGCTTTACGCAGAGAGGTTATGAGCGTGGAAATTCACAAGAAATGGACACTTGGTGATCCACGTTACGACGTTGCTCTACTGCACTTGGACGAGACACTTTTACAGCCAGTCCAGAGAGTCTCTTTTCCAGAGAGCTCTCTCAAAGATGGTGACTACACACTCACCGCTTGGAGTTTTGGTACAGCAACAGGATGCTCCATGTCTGTACCGCCTTTAGCTGATGGTGGACATATGCATATGCGCTGTTTGTTGAGTAAAGGAGCCAGCGGATCAGGTTTGTTCTTAGACACCGAACAAGGCAGAGAGCTCGTTGGCGTTCTCTCGCAGCTATCTGACGGTGTTGCGTCGCTCACACCTGCGTCTTCGGTAGCTGACTTATACGAAGCTCCGCACAGTGGTTGACAACATGACGGTCGAGTCGAAACACACAGTAAGAAACGCAAGTGCGTATGCTCTGCTGCTTGGTGTGATCATCGGTACTCAGCGCAACATGATCAAAGAAGCTATATCAGTTGCTAGCGGGATTGACATGTACTGGGCCTTAGCTGGTGTGTTGTGCGTGTTAGCGGCACTGTATGTTCGCGGAGACATTGTACACACGACCATTAGAGGCGGTAAGCTGTCAGCAGCTCTTGTCGCTAACTGCGCCAACGTATCTGCTAGTTCTGCTTTCGTTGTTGGAGGCGGCCCCATCGGTACTGGCGCTAAGACATACATACTGCTTCGGTCAGGGCTGACAGGTTCTGCTATCGGCTCTAGCATTATGCTCACAAGCGCTTGCTCTGCTTGTTTTGCTTGGGTAGCACACTCTGTAACACTCGGTGCTTACGTACCGAGTCGCGATAACACTGTATGGGAGTTATCTTTTTACGGATCATTTGTGTTTGCGCTCTCAAACCTGGTCGTGTGGTCATTGGTTCTCGGCGCAGATCGGCCGTACGAGATCGCAGCGAAACGAGTTGGTTCCTGGGTGGAGAGAATTCTCAATCTTAAGGTAATGCGTCGATATTCGCAGACGACTAAAGGGTGGGACCCCTATAAAACGCTCTCTAAAAGTAGAGATGAAGCGGTGTTGGTTTTTCGTGCTAGGTGGAAAACTCTTCTCCTGCAGTACTCACTTGTTCATGTGTTGAGTGCTGCTTCACTTTTATGTTGCGTACGATCCCTGGGTGTTACTTCAATTGGTTGGCAAGACTCTTTGATTGCGTTCTCACTAGTGAGTGCCCTTCTTGCTGTTTCCCCGCTCTCTGGTGGTGTTGGTGTAGCAGAAGTTGGCATTGTAGGAGTTCTTGGATCAATGGGTGTCGACTCTGGTACTGCTCTGGCTGTAGCTGTAGTTTGGCGCGTAACAAGCTGGCTTTTACCTGTCATCATCGGCTACATCTGCTGGGTGTTTCAAGATCGTGTCGCAACAGAACCGCACCCGAATACTGAGCCAAGTTTTATTGAAGTGCGACAAGATCAAACAACTCTGTCCTAACTAGTTTGGTGAGTACGAGGCAATCTCGTGATGGTCTTGTCACTGTGTGTGTATGGACATGCCACAAACACAACACCCAATCACACCTGCTGTTAGCAGCGTTGCAGCGTTACTTCGCAACTCGGAGCGCCCGATTACGGGAACTCGTTCTTTGCTATGGGATGCGGCAGTTGAGAGCGACGAGAGATTCGTCAATGCGTTCTTGGGTGTTGTAGCAGAGATAACTTCTACTCGTGATGCGGTCGAGTTTGTAACACACTCACGAGACTTGTTATTCAATGCAAAGACCCGCAGAGACGCCACAGGAGGTATGCTTGAGTACGTAGAGTCCCTTGGTTATAAAAAGAGCGTTGGTGTCTTACTACTGTGCGACGTGAGTTCTGGAGTGCATAAATACATGACCCAGTCCGAGAAGCTCGGCGTATGCGTTGACACTTTTCAAGAAGAACTTGGTGCTGTTATGCTGGCTGCCAACTTGCGCCACAACGGACTAGACCTTGGATACTGCGTGGCTGAAGCCATAGAGCGCTTTGTTCCGCTTTTGTATGCGGCTTCACTCATTACGCTAGGCGCACAAGAACGACGTGATGGAGACGTGTGGGCAGTGGTGCGTCAGGTCGAAGGGTTACCGAGAGTGGGTGCGCAGATAGCCTCTGGTCTTGTTGGCGAAGGCTTATCCTACGAAGACTTGCTACACGTAGCACGCGTCTCTGGAAATGCTTAACGTGCAGCCAAGATACAGAGTTACGCGTTTTTGAGAGCAGCGAGCACGACCTGTACACCAGGGCGCGAGAGTTGCACTGAGTGTTCCTCGGCGGCCATTGACCAGCCAGACTTACCAAAACGTGAGAGAACGTCATACTGGCCCTGTGTGAGAGTCTTTGACGACCAAGAACGCGTAGACAAAACCCAACCACCTTCAGGATCATTCAAGACAGAGTTCACTGAACCTTTCTCATCCATACGGCGAGGTTCAAAGATAGACAAAGGAGTGACTGGTGGGAGGCCCCATACAGAACCCTGCACGTCGTCACCTTTGATCTCTAGCTGCACCAAGCCATCGTCAGATGCTAGAGCAAACGATGAGACAGCGAGAGTCTTTGCAAGACGAACCCATCTTGTTGGGATGGAAGACGACAACTGGCGGCGACGTTGTGGCAGATCAAACATGCACACGATCGTCGGGTCACCGGCGGTGACGTGGTCATGAGTTACACCTAAGGCTGCTGGCACAAAAGAGTCATCAAGAACCTTCAACAATGGGGTGAGAGTACCAAGAGACTCTGCGTTAGCCAAAGGGCGTTGAGGGAGCCTGTTAGGGAGAGCATCTAGCTTTTTAACGGAGAGTTTTCCGGCTTTAGCAATCACCTGGTAAGCGCCTTCTGGTGTGCGCTTGGCCAGCAAACGGTTGTTCTTGAACTCAAAAATAGCGTTCTGGTCACCCTTGACGATCAACTTCACGACACTTGGCGTGACAGAGAGGAAGCCCGACGAGGCGTCAAGAGCCTGCAGGCAGGAGAGGATGTTTTTTGAGAGTTTCGATTCCAACATGCACACCACTGTGGGTGGGAGGCTCTGAGTACTCTTTTTGCCTTTAACGGCAGTCTGGAGACACCAAAGTAGGTTCGTCAGACGAAGAAGGGACAGATAGACAGCTCTTCTTGCCGTCGTTGAAGTTGAACACGAGCTGCGAAGAGTCTTTCTTTAAAGAGATGCTCGCTGACACATACGTGGAGGTGATCACAACGACGTCATCGCCCCAAGACACCTCAGAGGCGTCCGGAAGAGAACCTCTAGACGAGAGCACACGTGAGACCACGCCAGAGAGTCCTTGAGAAGACACCCAGGTGCGCGGGGTCACACCAGCTTCACGTGCTGACGCGTCGATAACTCCACCCCATGACGAGAGGACAGTCTCCTCGTTTGGCTTGATTGATGGAGCGACCTGTTTTTTAAGTATCAAAGGAGACAGCACCAACAAAAGAAATATAAAAGCCAACACCATCCACAACGTTTTTGGTTGGCGGTACGCACGGTGCGCTTTCCCTAGACGCTCGCGTTCGGCTTCTATCATTAAACGAGCGCGTTCGAGAGATAGTTCTGGTTTTTCACCCAAAGAGCTAGACACGAAAAAGACCGTCCCTGCTCGGTACGAGAAACCCCGACACTACGATTGCGTCTGCCGCGATGCTCACGACCAGGCCTCAAGAGGTGTATCAAGAGCTGTACGGACACGGTACGGTGCAGCCTTGGCCTTAACGCAGAGTTTCCTTGTAGCAACAGAAGCAGGAGCGCAGACGTCGTCGTTCCCTGCTTCTTTAGCTAGAACCTGGAGAAGTCTTAAGGCTGATTCTTGACAGTGGACGGCCAGTTGTGACGGCCCCTCGGCACAGATTTTAACTACCATGTCAGCATCCCAGCCGCTTTCGTCCAGAACAGTTTCTCCTAGACCATAAGCGCAGCGGCGGGGCGCATAGACGCTGGACTTTAGATCTAAGCACTGCCTTAACGCACGTGCGCGGTCTGGGTTACGCGTAACACCTAGCCAAGTAGCTCCCGCTGTCCACTCGCAGGCATGTAGATACGCTGACGGTACCAGAGCGCAGTATTCAGAAACAGAGAACCCCATATCTGGTCGAGGATCAGTGAGTTCAGGCTTCAGATATGACTGCGAGAATATCATCATCACACCGTCGATGCAGTTCCATGTCAGTTCTTTGTCTAGTTTGCCACAATACGCAAAGTTCTTTTTTAGATCCTGACTCTCTTGCATCAAAGCGTGGCCTACACCGTGACCACAAGTTCGGTTGATGCCTTTGACGGAACACTCTTTAGTCATCTGTTGTGGAGAGGGCATCTCGTCATGAGTGCGTCCCCATGCTTCGAAAACTCCATGTGAGTATCCGCCTCCACACCAGCCCGTCTCAAAAGCTAAAGTAACAGGGAGGCTTTCGTATCTGAGTAAAGCACGACGACCAAGTTCATGAGAGAGCTGGTGACAGTTGGCAGAGCGCTTTGGATCTTTATCGTAGTCCTTGAGTAACTCGATAAACGTCTGCTCTTCACCTACCACTTCAGCTCGAGCGATCCACTTCCACTCCACCTCACCGAGCGCTAGCAAGTCGTCTGCGACGATCCCCTCTGGGGCTCTTGGTACTTTTACTTTTGAAGCCTGCTCTGCTTCTACAGAGAGAGTAGTGGGCGGAGAGGCCGCGGAACCTTCAAGCACTGCCCCCTCTGACGAGGTCTGGGTACTAGGCACAGGGGTGCTCGTCGTAGGGCTCGTCTTTACCGTCAGCTCAAAATGAGAGCGGCTCAAGGCGTACTCTGAGGGCTCATTTGCTGACGGTGGGGTGCTGAGAGCAGCAAGCAGCAACGCGCAGGCGGCGGTGACCACCAGGTGCTTTTCTCGGCTCTTAAACAGCATAGAAAGTACCGTGCAGCTAGTGTCTAATGCCACCAGGGGCCTTGTTTGAGGGTGTTAGGGCCGCTATCTAGTCACGAGAGTGTGGCGGCGCGTGCTTGGGGCAGATGGCTAGGCACGATAAAGGCATGAAAATACTAGTAATCGACGGCTCGAACATCTGCCACAGGTCCCACTGGGGGATGAGCTCTACAGAGATGCGCGACGAGGCAGGCAACGCCACTTGGGCACTACACGGCATCGTCACCACAATCTCGCGGCTCATCAACGACGTAGGCCCTACACACGTCATTGTTGCAGGCGACGCCAAAGGCACATCAGACACACGCAGAGCGATGCTTCCTGAATACAAAGCAACACGCAGCAAAGCTGAACCAGACTTGCGCTACGCACTTGACACCTACCCGCGTTTGCTCGAATCAATCGGGATCTCATTTCTCAGCGACGAGACATGGGAGGGCGACGACGTCATGGCGTCAGTTGCGCGTTGGGGACGTGAGAACAATGCTGAAGTATTCCTCGTCACAAGTGACAAAGATGCTTACCCTTTGATTGACGACAACTACTGTCGCCTCATTAACCCAGACGGTACTCGTGTTACTTCCAAGCGAGTTGAAACCAAATACGGCATCCCTCACCACCTCTACACACACATGGCTGCCTTGTGCGGCGAGAAGAGCGACAACATCCCTGGCATACCTAAAGTAGGTCCTAAAACTGCTGCAGTACTGATCAACGCTTTTGGTGCAGCCCTTACAGAAGCAGTCACTGACGAAGCCAAATTGGCGACGGTCTTGAGTGCCAAGATGGCAGCCAACGTCGCAGCTCACAGCGAGCGCTACTTGTTCAATCTCTCACTCATTAAGCTTCGCGAGCACATCGACGTTGATGAGGCAGTTGCGCAAAGCGCTCTCTCATCAATCGATCCTGCAGCTGCGCTGGCTTTTCTTACAGGCATGGGTCTGAAAACTGCTGGAGCCCATTTCGTACGCGCGGTGTCTTGATGACACAGCTCACAGTACTGCATGAACGCGCAGCACAGCGCGTGCGAGTTGCGCGACGCATATCTGGCGTAGGTGTCGAAGAAGCCCGTATGAACGAAGCCTCGGCTCGCCATGCTCTCGAGATGGCAGACAGATCACTACACGCTGAGATACCCCTGGTGTGGGAACCAGTCACGCGTCACTTGATGCGTCTTTGGACCTTGCGTCGCATTGCGATCTGGATCTCAGCGATTGTTGCTGTCATGGCTATGCATTTAGCGGGAATTGACGGTGGAGTTGGAGTGGCGTTGGGATTTGGCGGTGGATGCGCAACAGTTCTGGCGTCACGAGTCACTCCAGCACGCGGCACTCTTAGACGCTGTGCTCGCATGTTCCTAGATGACGAAGCCCATGTCACACAACACGACATGTGGAATGCGATCGTTCATGGTCGATACATGCGGCGTGCTACTACACGCATATTGCGTGAGGCGCCCGGCAGCATGCTCTCACATGTGAGTCTTGCTCGCACTTTCCAAGAAGGATGTGGAATCGACCCAGAACACTGGGAGATCGTCCTGGCATTATCTGCACACTCTGAGACGAGCCTTGGCAAGATAGTTGACGGTCTGCGCACGCTAGACGTACAGCACGCATAACACAGCTAGCATTTTCGTATATTGAAAACCTCGCTTTGGGGCGAGGTTTTCGATCAGGCTGTTACGGCCTGTTTTACGTCTTCAAGCGTTTCAACTTTGTGCCACACATTCCTGTATGAGAGCACATAGATGTCAGCTCTAGGTCCTGTCTCTGTGATGTCGGTTGTTGAAGCGAATATCCAGGTACCTACTTGGCATCCCCCAGAACGTTCGATCACTCCTTGACGCCACGGGACATTTCTGACCTCGAGGCACTCTTCAGCTACGAGACCAAGTCTCATCGCTACGAGTTGCTCCACGCGCATTGCTGACTTGTGGATGGTTTCTGGCAGCGCCCTCACCTCACGGCGGCGACGATTCCAATCAATAGTGGTGGTTAGTTCGTTTTGCACGGTGTGCTCCTTTGTCCCTCTTCAGGGTTCGATAGGAGACACCGTCGGCGTGACTTTGAGCTTTACAAACTCAGCCTACGTTTGAGCCCAGCACACCAAAACTGCATGAGGAAGGCGAACAAGTAGCCACCTGCGACCGACTAGAAGACTCTTGGCGCACATACGTCAAATTCGTACCCTCGAGTTTCCACAAACGAAGCGTGTAGTTGACCGTCGAGGTTGCCGAGTAGCGGTAAGGCATGCCCGAGCGGGTAGCTGTGTAGAAACGCATCACAGCAGTCTGGTCAGAGAGCGCTGACTTACCATTTGGGTTTGATGTCATCTTGTAATCCCGCGGAGACGCATAGCCAGACGGTGGCGTGAGAGTGAAAGACACTGTTCCAGAGTCAAGCGTCGCAGTCCAACCGTACATAACGCCTGACGTACTAGACGGAGGCTGCTGACATCCGGCACAAAGAAGAGTTGCGGCTTTCACTACGATGCGTTGATCAGAGTTCTGCTGGGCGTTTTGGAAAGCGCGCACAACCGGCGCTATCGATACAGGAGGCGGTGGAGGTACTGTGGTGGTTGTAGTTGTAGTGCTCGTAGTCGTACTTGTTGTAGAAGTCGTTGTGCTCGTAGTTGTACTTGTAGTAGAGGTTGTTGTGCTCGTAGTCGAGGTTGTTGTGCAGGCGACTGGTCCGCACACGGAGGAGACAAGGATGGTTGAAGCGCGGTCGGCTGCACACGGGTCATCTTTTTTATTGCACGTTGTGGCGCTGTATTGCGCGCTCCTCTCACCTGCTGATATCCTATTCCACGTAACATTCTCACCACGGGACCTGAGTGCTTTGTAGTTCGGGTACTTACCTGGATTATTTTTCAACTCTTTCTGCAGATCCTCTGTAACTGTTTGGGAACGACCAAAGGACCAGCCCTCGTTTTGAGGGGAGGAGCCGCCGGAACCGGCTTCCAGGTACTTGCCTTGCGAACACTTATCGGACTTTGCGGGAGTGCAACGACGATCAGCGTTACCTGTGACTGTCACAGTGATGCCGGTTTGCAGTAGTCCGATACGGGCGTCTACAGCAGCAGCAGCTTTAGCTATGCTGTTGCCACTTACTTGTGCGTCTGTAGTACAGGTCTTATCTTTGATGGTTTTTGTGTTGCACTCGACGAACGTTATGTCGTCAAACAAACCGTCGTCACTAGGTGCAGGAACTACCGGAGACGGAGCAGCCACAGCCTCTGGTAACGGTGTGGCGACAAAACCGCCACCTGACAAGTCGCAAGAAGACACCAGTAATAGACATGCCGCACCAAACAGCAGACGTACGGGCTTCTTTCCAGCTTTGTTCATACCCAGCACTGTGCAGGCAGTACAGGGTTGGGCAAGACTCAGCGTTCGACTAGTATTAGCTCCGCGTCTACCATCTCAACGTCCCAGATGCGTGTGAGGTCGCCAGATACCGCCGTGTAGTAATGTTCGGTCCCGCCGGACTTGTACGAAAGTGTTGCGACGCCGGCGTACTTCTTCTGCAGAGGCCCGATCTCGCCGTACAAACCGAAATTACCGGAGTCGAGAATCTTGCGTTCAAAAGCCAGGACGTCAGCGCGGAGCTTGTCGAGGATCTCAGAAGGAGTACCAGTGACCACTGGGGTCTTCGTTTTGGGAGCTGCAGGAACTGTCGTTGCGGCCTGGCGTTTTGGTACTGTTGTTGATGGAGCAACAGGTGCTGACGTTGTCGTGGCTGGGACTGTCGTTACAGGAACTGTAGAAGTTGACGTCCCAGGCGCTGTACTAGACGTAGTGCTCTCTGCCATCTGCACTGACGTTGGCGTTACAGCCTCAGACGTGTTGCTAGACGAGCAAGCAACGAGGACGACAAGGCCTAAAGAGACGGCCAGGATAGAAGCGAGTACGCGTGTTTTCATACATCTAGCGTGCCTGAGCGTGCTACTGACGCACGCGCTGACTAGTTTTTGAATAGGAAACTCAGCCAGGAAGCGTCGGAGGAGCTGTTATCGGGGTTGCTGGCTCTGAAGAAGTTGTGACCGGGATCGTCGTTACAGGGACCGTAGACGTTGAAGTCTCAGGAGCTGCGTTAGACGTAGGGACATCGGTTACCTGCACTGTGGTTGGCGTTTCAAATGCAGGCTCGTCGCTAGACGAGCAAGCAGCGAGAACTCCAAAGCTTAAAGAGGCGAGTAGGGCAGGGGCGAGTAGACGTGTTTTCATGCCTCTAAAGTGCCTGAGTAATGAGCCCTTGCACGCGCTGGGTGGGCTTTGCATGAAGAACTCAGCCTGGGAGAGTTGGCAGGGTCTGACGGATCTTTATCGCTGTATCCACTATGTCTTTCGATAGCGACTGAGCCCACGGGGAGAGCAGCAACGAGCAGTCCGCGCGGCTGATCAGTGTTACTGCCACAACAAGATCTCCGGCTGCAACAGCTCCGGCTTGGCAAGAACGCGGAGCAGGCGACGCCTGGCCGTCAGACGCGAACAACACCGGAAGAGCTACCGGGTCTGAAACTACGCCTTTAGCTTTGAACTCTTCGAGCAGACGCTTTGAGTAGAGCTTCGCGTCAGACGGATTCTTAAACAACGCCACGGTCTGAGACACAGAGTACGCCTCATCGTTAGTGCTCCAAATCCTTGCATAAAACACAGGAGAGTCAATAGAAGCTAAACGCTCTGCTGGAAAAGACTTGTGGGAGAGAACACCCTCTTGCTCTATATAGCCAGGACCCACTTTTGGTTCTAAAACAAGAGCGTAACTCTCATGAGACAACAACAAAAAACGCAGGTCAGCTGGCAAGATCACACCAGTTGCCTGCACGCGGGACAGAACTTCTTCGTCAGTCTCTTCAGTGACACTCGCTACATAGTCGGGATTCTCCTTCGGCGAAGTCGATGGCGTCACAGCTAGCGGAAGAGTTGTACCAGAACCATCAGGGATCGTCGTAGCAGACGTGATCTCTTTTTGAGAAGAGCAAGCCTGCAGAGAAACCGCTACACACACAGCGAGAACAGACGTGGCGATAACGCGTTTTTTCATAAAAGACACCGTCCCGCTGGACAACCCGCAGTCTTGGATCAGAGTAAGTGCGGGGAGAGGAGGTGCGGAGACGCAAAAAACGCGCCTACTAGAGTTTTGTTGTTTGCTTAGTAGGCGCGTTCTTGGTTTAATTCTTACTAGAAGGGCTTTTCAGTCCCACTCTTCTACTTGAAACTCGAAATCGTCAAGCTTGACACTGTCAAAACTCTCGTACGCTTTCTCTATAGCCTCCGCTGTGTCTAGGGCTTCTACCTCGATGCTCGTGATGACTAGCACCTTGTACTGACGTGTTACCATTAGGCCTCTACGATTTCTACATCGTCAAACTCGAAATCTCGCCGAGTGATATCCCGGTCTTTGAGCTGCTGCTTGACGATCTCTACAGCCTCCTTCTTGCTGCTGGCCTCCACGAACTCGGAGTTCCAGACCGACACTGTGTACTTAACCAACCTTGCTCCTCCACTTAGGGCGGTTACGCCCGCAGTTGCGTGTTTGCAACTACAACAAAACAATGCTCTGTGCTTAGCGTCAAGCACGCGTTTTGTTACAGACGAAGACCGTACGCGTATCCGTGACTTGAGTTGCGCGCATGCGGATCACCATCTGCGGCTGGGTCAGTCATTTTACCTAAAACAATGACACCAGTAGGGCAGCGGTCTACACACAACGTGCAACGCGTACATATGTCATCATCTATGACAAAGATGACAGCGTCTGCAGGGTCTGTACCAGGCTTTTCTGTTTCGGAAACTGTGGCTACAGCGTCTGTAGACAGCATAAAGATGCACCTCCAGGGGCATATGTCAACACAATTTTCGCACAGAATACACTCTGACTGGTCAATGTGAATGAACTGCTTAGGCTTGACAGCGCGCGCGAAATAATCTTTATCTACTTCTACCAGGTGGTACTCACTTGAGTACGGCATCATCGGTGGATTAGCGTCAGTCTTTGCCATGCCTAGTACTGTGTAGTTAGCTGTGCTTTGTGCCGCAGGGGACGATTTGAGGATTGAGCCTAATATCTATAGGAGCGTGCATAGCGAGGTGTTTTTTCTGTACCGCATGACACTGTGGTTACTATGCGAAACCGTCGGACTTTCACTCTTGTGGAGCTACTCATAGGAGTAGCTGTACTTGGTGTGCTCGCCACCATCGCATTCGTTGGCTATGGTGCTGTGACTAGCAAGGCTGCGGACAACAAAATGATCGTAAGATCCACAACCGTACTCAAAGAAGCCCAGGTGCTCTATAAGCAAAAAAGCTTCACAGACCCTACCTACACTTGGACCCAGGCTGTAGCCGACGCCGTCGATGACCTGCCCCCGTATGTCTCTAGCGCATGGAGTGAAGGCGTAGAAGCTGCAGGACTCAGCAGCGGGTCGAACGGATGGACTGTCACTTTAGACACCGGAGTTGCAGTGTTCTCTAGCGCCCCGAACGAATTTGTTGTGTACGAAACAAACGGTACGGTGTATGTCGCTTCGGCCGTGAGTAGCGCGGACGTCACACGCGCCGTGTATGGGTACGTGAGCAGCTCTGGTGCGCCCCGCGTA
>Ga0209296_1000622_pt1 | contig 30491 bp, 24 predicted proteins | sample S_130206_EF_Meta_FD_187319 | JGI IMG/M metagenome (GOLD analysis project Ga0209296, IMG submission 187319) | Freshwater microbial communities from Lake Simoncouche, Canada to study carbon cycling - S_130206_EF_MetaG (SPAdes) (version 2) | ecosystem: Environmental > Aquatic > Freshwater > Lake ... | reverse complement strand
CCCCAGGGCGCTTCGCCCATCTTCTTCACGACTGAAGCGGCGGTCCACTTTGTGTCATCGAACGCGGCGGCTTCCCATCCCTTGCCGGGATTAGCGAGGGACGTCTTCCAGTTGGCGCCGGATTCGGCGAGTACCGTCTTGCCGGCGGAGAGGCGGAAGGACATCGCGGCGATGCCGCCGTCATTGCGGGCGAGCACCGCGATGGTGTTCACGCCGGCCTTGAGGTCGCCGCCGACTTCGGCGGAGAAGGCCTGGGCCCAGTCATCGGAGCCGCCGAGCTGCTTGCCGTTGAGCCAGACTACGCAGTGATTGTCAGCGGTCGACTGGAGCTGGGCCTTGGTCGGGACTTCCTTCAGTTCGAAGGAAGAGCGGAACCAGACTTCTTGTTTAGCGACGTTGTTCTTCGCGCCCCAGATCCAGAGCGTTTCGGCGCGGAGCGGAGACGAGGCGAAGCACACGAGGAGTGCGATGATGAGGCGGAGCGACATAAGCGGGGGAAAGGGGTAGGCAGGGGTAGGGGCAGGGGTGGGGGTAGGGATTTAATAGAGGGCTGGTTGACAGGAGGCACGGGAAAAGAGCGCGGCCTTCAGGCCGCGTGGGGGCATGTGAATGTGCAAAGGTGCAAAGGTGAGTTAAGGGGTTGGGGTAGGGATAGGGGTAGGAAAACATTTCGGGTGGCGGGTGGCGGGCGCGAGAATCTCGCGCGGGGGGGCTGCTGCGAAGCAGGGTAGGGGTGCGACGGTGTCGCGACCGAGAGGCGAGGGTAAGGCGGACGCGTCGCCGACGCGTCCCTACCCAGGGCACAAAAAAGGACAGCACGTGGTGCTGTCCTGGTCTCGAGACACGGACGCGTCGCCGACGCGTCCCTACCTGCTGACTCAGCCGGGCAACGTGAACGCGGGGAGTTTGCGGATCTCGCCGCCGGCCATGGCGGACTCATGCGCGAGGATGCCGGTGCAGGTCCAGTTGGCGGATTGGCGCGCGTTCGGGAACGGCGCGCGCTTGGCGAGCAGCGCCTGGATGAATTCGTTGGCGAGGTGCGGGTGCGAGCCGCCGTGGCCGCCGCCTTGCGTGAAGGACAGGTGATCTTCGCCTTCACCGTAGACGCCTTTGGTCGTGAAGTGCTGGATCTCTTTCGGGAGGCGATGGGCGAAGTCGGGCACCTTGACCTTCTGCGGAATCTCGGGCTCGGCCTTCTTCGCCGTGTGGAGGACCGGTTCTTCGCCTTCGATCAGCGGCCACTCGAAGGATTTCTTCGAACCGTAGACGTCGATCGACTCCCGATACTGGCGGGCCGTGTCGAAGAGCGAGCGGATGATGCGCGCCGAGACGTCGGACTTGTGGAACTTAATGTGGGCCGTCTCGACCGCGAAGGGCGAGTTGTAGATCGGGATCATGTCCTCGGCGATGCGGCCGGAGCCGAAGCACGAGACGTACTCGGCGTCGGCGCGGGTGAGGGCGAGCATCGGGCCGACGCAGTGCGTGGCGTAGTACATCGGCGGGAGACCGGGCCAGTAGCCGGGCCAGCCTTCCATGTCCTGCTGGTGTGAGGCCTGGAGGAACTGTAGGCGGCCGAGCTCGCCGTTGTCGTAGAGCTCCTTCACGTAGAGGAACTCGCGGGCGTAGACCACCGTCTCCATCATCATGTAGCTCAGGCCGGTCGCCTTCACCAGCTTCACGATCTCCTCGCATTCGGCGATCGAGGTCGCCATCGGGACCGTGCAGGCCACGTGCTTGCCGGCCTTGAGGGCGGCGATAGATTGGCGACCGTGGTCGGGGATCGGCGTGTTGATATGGATCGCGTCGACTTCCGGGTCCTTGAGCAGCGCGTCGAAGTCCGTGTAGCGTTTCGCGATCTTATAGCGGTCGCCGATCGCCTTGAGCTTCTCCGGGTTGCGCTGGCAGATCGCGACGATCTCCGCGTTCGGGTGGGCCTGGTAGATCGGGATGAATTCGGCGCCGAAGCCGAGGCCGGCCAGCGCGATGCGAATCTTCGGAGTGCTCATGGGGTGTGGCTTCATTCAGTCCAATCAGGCGAAAGACGGAAGCCGATTTGCTAGGACGAAACCGACGGACCCTGTTCGCAAACCTACCAAACAAGAAGGCCGCCCGGGTGGGCGGCCTTCGGTGGGGAAGGGTGGGTCGCTTAGACCTGCTCTTCGATCTTCAGGGCGCGGTAACCACCGAGGCTCTTGAAGTAGAAGAGCAGCAGCAGGTAGATCGCGGCCATGGTCAGCGGGATGAAGGAGTCTGCCTTCAGCGTGGCACGGTCGCCGGCCTGGTTGGCGGCGACGATCGCCTTCTGGTCGGCGGAACCCTTGTCGCCGGCCTTCTTGGCGGCTTCGAGCTTGTCACCCGCGACGGCGGTCACCGGAGCGAGGAAGAGGAACTTCGATTCCGTGGAGGCCTTGGCGGAAGCGTAGGCGGCCGGGGCGTCCTTCTGGAGGGCTTCGGCGGTGAAGCGGTCCTTGGCGTAGCCGAGGCCGGGGCCGCCGATCAGGCCGGCGGAGAGCATGCCGATGCCGCCCATGATGGACATCGCGACGGCGCCGGAGCGCGGGAAGCGGTCGCCGACGACGGCGAGCATCGTGGGCCAGAAGAACGTCTTGCCGAGGGCGTAGATGCCGAGGGCGACGAGCGCGATGGCGAAGCTATGCATGCCCGAGGCGAGCTGCAGGCCGACGAAGGCGAGGAGGGCCGAGGTGACCAGGATGCCGATCGGGGAGAGCCCCAGCTTGGTCTCGATCCAGTGGGCGCAGAAGCGGAGGCCGAACATGATGGCCGAGGTCCAGATGAAGAGCATCTTGCCCTGCTCGGCGGTGAAGAGGTTGCCGGTGATGGCTTCGATCCAGCCGTCGGTGCCGAGTTCGACCGCGCCGACGAGGGCGTGGGTAAGGAAGAGCACGAAGAGGAGGAGGGAGCCGATCGAGAAGCGGGTGATGACGCCGACGGCGATCAGGAGGATGCCGGCGAGGTAGAGACCGAGGTTGTCGATGTGGAACACCGGACCGAGGACGTTACCGAGGAAGATCGAGAGCAGGTAGCAGGCGACGAGCGAGCCGAGGATACCGACGTCCTTGAACATCTCGGAGAAGGAGGCGCCCTTCTCGGCGGCTTCCGACTTCGGGAAGGACTGGCCCCAGAACATGATGGCGTAGGCGATGGTCGGGACGAGGTAGAAGGAGAGCTGACCCTTCCAGCCGAGGTGCAGGACGGAACCGAGGAGGTAGGAAGCGACGGCGCCGACGACCATGCCGAGGGGCCAGGAGGCGTGCAGGATATTCAGGTAGTGCGTGCGCTGCTTGGGGAAGATCGTGGCGACGAGCGGGTTGGCCACGGCTTCGAGGGTGCCGTTCGCGAAGGCGAAGATGAACATACCCCAGTAGAGGAAGTCATACGCGTTCTGCGGGGAGGAGGCGCCGAAGGTGACGAAGGCCGAGAGGATGTGGCCGAGGAGGGCGACGGCGACGAGCTTGCCGTAGCCGATCTTGTCGACGATCACGCCGCCGATGATGATGCCGAAGCAGAAGCCCGAGAAGCCGGCGCCGCCGATGGCACCGAGCTGGGAGGCGGTGAAGCCATATTCGGACGCCCAAGCGCCGAAGATGCCGCCGCGGAGGGCGAAGCCGACGCCGGCCGCGAGGATAGCCATGAAGCCGGCCCAGAGGAGGCGCTTCGCATTGGGTACAGTAGTTTCTTGCATAGATGTAGGGGGTACGGGTGTGAATAAAACCCATCAGGCCCCCTCTGTCGAGTAGGCAAGTGGGGGTAAGACCCCTCCCCGGCGCCAGCGGTTAGGCCTTCAGGTGACGACGGAATTCGGTCGGGCTGACCTTCATTGCTCGGCGGAACTGGCGGGAGAAATCGCTGGCATCATAGAACCCCGTCTGGTGGGCGATTTCGGAGGGGCGGAGGTCGGTCGTCCGGAGGAGGTCGGTGGCCGCGGCCACCCGCATGCGGACCAGGTAGCCACGGGGGCTGACCTGGTAGGCCTTATGGAATTTACGCTCAAACTGACGGACCGACATCCCCGTGAGCTTGGCCAGCTTGGCTATATTAAGGGAGGTGGTGAGGTTGTCCTTAATGAACTCCGCAGCGGCTTCGACCTGCAGGAACGGCTCGAGGAGGGCTTTGGTGCCCTCGTAGCTGCGGACCGTGCCGCAGACCCCGCAAGCGCGGCCAGCCTCGTCGAAGAGCGGGACCTTAGTCGTCTCATACCAGACGTGTTCGCCTTCGGCGTTCGGGAAGAGTTCGATGATACGGGGCAGGGGCTGGCCCGTCTGGCAGATCTGGAGATCTTTCTTCTTGAAGGCCGCAGCCAGCTCCGGCGGAAAGATATCGGCGTCGGATTTGCCGAGTAGGCTGGCCTCATCAGGCATTCCGCAGCGCTGGGCAAAGGCCAAGTTGGCCATCGTGAAACGCCCCTCCAGATCCTTGGCGAAGAACATCACTCCCGGGAGGTGGTCGAAAACGCTCCGCAGGCTTTCCGGGCGCACGTGGCGCATCCAGTCCGGGTGGGCGTCTGGCGTTTTCATACCAAGGAGGCTAGGGGGCTTTTGGCAGGTTTCCACCCCATTTTAATAGGGTGCAACGCCCATCGTTGCTCTGGCCGTCCGGAAGGCATTTTGTCGTATTAAGCCTTACGAGGTCAGCCTAATACCCAGTCGCTCCTAGGCTAATTACCTCCCCCATCCCGCAGGGAACTGCTTTTTGCTTTTGAGGTCTTCCCTATTACTCGCACCTCTACCTGCCACCGATCAACCATGACCTCCCTCAAGTCCTTCGCCCTCTGCTTCCTCGCCGCTGCCGCCGTGGCCGCCCCTGACGCCGACTCCATGAAGCGCGGCCAAGCCGTCTACTCCCGCACCTGCATCGCCTGCCACCAGCCGACCGGCATGGGTCTCCCGCCCGTCTTCCCGCCCCTCGCTGGCTCCGAGTGGATTGCCAAGAGCTCTTCGATCGCCGTCCGCAATATCGTGAACGGCATGATGGGTCCCGTCACCGTCAAGGGCGTCACCTACAACAGCATGATGCCCCCGGTCGCTGGCCTATCCGACAAGGACATCGCCGACGTCGTGACCTACGTGAACAATAGCTGGGGCAACACCGGCGCCTCCGTCACCGAGGATGAAGTGAAGGCCATTAAGAAGAAGTATGCCGACCGTAAGACCATGTGGACTGCGGCCGAGTACGAGAAGGAGCCCAAGGAAGAGCCGGCCAAGAAGTAAGCCGGTCGCCTTCGGGCGGGGTGGCTTGACCAGCGGGGACCTCTGCCGCACTTTGGTGTCTCATCAAAGTACGCGCAGGCGTGCCTTCCCCATGTCGACCCCCCAACCCCATCCCGGCGCCCCCGCCCGCACCCGCGAGCAGGTGGCTGACCTGCATTTCATGGACGCTCGGTATAAGCTGCTCGACCTGGCAGCCTTTCTCGACCGCCTCGACCGCGCCGCTGGCGGCGAAGACCATCGCGTCCGCGGCCTCCGTGCCGCCCTCCCGCTTCTCCTGGAAAAGGACGAAGGCCGCGTCGCCCGTATCCTGACCCTCTGGAGCGACCCTTCCGTCGCCCCGATCGAAAAGGCCGACACCAAGGCCGCCTCGGGCGTCTGGCCCGGCCTCAAGTAAGCCCCGACCATGCGCTACATCGAACCGCACGGCCACATGGTGAGCCGCACCACCGACGACTATCAGGCCATGGCCCTCGCGGGTTGCGCCGCAATCTGCGAGCCCGCCTTCTGGGCTGGCTTCGACCGCAAGTCCGCCGACGGTTTCTACGACTACTTCTGCCAGCTCACGCAGCATGAGCCCAAGCGCGCCGCCAAGTACGGCCTGCCGCATTACTCCTGGTTGTGCATCAATCCCAAGGAATCCGAAGACATGGCGCTCGCCGCCGACGTCCTCGCGCTGGTCCCGGAATTCCTCAAGGCCCCGACGGTGCTCGGCATCGGCGAGATCGGCCTCAACAAGAACACGCGCAACGAGATGAAGGTGCTCGAGCAGCACATCGCCCTCGCGGTGCAATACGACCAGATGATCCTCGTGCACACGCCGCACCTCGAGGACAAGCGCAAGGGCACGCGCCTGATCATGGATTGCCTGAAGGCCAACGGCGTCGTGAAGCCCGAGCGCGTCATCATCGACCACGTCGAGGAGCATACCATCCACGAAGTCCTCGACCAGGGTTTCTGGGCCGGCATCACGCTCTATCCCGAATCGAAGGCCACGCCCGTGCGCGCCATCGACATGATCGAATCCGTCTCCGCCCAACGCGTCTGGCTCAACAGCGCGTGCGATTGGGGCCACAGCGATCCGCTGTCCGTGCCCAAGGCCGCGCAGGAGATGCGCCGCCGCGGACATTCCGCCGCTGCCATCGACCGACTCGTCTACGGTAACCCGGTAAAATTCCTCTCGCAGTCGCCGCGCTTCAAGGACCCCGCCGCTCAGGCTTGAACGCGTGAAGCTCACGTCCGGACTTTCCCTCGCCTACTGCACCAACGTCCACCGCGGCGAAGGGTGGGTCGAGACGTTCGCCGGCCTGCGCGATCACGCCCTCCGCGTCCGCGACCGCGTCTGCCCCGGCAAGACTTACGTCCTCGGCCTGCGCCTCGGCGACCTCGCCGCCAAGGAACTCGCCGTGCCCGCCACGCTCGCGGCTTTCCGCGCCTGGCTCGACAAAGAGAACTGCGTCGTCGCCGGTATCAACGGCTTCCCGTTCGGCCCGTTCCACGGCCAAGCCGTGAAGGACAACGTCTTTGCGCCGGACTGGTGCGAAGCGCCGCGCCTCGAATATACCAACCGCCTCTTCGATCTCCTGGCCGCATTCGGCCCGCCGGATAAGGTCGGCACCGTCAGCACGCTGCCGGGTTCGTTCAAGGGCTTTGGTCGCAACGCCGACGAACTCAAGGTCATGCGACGCAACCTGCTCGCGTGCGCCGAACACCTTGCCCGCCTGCGCGACCGTACAGGCACGCACCTGCGCCTCGCGCTCGAGCCTGAGCCGATCGGACACGCTGAGAACACGCCCGAAGCGCTGCGCCTCTTCGAGCAGCTCCGCGCCGAAGAGCCCGCCCGGGGCCTCGTCGACGCGCACCTCGGCATCGCGTACGATACCTGCCACTTCGCGCTCCAATACGAAGAGGCCCACGAAGCCATCGCGCGGCTCAACGCCGGCGGCGCGCCCGTGCTCAAGTTCCACCTCAGCTCCGCGTTGAAGCTCAAGCCCACCGAGGTCGCCCTCGTGCGCCTCGCGAAGATGCACGAGCCCACGTATCTGCACCAGACCATGGGCCGCGCCAAGGACGGCTCCATCGTACGCTTCAAGGATATCCCGTTCGCTATGGCGGCGATCGACCAGCTCCGCGCGCTCGAGGAACTCCGCGTGCACTTCCATGTGCCCGTGAACGCCGATCACCTCTCCGACGAACTCTCCACGACGAACGACCACCTCAAGGCCGCGCTCGACGTCATCGCCAAGTCGCCCGGCGCTTGTCGCGAGCTCGAGATTGAGACGTACACCTGGGAAGTCCTGCCGCCCGAGGTCCGTGCGGCCGACGTCGCCGACATGATCGCCGAAGAATACCGCTGGACGCTCGCCGAGCTCGCGCAGCGCGGCGTGAAGCCCCTCTGAGATGTTCGCCCGTTTCTTCGCGAAAGTCCGCGCCTGGCTGATTCTCACCCGCGGCTCGAACCTCCCGACCGTCTGGAGCAACCTCTTCGCTGGCTGGCTACTCGGGTACGTCTACGCCGACCGCTTCCCCTGGGGGCCGTTCCTGCTGGCGTCGCTGATCGGCCTGCTGATCGGCGTCTCGCTCATCTACGTCGGCGGCATGATCCTCAACGATGCGTTCGACGCGCGCTGGGATACCGAGCGGCGTTCGACGCGCCCGATTCCGTCCGGCCTCGTCTCCGCGACCGCGGCCCACGTCGTCGGCTTCCTCTGCCTCGCGCTCGGTTCCTGGTTGACCGTCGTCTCTTCGCTCGACGGCCATGGCCGCGCGACGTTCATGCTCGTCGCCTTGTTGGTCGTCAGCGTGCTCGTCTACGATCGCTGGCATAAGGGCGTCAGCTGGGCTCCGGCCGTGATGGGCCTCTGCCGCGCGCTCCTGCCGCTCATCGGCTTCTTCGCTGTCGGTGGATTGGTCGACGGCCCGCACTTCCGCGGCTGGCCGCTCATCGCGCTCCTCGCCCATCCCTTTGTGCTCTGGCTGCTGACGTTTTCGATCACGCTCGTCGCGCGCCATGAAGCCGGTCCGGGCACGCCGCCGAAGTGGGCCGAGTGGCTGCTCTATCTCGTGCCCGTGCCGTTGATCCTCGTCCAGGCGCTGCCCGAGGTGAATGGCGTCCTAAAGGTCGCGGCCTTCGGCTGCCTGCTGTTCTGGCTTTGGATCTGGCGCTCTAACCGTCGCCATGCTTTGCCCACCGGCGTCGGCCGCCGCGTCGCCGATCGCCTCGCGGCTTTCCCGCTCGTCGATTACGCTGCGGCCGGCCTATTCTATTTTTCTGCCGCCTTCATGCGCCACGCCAACGAAGGCTCAACCGAAGTAGGCTGGGCGACGGCGGCGATGAAGTTGGCCTGGATGGTGCCCTTCGGGTCGTTCGTCCTGACCCTGATTCTACGCCGCTTCATCCCGGTTACCTGAAGGGGGCCAGTTTAGGGCGTTTACGACGGGGTAAGTTGGGAACTTGGCTTGTCCTCAGGCGTCTAACCTCTTCTGATAAACCCTCCCCAGGGCTATGGACGACTCCCTTGACCTCGAATTTGCGGTAACCTACCGCCATCGCATCTTCTTCACCGAAGGCGCGTTCGCTGCGGGTAACCGTGTCCTCGCCGACCTCTTTGCCGGAGCCAAGGTCATCCCGATCGTCGATGCTGGTCTGGCGGCCTCCCGTCCGGGCTTCGCCGCCGAGGTCGCCGCCTACGGTAAGGCCATGGGAGTGCACTTCACTCGGGAGCCGCTCGTGCTCACCGGCGGTGAGGCCGCCAAGAAGGACTCCGCCGTCGTCAAGGCCGCCCTCGCCGCGATCGAGGCCGACAAGATCTGCCGCCACTCCTACGTTCTCGCTATCGGCGGCGGCGCCTTCCTCGACGCCGTCGGCTTCGCGGCTGCCACCGCCCACCGTGGCGTGCGTCTCGTACGCATGCCTACCACGACCCTCGGCCAGGGCGACGCTGGCGTCGGCGTGAAGAACGGCATCAACACCTTTGGTAAGAAGAATTTCACCGGCGCCTTCGTCGTGCCGGCCGCCGTCGTCAACGACCTCGCGCTGCTCGCCTCGCTCGACGCCCGCGGTCTCCGTGATGGACTCGTCGAGGCCGTGAAGGTTTCGCTCCTCAAGGACCCCGTCTTCTTCGCTAACCTCGAGAAAGAGTCCGCGCTGCTCGCCGCTGGTAATATTCCCGCCATCGGACGGGCCGTCCGCCGCTCCGCCGAACTGCATGCCCGCCACATCGCTGGCAATGGCGACCCCTTTGAGCTGGGCAGCGCCCGTCCGCTCGACCTTGGCCATTGGGCCGCGCACAAGCTTGAATCGATGACGAACCATCGCCTGACGCACGGTGAGGCCGTGGCGGTCGGCCTGGCCCTCGACCTCATCTGCGCCCGCGAGCTCGGACTCTTCGGCACGGAAGAGACCGAGCGCTCGCTCAACCTGCTCGTCGCCCTCGGCTTCAAGATCTACGCGCCCGAGATGCATCTCGAAGGCGGCGCGCCGATGCTCGCCGGCCTCGAAGAATTCCGCGAACACCTCGGTGGCCAGCTCACGCTCGTCCTGCCGACCGCCATCGGCAAGTCCACGCAGGTCCACGAGATGGCTGCCGCCGTCGTCCGTAAGGCCGCCGACGAACTGCGGGCGCGGGATCAGCAGCCATGCGTCGCGCGGTCCTGAACGTTGTCGGGCTTTCTGCCCGGGACCTGGGTTCCGGCGTCATGTCGCGCCTCGCCGCGCGCGCTGCGAAGGGCAGTGTCGCCAAGGTGCGGCCCGCGTTCCCCGCCGTCACTTGCACCGCGCAGTCCGATTACCTGACTGGCAAGCAACCGAGCGTGCATGGTATCGTCGGTAACGGTTGGTATGACCGCACGCTCAGCGAGGTGCAGTTCTGGAAGCAGTCGAACCGCGTCGTCCTCGCCCCGAAGGTCTGGGACGAGCTGCACGCCAAGAACCCTAAGCTCAAGGTCGCGAACCTTTTCTGGTGGTACAACATGGGCACTGCGGCGGACATCTCCGTCACGCCGCGCCCGGTCTATAAGGCGGATGGCGGGAAGATCTTCGACATCGCCAGCTACCCGCAGCGCTTCAAGGAGTTGCTCAAGCGTGACCTCGGCGATTTCCCATTCCATTCGTTCTGGGGTCCGCGAGCCGGCCTGCCGTCATCGCAGTGGATCGCTGATTCGGCCCGCTGGATTGAAGAGCATGAGCAGCCCGACCTCAGCCTGGTCTACCTGCCGCACCTCGACTACGACCTCCAGCGCTTCGGCCCGGCCGATCCGCGTTGCGATGTCGCGCGTCGCGATGTCGATAAACTCGTCGGCGACCTCGCCGAATTCCTCGAAGCCCGCGGCGTCGAAGTCCTCATCGTCTCCGAATACGCCATCACTTCTGTCGATCGCGCCGTCCCGCTGAACAAGGTGCTCCGCGGTCATGGCTGGCTCGAACTCAAGCCCGAGGATGGCAGCCTCACGCTCGACACCTTTAACTCCAAGGCCTTCGCCGTGGTCGACCACCAGGTCGCGCACGTCGTGGTCCTCGATGCGTCAATCCGCGAGGAAGTCCGCAAGGTCCTGCTCGCCACGCCCGGCGTCGCTCAGGTGCTCGACGCTGATGGTCAGTCGGCCGCCGGCATCCAGCATGTGCGCAGCGGTGACTTCGTCGTCATCGCCGATGGCCACAGCTGGTTCTCGTATTACTGGTGGGAAGAAGGACAGGGTGAGCCCGACTTCGCGCGCTGCGTGGATATCCATCGTAAGCCTGGCTACGACCCCGTCGAACTGTTCATCGACCCCAAAATCCGTTTCCCGCTGCTCAGCATCGCTTGGTTCCTGCTGAAGAAGAAGCTCGGGTTCAAGGCGCTCATGAAGGTCATCTCGCAGGACGCTTCGCTCGTGAAGGGCTCGCACGGCCGCCTTCCGGAGGACCCGCTCGACTGGCCGGTGCTCATTGCGCCGTCGTCCGCCGCCTTGCCCGCGCAGGTCGCCTCGACCGACGTTTACGGCCAGATCGCGAAGGGCTTCTAATCAGGACTTTGCTCTGGTCTGGGGTTGAAGCGGAACCTCCATCGTACAGGTTGGTCGTATCCCCATGTTCGCCCGTAGTCTCGCCCTCGTTCTTGGTGTCGCCGCCTTTGCCGCGCCGTTCCCGGAGCCGCATAACAACCAGAATGAGACCATCCCCGTGCTCACGCCGGCGGACGCGCTGACGAAGCTACACCTCCCCGAGGGCTTCAAGGCCACGCTCTTCGCCGCCGAGCCGGACGTCCGTCAGCCCATCGCCCTTTGCTGGGATGAACGCGGCCGCTTGTGGATTGCCGAGAACTACACCTACTCCGACGGCAAGGAGCGCTTCGACCTCAACCTACGCGACCGCATTATCATCCTCGAGGACAGCGACCACGACGGCAAATTCGACAAGCGCACCGTCTTCACCGACGAGGTGCAGATGCTCACCAGCATCGAGCGTGGCTTCGGCGGCGTGTATGCAATGTGCCCGCCCAACCTTCTCTTCATCCCCATGGACGGCGATAAGCCCGCCGGTCCGGCTCAGGTCGTGCTCGACGGCTTCAGCACCACCGCGGCCAGCCGCCACACCTTCGCCAACGGACTCAAGTGGGGTCCCGATGGTTGGCTCTACGGCCGCGTCGGTATCTCGAGTACTTCGTGGATCGACGTCCCTGGCGTGCCTAAGGAAAAGCGTCAGGCCACCGCTGGCGGCCTCTGGCGTTATCATCCGGTGACCAAGGTCTTTGAGCCTTACTGCCACGGCACCACCAACCCGTGGGGTTCCGATTGGACTAAGGACCACGAGCTACTCTTCATTAACACCGTCATCGGCCACGGCTGGCAGGGCATCCATGGTGCGCACCTCAAGCGTATGCATGGCGAGGACCCCTATCCTTTCGTCTATGAGCTGATCGATCAGCAGGCCGACCACTATCACTGGGACACAGGCAAGAAGTGGAACGACGCTGACGGCGGTCGCGGCGGCGCGGACAGCTTCGGTGGCGGGCACGCGCATGTCGGCATGATGATCTACCAAGGCGACAACTGGCCTGCGCAGTATCGCGACAAGCTCATGACGCTCAATCTGCATGGAAGACGCGTGAACGTTGAGAGCATCGAGCGGAAGGGTAGCGCGCTGATCATGAAGCATCAGCCCGACATCCTGAAGTCGGACGACCAATGGTTCCGCGGCATCGAGCTCGGGCAGGGACCAGACGGCGCTGTCACGATTCTCGACTGGAGCGATATCGGTGAGTGCCACGATCAGGACGGCATCCATCGCACCACCGGCCGCATCTTCAAGGTCAGCTATGGCGTTCCCAAGCAGCCTGGCATCGACATCACCAAGGCCACCCCGACGGAACTCGTCGAACTCCAGCGCAGCAAGAACGAGTGGCTCGTCCGCATGGCCCGCTGGGAACTACGTGAGCGTGCTTGGAAGGGAATCGATCTTTCGTCCGCCACCGCGGCTTGGGAGAAACTCGCTTCCGAAGAAGACAGCGTCCTCGTGCTCAACGCCCATTCGACGTTGCAGGCGATGCGCACCGTCAAGTCGGGCGACCAGCCCTTCGCCGCGCAGCACGCCAAGCACTACGCGCCGGCCGCCATCCACGCCGAGAAGCGTCAGGACGTCCTCGCACGCCTGATCGAACGCGAGCTCACCGACCCGCTCGTAAACCGGAACAACGCCTTGGCCAAGTTCGCCCAGCAGTCGGGCTTCATCGCTATCGGCGACGAACAGGAAGCCGCTCTCCTTACTCTGGCGGGCGAGTCTCGCGGCCAGCGCGTGCGCCTCGCCCTTGCGGAAGCCTTGCCGCATCTCTCTGTTCCCGTGCGTTCGCTCGTCGCGCAGCACCTGTTACGCTACGACCAGGATGCCACAGATCATAATCTCCCGCTGCTCGTGTGGACCGGCATCCGCGAGCTCCCGTTCGCCGATCTTATCTCGTGCGCGCATGTCAGCCGCGTCCCGCAGGTCACCAAACTCATCGCTCGACGCATCGCGGAAGGCGCCGACAAGCAGCCCACCGCGTTGAACGACCTCCTCGCGAACGCCGCGCAGATGCCTGAAGGCCAGGCCGAGATCGTCGCCGGTATTGCCGAAGCCCTCAAAGGGTGGCGCAAGGCGCCCAAGCCCGCCGCGTGGGATGCGTTTGTCGCCACGATTCCCAAGGCTGCCGTCGCCGCGCAGGATCAGGCCCGCCAGCTCAACGTCATCTTCGGCGACGGCCAGGCCCTTGATGAAATTCGTAAAATCGCCCTCGATGACAGTGCGCTCATGGAGCAGCGCCGTGCCGCCTTACTCTCGCTCATCGATGCCAAGGATGTGCAACTCAAGTCCGTCTGCGAGAAACTGATTTACGTCAAGGGTGTGAACATGGAGGCCATCCAAGGCCTGACCCAGTTCGACCAGGACGGCGTCGCGAAGCGCATCATCGATCGCTACCTGCAGCTCTACCCGCATGAGCGTCCGCAGGCCATCATGGCCCTCGTCTCCCGTCCGCGTTTCGCGACCGACCTCCTCAAGGCGATTGAAGCTGGTAAGATTCCTAAGGCCGACTTCGGTCCTTCCGCCGCGCGTCAGGTGCGGGCGTTCAATAACGCCAAGCTTAACGAACTTCTCAGTAAGGTCTGGGGCGAGGCGCGCGAGACCTCGGCGGACAAGCTCAAGCTCGTCGCTGAACTCAAGGCGCGGCATACGTCTGAATCACTCGCCAAGGGCGACCAGAGCAAGGGTAGGGCGATCTTCGCTGGCGTGTGCGGACAGTGTCACAAACTTTACGGCGAAGGCGGCGCGCTCGGGCCCGATCTCACGGGCAGCGGACGACACGACCTAAACTATCTCGTCGAGAACATCGTCGACCCCAGCGCCGTCGTGGACGCCGCCTATTATCTCAACGTCCTTGAGCTCAAGGATGAACGGGTGCTCAGCGGCATCATCGGCGCGCAGAGCGAGCGCACGCTCACACTGCGCGCGGTCGGTCAGGAGACCGTCATCGACAAGCAGGACATCAAGGCGCGCAAGATCATGCCCCTCTCGCTCATGCCGGAAGGTCTCCTGCAGGCCTTCACGCCCGAGCAGCAGCGCGACCTCCTCGCCTACCTCATGGGCAATTCCCAGGTCCCGTTGGCGAAGTAGAGTTAGCCGCAGGCGAGGGGCGGCGCGCAGCGGGCTCTCGGACATGTAGTTAGAATGTTGTTACATGTTAGATTGCGCTAACACTTTGCTGGGCCCTAGTCGGTGCCAAGTGCACGACCGGTAGGGCTCGAGATCCAGTTTTGGCCCTTAAAATGGAATTAATCTAGAAATTTATCACCTTGATAGAGAATGACTTAGGATACTTAATTATCCCACCGAGGTGGTTCTGATTGACTGGGAATAGATTCCCCGCATGTTCAATTCCATGCGACGTGCATTACCCGAAACAGCAGCAATGCGACGACATCGATGTCGGTTTCCGCGAACTACGTCATCTATCGATCTTTTACATATCCCAGCCGGGAGGCTCGGGGCCAAGAAATCAGAAAAAGAAAAACAAACCCCAGGGTGGGGCCGCCTAAACGACATATAAAATCGCCGGGCGGAGTCACTCCACCCTGGGATCAATTTCAAACGCTAGGACCCACCTGCAAAGGAACGAAGCAGGAGTCATAGCTGGAGCGATTCCTCGAATCAAGCGATTCGTAGAAGAACTTAATTTGGTATCACGACCTAGCTTAGCATAATAGAGCTGGGTATCGTCTCCGATACCTTGTCCGCATCGCGCGGACCGTAGGTTGACGGTTATAAGAACCCTGTAGGCCGGAGAATGACCGGCGGTCGTGGTCTAATCAGTTAATCGCTCGAGACGGAGTAGTGGTGGAATAGCAGACACAGCCCGCATAAGCGAGGCTGCCCCAAAGGCGTAAGGGTGTAAGTCCCTTCTCCTTCACTTTGATCCGGTAGTTCAAAGGATAGAACCGGCGGCTTCTACCCGTCACATGCAGGTTCGATTCCTGCCCGGATCATTTTCCGGTCCATTTAAGGTGCGTTAGCAGAGCGGCCATGCGCTGGACTGCAAATCCCGAGACTTATGATTCATTTCATGAGAGGTGGGTTCGAGTCCCACACGCACCTCCATCTTTTTCCAGCATAGCTGGATTCCTTTCGAGCCGACAGCCAAGGGTTATACGCAACATCCCTTAGCGAATCACTTGCTCGTCTCCCTTTTCTTCAGGGCGCCTGCCCGAAATATTAAGATGCGTTAGCAAAGCGGCCATGCACAGGGAGTGCAGCTCCTGAGACGTGGGTTCAAATCCCACACGCATCTCCAATTTCCAGCATAACTGGATTCCTTTCGAGCCGACAGCCAAGGGTTACTTCTATCATCCCTTAGCGAATCACTTGCTCGTCATTATTTTACAGTCCGGACCAAAGAGCCCGCCGACGTGTTCCCGCGTCGGGCTCGCCTGGGTCCGCCTCGCATCATCACTTGCTTTGCTTCAGCGCCGGCAGGCGATGCGTGGCGGATCCCGGTTTTCGGAGTCTTTACGGCAGTATGTTACATGGCGTGACAGCGGGCTGTAACCCCGTTGCACTTATGCATAGCTGGTTCGATTCCAGCACTGCCGACCATTTTTGAGCCGCTTGCGCTAGGTTACTGTAAATAACCCTCTAGCGCTATCGACACGCTGATCGTCAGCGAGGTCACTCCCTTGCTCAAAATATTTTCGGACGATTGTCTTAACGGTAAAGTAGCCGAGTGAAACCCGGCATATATTGGTTCAACTCCAGTATCGTCCACTTTTCAAAACCCCGTGCGTTCCTCTATTGGTAAGAAAGGGGTCTAGGACCCCCCAGAAGGAAGTTCGATTCTTCCACGCGCGACCATTTTAATCAGGAGATAGCTGAGCAAAGCTTCTCCGTCCCTTTCGAGCCGACCGTCGTCGGTTATCCACACCAACAGGCAATGGAAAATCGCAGCTGATGCGCGTAAGCGTGGCGATCCGGGCAACCGGTTCATCGGCAATATCCCGACGGCAAATCCTTGTTCGAATCCGCCAGGTGGTTCCTGGCACACATCACTCATTAGCGTAATGGTATCGCGCTCGGTTTGGGACCGAGAGGGTGGAGGTTCAAGTCCTCCATGGGTGACCATCTTCCGCTTTCCCTTTCCTAGGGAAAGCCCGCTATCGTTCGGATAGCTCAACGGATAGAGCGGCTGGCTACGGACCAGCAAATGACGGTTCAAGTCCTTCTCCGAACACCATTTCGAGCCGATGATCGAGAGTTACTACGCAACAAAACCCTCTCGATCGCACCTTGCTCGTTTCCCGCGTCCATCAGCGCGACCATTTTATCAGGACATAGCTCAGCAGGCAGAGCGCGTGCTCGGGGTGCACGAGGCCACGGGATCGAAGCCCGTTTTCCTGACCATTTATGCGGACGTACTTTTACGTTTGGCGACTCCTAGTCCAACTTCTTGCCCAGTGATGGGCCGCCAGGATCCTAGGTTACCACGCACTAACGCCAGCAGGCGAAATCCCTGCCGTCCGCACCTTTCCTGTCCGGGTAGCTCAAATGCACAGAGCAGCAAGGTCCTAACTACCAGGCTGAGAGTTGGAATCTCTCTTCGGGCACACATCATTCCAAATTTTAGGAGGGGTCGTCTAATCCTAGGACGCGTCCAGCCAGCGCTTACACCTTGCTCGGGCAACCAGAGCCGCACCGCGTTGGCTTATTATCATACAATCGAAATGCAGATGAAAATCCTGCCCCCTCCACCAATTTAATGGGCTATTAGTTCAATGGCAGAACACCCGGCTTGCACCCGGGAGATAAGAGTTCGACCCTCTTACGGTCCACCATTTCAGGGAGTCCGGCAGCGACCATGGGTTGGCCGATGGTTTCATAGGCCGTCCGTGACGATTCGAATTCGTCCGTGGTCTCTTATCTTTATGCGCGAGTGGAGCAGTTGGTAGCTCGCCGGGTTCATAACCCGGAGGTCGCAGGTTCGAATCCTGCCTTTCGCACCATTTTACGCCCCCGCGGCCGGGGGCTTCCGTTCGTTACGGAGGCTCCCGGGCGACGGCATTCCTTTCAGTCCAAACCAACACCGCAATCAAATGCACTAACACCAAAAACCGCCCTCACGGGCACCACATAACATGAAAAAGAACATCAAGGAGGCCCTCGCAGGTCTCCAGACGACCGAGACCCACCAGGGCCTCCCCATCCCCGGCAGGGATATGGTCGAAAACAACGCCGGGGGCTTCGTCTTCAAGCTCGACGAATGGAAGCAGCTGGAAAGGTTCCTGATCCTCGGCACCGAGGGTGGCACCTTCTACGTTTCCGAAAAGAAGCTGACGGCGGTTAACGCGAACCAGGTCCTGCTCCTTCTCAAGAAGGACGGCGTCAAGGTCGTTGAGAAGACCGTCGAGATGTTGAAGTCCGGGAGGGCCCCCAAGCCCGACACCGCAATCTTCGTCCTCGCGCTCGCTGCCTCCAAGGGCGACGACGTGACCAGAAAAGCCGCCCTCGCCGCGGTTCCCTCCGCCCTTAAGACGGGCACCCACCTCCTCAAGTTCGTCGACTCCGTCAACGGACTCAGAGGTTGGGGTAGGGGACTTAAGAAGGCTGTGCAGCTCTGGTTCAAGGGAAGGAAGAATGAGACGCTCGCCCTGCAGCTTGTGAAATACAAGCAGAGGGAAGGCTGGTCCATGAAGGACGTCCTGAGGCTCGCCAAGCCTGTCCCTGAGACGGAAGTCCAGGGCAAGCTCTTCGGCTGGACTGCAAAGCACGAGAAAGCCGAGTGGGCGAAAGCCCCCGTCGCCCCTGGCGACAAGGCGCTCGATTTCGTCTGGGCGGTCGAACAGGCCTCCGGACTGAAGTTCGTCGCCGAACAGGCTGACTCCGCGGAAGTGAAGGCGATCCTCGCCGAAGCCAACCAGGCTTCGGTCAAGAAGCTGGTCGACCTCATCGTCACGTACAGGCTCCCCAGAGAAGCGTTGCCCACCGAAGCCCTTACCAAGGTCGAGGTCTGGGAAGCGCTCCTTCAGGAGATGCCCATGACGGCGATGATCAGGAATCTCGGAACCATGTCGAAGATCGGGCTCCTCAAGCCCCTCTCCGATGCCGAGAAACTGGTCTTCCAGAGACTGACCGATGCCGAGAGGCTGAGGGGCGCGAAGGTCCATCCCATCCAGTTGCTCTCTGCCCTGAGGACCTACTCTTCGGGCAGGGGCGTGAGGTCGGCGGCTGCGTGGACTGTCTCGAATAAGGTCGTCGAAGCCCTCGACGAAGCGTTCGAGCTCTCCTTCGGCGTCGTCGAACCCGCTGGCACGAGGCATCTCCTCGGTCTTGACGTTTCCGGCTCGATGACGGGTGGCGAAATCGCCGGCGTCCCCGGTCTTTCGCCCTCGGCGGCTACGGCGGCCCTTGCGGTCGTCGCGGCGAGGACGGAACCCTGGACGGCCATCATGGGCTTCGCTGACTCGTTCAGAGACCTCGGCATCACCGCCAAGGACAGGGTCGACGTCGCGACGAGGAAGGTCTCCGGACTCACGTTCGGTTCCACCGACGCCGCAGTGCCCATGACCTGGGCGCTCCAGAATAAGATCCAAGTCGACACGTTCGTCGTCCTCACGGACAACGAAACGTACGCGGGCGGCTCTCATCCTGTCCAGGCGCTGGAGAAGTACAGGCAGGCCACCGGCATCGGCGCTAAGCTGATCGTCGTGGGCATGACCTCCTCCGGCTTCACCATCGCCGATCCCAATGACGCGGGCATGCTCGACGTCGTCGGTTTCGACGGCGCGACCCCCGCGCTCATGGCGAAGTTCGCTAAAGGCGAGATCTAGTCCGCATTCAGAGGCCGGAAACCGAGACGTCAGTTTCGGGGTCCGGCCTCTTCTATTTATAGAGGCCCTTCACTTCTGATTTCTGGCCCCGCTCCGGCGGGTATGACCCTTTTCCATCCAAAAACATTCCAACCCAACCAATACCATGATCTCAATCGACGACATCATCCAAGATAACGAAACCCGCGGCGAACTTCGCCTGCGGCTCAGCGTCCGCGCCCTCCTGCGTGCTCTCATCCTCATCGGTCAGCTGCCCCGCTCGCGTGCGCGCACCGAGCTTCTGGCCGCCTACGATGGCCGCTACGACAGCCATAACGACTTCTACCGGCTCATCCCCCGTGGTTTCGGAGCCGAACGCGACCTCCGTGCTTCGGACGTCGAGGACCTTTCGCTCCAAGAGCGGGTTGCCTTCCTGAAGGGCGCTTCGCTGCTGCTAGGTGACCGGCTGCGGTCGGGGGGCGATTGCATCTGCAATATGCCCGCCGCCGTCATCCTGCCTGTCGCCGCCTACGCATCACTCCTAAGGGAAGACATCGGTCTGGCGCGCAAAACCTGGAAGGCCTTCGCCAAGATTCCCCGTCTTTGCGCCGAGAAGCTCCAGATCGAGAAGGAGGAGACAGACGAACATCTCGACCTACGTAAGCTCACATTCGACCAGTTCATCACGGAAGTCACCGGCTCTCGCCGAGATCTCTCCGAGGTCGAACTGGGAAGACTGACGGCTGAGCGGATCGAGAAAGCCTTCGAGCTTGAGCGTCACCGCGATAGAAATCGGCTTTAAGTCTACAATAAAGCCAAGATACTCCCGCCATGACTCCCAGCTACGCCACCATCCTGGCTCGTCTCGAAGCCCTCGACGAATCCGTCGCCAAGCGCCTGGCCGGCCGCCTCCTGCGCATGCGCAGTGCGGCCGAGCCGGGCTTTCTGGACGCTATCTCGGCGATGGTATCATCACCTGAACAGCCGCAGGCTGAGCCCTGGGCCGAGCTCAATGAGATCCGTGACGATGTCCGTAAGGAGGTCGTTCGCCTCCGCGTGGTCGAACCTCGGCAGACACCTTTGCCTTACAAGGTCTTCGGATCGGAAGGCATCGACGCCGGCGCCCACAGCCAGATGGCCAAGGTCATGAGCCTCGGTCCAGTCGTCTCCGGCGCGATGATGCCCGACGCGCACGTCGGTTTCGGCATGCCCATCGGCGGCGTCGCCGCGACGGAGGGAGCAGTCATGCCTTTCGCCGTCGGGGTCGACATCGGTTGCCGCATGCACCTCACCGTCTTCGCCGAACCGGCTGACGGTATCGACACCTTGCGTGAAAGACTCAGAGATTCTCTCCTTAAGGGCACCTACTTCGGCGAAGGCCTGAGGGATGCCCCCCTCTCGAAACATCCTTTACTCCAGGATGCGCGCTTCGATCGGTTGGAGAAATTCTGCCGGACGCGCGGCACGCGTGAGCGGGCCGCCAAGCAGTTCGGCAGTTCCGGAAGCGGCAATCACTTCGTCGAATTCGGCGAACTCAATCTGGCGGAAACGACCGAAGGTATCCCTGCGGGCCGCTGGCTCGCTTTGCTCAGCCATTCAGGCTCCCGTGCGCTCGGTTTCCGCACCGCCAATTTCTTCACCAAACTGGCGGAGAAGATGATTAACCTGCCCGACGGCTACAAGGACCTCGCGTGGCTGAGTATGGATACCGAGGAAGGGCAGGCCTATTGGGAGGCCATGGAGCTCGCCGGAGACTTCTCCGCCGCGAACCATCGGGTCATCCATGACACTGTTATCGGCTTGGCCGGACTTACGCCAGTCAGCGCCATCAGTAACCATCATAACTACGCCTGGAAGGAGACCCACGGCGGCAAGGAGCTCTTCGTGCATCGTAAAGGAGCCACGCCGGCCGCGCCGGGAGTCTTGGGTATTATCCCTGGCTCGATGGCCACCCCAGGATTCTTAGTCCGCGGCAAAGGTGGCGCGGACTCCCTGCTTTCCGCCTCCCACGGTGCCGGCCGGCGCATGTCGCGTCGAGATGCTGTCAAGTCCATCACTCCTGAACAGCGCGATCAGGCGCTTAGCGTCGGTAAGGTAGAGCTGCTCGGCGGCGGACTCGATGAAGCGCCCGGCGCCTACAAGGACATCCGGTCCGTCATGGCCGCGCAGTCCGATCTCGTCGACATCCTCGCGGAGTTCCATCCGCGTATCGTCCGCATGGCGGGCCGTGACGAGGTCGACCGTCAGGAAGGCAGCTAAGACGTCTCCGCGCCCAAATCACCAACAAGATGATTATCCCTGAAGCAAAGTCTGCGGATGAGTACGAACTCTCCATAAAGGAATTTCGATATGATGAGATTAACCCGTGGCCTATATTCGACGCTAGTTTCATCCACTCTGTCCATGTTAACGGCTATAATAAGGCACACGAGATCAGGTCCAATAGGCCCGAAAATGACAATGTAGTCATCGATTTACTTTTCCAGGAGCTGCTGCCGGGAGCTGACTTGGACGAAAAAATCGAAAGAGGCTACACGCCTTCTTTCATAAGAGTCTTCGAAGATGGCACTAGGGCCGAGATTGATGAATCGCAACTTTCGGAACAAAGAATACGTACTCCTATTTCGGACGCATTATGGCGTAGAGCCGAAAAACTTATTTCTAAGGCTTATGACGCGAGCGAAAATTGCATGAGGTTCGATTGGTTTGACGGGACCGAGGATGACCCCTCCTTCCTGTTTTCTGGTTCCGGTGGCCCGTACGCAGCGGGGTATTTAGGGGAGATCACTTTGTCGCAGAATAAGCAGGCCAGGCTGTCAGTTGTGATTCGGGAAACTTTTGTTGTAAGCAGAAAGGTTCAATGCCGTGATCAATGTCACCTCGGGAATGCGATGTTCCATTTCAAATTCGACCCAGTATTTTTCACTGACGAAGAGCCTTGGGTTATGCCGACTTGGGCTTCTCAACTCATTAACGGTGACCCCCATGCCTTTAGCCGAAGTTTCGGTGAGTACGGTTTTATTTTGAGGGACGAAGGTGGGGATTTCATCCTCTTCGATTACGTGCGTGAAAAGTATTTAGGTGATAAGCTAGCTCTTAATAAGCTCGCTCTTATTAACGGCCTCATCCGAATCCATAATCACCTGAATAATCCTGGAATGTCCGACGAATCCTACCAGAAGTCGCTCGGCTAACTTAGCGCGACCTCCTCGCCTACCTTATGGGTAATTCCCAGGTCCCGTTGGCGAAGTAGAGTTAGCCGCAGGCGAGGGGCGGCGATGCTCGATGACCCAGGCAGGTGTGGGGCCTTCGCCGCGGTTGGAGGCGTCCTTCCGATGGGTTGCGCCGGTGATAGCTTCGATGATGGCTTCCAGCTTCGGCCAGAGGCCGATGAATTCTAGGGTCGGGTTCAGTAGGTTGGTGAGCGGGCAGTAGTAGGTGTTCTTCGGGTCGGTGTGGTGTAGTGCGTGCTGCCGAGGGGTCTGGAGAATCCAGCAGTCCTGCAGAAACGAGACGACTCGGCCGTTCTCGGCCCGCGTCTGGTGCGACCATTTATGAACCTGGTTCGCATTGATGCTCAGGAGTACGAAGAGCCAGACGTGCCAGGTGAGTACGCCAGCCCAGGCGGCCCCGCCGACGATCAGTGCGCCGATGAGCAGGAGGTCCCAGGAGCTTTGCCACCAGGTCAGCTTGGTGAAGAAGCGGGGGTAGTGGTGGTGCACGATGTTCGGCCGGATCACCAGAGGGCCGAGCACCGGGGTGTCCTCGGTGCCATAGGCGTCTTCCAGCCAATGGAAGACACCGGCCACGAAATCAGCCAGCAGGATGACGCCGAGGGCTTGGAGCAGGATCAGGAGGGTGTGCATGACGTTTTTGTCGCCGTCTATTTTACCTCCTCCGGGCCCAGGACCGTTAATCGATATTCTTGATATGACCTATCACGCTGGGGGATAAAGGGCGTTGCTAGCCCCTTTTATGGCGTGAAGATGACTTCACCCCGATGAACGTCCATCACCTCGAGCTATTCTATTACGTCGCTAAGCACGGGGGCATCAGCGCGGCGGTCCGGCATATCCCTTACGGCATCCAGCAGCCAGCCGTCAGCGGGCAGATAGCGGCCCTCGAGTCGAACCTCGGCGTGCGGCTCTTCGAGCGATCGCCGTTCCGTCTGACGGCGGCGGGCCGTAAGCTCTATTCTCAGATTGAATCGTTCTTCTCGGGTCTGGACGGGCTCGAGGGCCAACTGCGCGAAGCCGACCGTCCCGAGCTGCGCCTTGGCGCGTCGGAGCTTGTTCTCCGCCTGCACATTTCGACCGTCACCCAGCGCCTGCGGGCGCGACACCCGAAGCTCTTGCTCAGCCTGACGCCTGGCTACCAGATGCAGTTCGAGACCTGGTTGCGCGACGGCGTCATCGATCTCGCGATCGTCCCAATCGAGGCCAAGACCAAGGGTCGCCAGAGCCAACTCCGACTCGCCCGCGTCCCGCTCGTCCTCCTCGTGCCCAAGTCATCACCGCACCGGAGCGTGGCCGACCTTTGGAAGCAGAAGAAGATTCGTGAGCCACTGGTCGCCTTGCCGCCCGCATCCAGTGTCACGCGGAGTTTCCTGCGCGACCTGCGCGCGAAGGGCGTCGTCTGGAATCAGACCGTCGAGGTCAGCTCGATGGAGATGGTCACCAGTTACGTCGCCAACGGAGAAGGCTACGGCATCAACCTCGCCATCCCTGAAGCGATTGAGCATCCCGAAGTGCGTGCGCTGCCGCTCGAAGGCTTCGCCCCCATGGACATCGGCCTACGCTGGACGTGCGAGCTGACGCCGTTGGTGTGTGATGCTATCGGCGAATTCCAACGCTACACGCGCGAGACCTGGCCGGACTGGGTGATCGACGACGTGTTGCCGGAGCCCAAGAAGCCTGGCCGACGGAAGCAGGCCTGACTCAGCGTTTTGCGAGGACTTGCGTGATCGCCACGCAGGCGAGCGCGGCGTTCTCGGCACGAAGGACCGTCGGACCGAGCACCACGGGCATAAACCCTGCGGCGCGGGCAACGGCGTATTCCTCAGAGGTCAGGTCGCCTTCGGGTCCGATGAGCCAGGTGACCTTCGAGGCTTTCGTGAAATCGAGGTGCGCGACCGCTTCGGCGTCGAACTCGAGCGAGCCCGTGAGGCGCAGTTCACCTTCGACGGCGGGCGGGAGGCGCTCGATCCATTCGCGGAAACGCATCGGCGCGGAGATCTCGGCGCGCCAGGGATGGCCGGATTGCTTGCAGGCCTCGACGGCCTGTTGCTGCCAGCGTTCACGGCGCGTGCGCGCGCGGTCGGCATCGAGCTTCAGTTCGCAGCGGGCGGTTTCGAGCGGGATGATGCCGGCGGCGCCGGCTTCGCAGCAGGACCGGACCAGGTCATCCATCGTGCCGCCCTTGGGCATGCCTTGGGCGACGTAGATAGCGGGTGAAAGGGTGTCAGCCACGCGCGCACGGACCACTTCGACTACCGCGGCGTCGCCGTCGGCGGAGGCCAGCTTGCCTTCGACCACGAGCCCTTCGCCGTCGAGGAGCACGACCGCGTCGCCGCGGCGGGCGCGGAGGCTGCGGACAACGTGGGCGGATTCGTCGGCCGAAAGCTTCACAAAGGCGCCGGGCTTGCAGGCCGGGGCTTGTTCGTGGTCGATCCAGACGCGGAGTGGGCTCATCAGGCGAGGGCGACCGGGCGGTCGTAGGAAGGGTCCCAGTCTTTCCACACCGGTTCGTAGCCGTGGGCGCGGAGCATCGCGGCGACTTCGTCGGGCGAGCGGTCGTCTTCGATCGCGAACTGCTCGAGGGAGGCCTCGCGGCCTTCGGCGTAGCCGCCTGGATTCGTGTGCGAGCCTGCGCTCATCGCAGTGACGCCTACGCGGCAAGCGTGGTCGCGGAATTTGCGGCTCTCGCGGGTGCTCAGCGTCAGCTCGACCTCGGAACTCAGCAGGCGGAAGGCGCAGATCGCTTGGACTAGATCGCGGTCGGTCATCTCGACCTTCGGTTGTAGTTCGCCTTCGTGTGGACGGATGCGCGGGAAGGAGACGCTGTAGCGGCTCTGCCAGTGTTTGCGTTCGAGCCAGCGGAGGTGGAGGGCCGTGAAGAAACATTCCGCGCGCCAGTCCTCGAGGCCGAAGAGCGCGCCGAGGCCGATCTTGTGGACGCCAGCGGCGCCGACGCGATCCGGGGCGTCGAGGCGATAGGCGAAGTCGGACTTACGGCCCTTCGGGTGGTGGACGTTGTAGGTCTCGCGGTGATACGTCTCCTGGTAGACCAGCACTGCGTTCAGGCCGTGCTTGCGGAGCACGGCGTATTCCGCGGTCTCCATCGGTTGCACTTCCATCGAGAGCGACGAGAAGTGCGGGCGCAGCAGATCGAGGGCTTGGACGAAATAGGGGACTTCCAGCTTATTGGATTCGCCCGTCAGGATGAGTAGGTGATCGAAGCCGAGTTTCTTCAGGGCGCCCGCTTCACGGAGGATTTCGGCTGGATTGAGCGTGCGACGCGGAACCTTGTTGCCGGCCGAGAAGCCGCAGTAGGTGCAGATGTTCTGACACTCGTTGGAAAGGTAGGCCGGTGCGAAGAGCTGCATCGTGCGGCCGTAGCGGCGGAGCGTGCGCTCGTGGCTCAGGCGGGCCATCCGTTCCAGGTGCGGGGCGGCGGCGGGCGAGATCAGCGCCTTGAAGTCTTCTAGGTCGGCCGTGTCGGCTTCGGCGCGGGCGAGCGCGCGGAGTACATCGACGTCGGTCTTAGCTGCGACGGACCCGAGGACATCGTCCCAGGGATGGGCGGCATGGACTTCGGCGAAAGACATCGGCCCGTCACTGTGGGCCAAAAATCGAGCAGGGCAAGGGTGGGCGCGCGCTCAGAGCGTCGCGGCATAGCCAGCGGCGTCGAGCAGGGTGGCGAGCTCGGCCGGATTCTTCACCTTCACCTTGATCATCCAGGCGCCGCCGTACGGTTCGCGGTTCACCAGGTCAGGGGAGTTGTTCAAGCCCGAGTTGGCTTCGAGGACCTCGCAGGAGATCGGGCTGTAGAGGTCGGAGGCGGCCTTGACCGATTCCACCGTGCCGAAGACGTCGCCATGGTTGAAGGACGCACCGATCTTCGGGAGGTCGACGAACGTCACGTCGCCGAGCGCAGCCTGCGCGTGGTCGGTGATGCCGATGACCGCGGTACCGTCGGCGGCGACCTTGATCCACTCGTGATCTTTGGTGTAATGGAGGTCGGCAGGGACGTTGCTCATGGCTTCTGGGTAAAGTGGGTGGGGATTATTTCAACCCTTCACTTCACGAAAGGCTCGGTCGCGAGGTGGAGCGGGATGCGATTGCCGCGGATGTCGACCGTCAGCGAGGCGGAGGAAGCGTGGCCGGCGGCGACAAGGGCCGTACCGATCGGTTTACCGAGGACGGGGGACTGCGTGCCCGAGAGCACTTCACCGACTGGCGTCTCGCCAGAATACACCACCGCGCCTTGGCGGGCGATACGGCGGTCATCGAGCGAGAACAGTACCACCGAGGAGGTCGGGCCGCCTTGGGCCTGGCGGTGGAGTGCTTCGCGGCCGATGAAGTCCGGCTTCGCGAACTTCACCGTCCAGCCGAGGCCGGCCTGGATCGGAGAGATGCGTTCCGAGATTTCGTGTCCGTAGAGCGGGTAGTTCGCCTCGAGGCGGAGCGAGTCGCGGGCGCCGAGGCCGGCCGGGACGAGTCCGTGCGGCTTGCCGGCGGTGAGGAGCGCGCGGGCGACCTTTTCCGCGGAGGCGGCGGGCAGGTAGATTTCGAAGCCGGGCGAGCCCGTGTAGCCCGTGCGGGAGATGATGCAGCCCGTGGCGCCGCCGACTTCGCCGAGCACGAAGCCGAAGCGTTTGATCGACGCGAGCGGTGTGGAGGTGACGAGGGAGAGAATCTGTTCGGCCAGCGGGCCTTGGAGGGCGAGCTGGGCCCAGGCGGCGCATTCGTCGAGCACTTCGACCTGATGGGAGCCCATGTGGGCGCGCATCCAAGCGATATCCTTCGGCGCGTTGGAGGCGTTGAGGCAGATCAGGAATTCCTCTTCCGCGAGGCGGTAGACGATCAGGTCGTCGACGCAGCCGCCGTCAGGCTGGCACATCACTGTGTAGCGGGCCATGCCGACCTTGATCGTCGACATCTCGTTGGTCATAATGCCGTCGAGGAACTTCGCGGCGTCGCGTCCGCGCACGCGGGCTTCGCCCATGTGGGAGACGTCGAAGAGCCCGGCCGTCTTACGGACCGCCATGTGTTCTTCGATGATGCCCGTGTATTGGACCGGCATCTCCCAGCCGGCGAAGGGGACGATGCGGCCGCCGAGTTCGACGTGGAGGGCGAAGAGAGGCGTGCGGGAGAGCGTGTCCGACATAGGCACGTCAGGGTGCGACCCCGGGCCTTCCTTCCAACAAAAAAGCCCGGCGTGTTAGCCGGGCTTTTCGAGGAGAACCGAAGTCCGGCTCAGAGACCGAGTTCCTTACGGAGCTCGGAGAGGGAGGCCTTGTAGGCTTCCTCCGTGATCGACTTCGCGCGACGCTTGCTTTCGAGCAGGGCGTAGCGGGCGTTGAACTCAGAGTACTTGAGAGCGTCGACCTGGGCCTTGGCGGCGGCAGCGACCTTGTTGGCTTCGGCAACCTTGGCGTTGGCAGACATGTTGGCTTCGTCGAGGGCTTTGGCAGCGTCAGCGAGCTTAGCTTCGGCAGACTTGTTGGCATCGGCCAGCTTGGCTTCGGCGGCGAGGCGTTCGTCGGCGAGGTTCTTCTCGGCGACCTTGTTGGCTTCGGCGATCGCCTTGGCCGCTTCGGCCTTGGCATCAGCGAGGGCCTTCTCGGCGTTCTTGACGGCTTCGGCGACCTTGGTTTCGCCAGCGGTCTTTTCAGTGGCGGCGGCCTTCTCGGCGTCTTCGACCTTGGACTGGAGCGCCTTCAGGTCGGCGTTGGCCTGGGCGACGGCCTTGGCGGCGGCGTCAGAGGAATCCTTGGCGGCGGCGGCCTTGGCCTCGACGAGGGCTTCGTTGGCCTTGGCGGCGGCAGCCTTCTGTTCTTCGAGCGCTTTCTGGAGGTCGGCGAGGCCCTTGGCGGCTTCGGCCTTGGCGACGGCGGTGGAAGTGTTGGCGGCGCGGGCGAGTTCGTCGGCGCGGGCGTTGAGGGCCTTGATGGCGGCGGCGGAGTTGGACTGCGATTCATTGAGGGCCCTGATCTCAGCGGCGTAGGAATTTTCCAATTGGGCGACGCGTTCATCGGAGCCCTTTGCGCCGACCTGCGCCTTCGCGACATTGGCCTTAGCGGTGGCGACCTTCGTGTTGACACCAGCGAGGGCGGCGCGGCGGGCTTCGACGGACTTCAGGTTCTTCTCGGCCTGGGCGCGAGCGGTGGCGGCCTCAGAGGTGGCCTGATCGAGGGCGAGTTCGGCTTCGGCGAGCTTGGCCTTGGCGGCGGCATCGTTGCCCTTGGAGGCCTTGGCGGCGGCGATGGTCTTGGCGATTTCGGCGAGGTGTGCCTTGGTGGCGGCTTCGCGGACGGCGAGGGAGGCTTGGATCTTGGTGGCGGCTTCCTTCGTGGCGGCGATGTCGGCCTTCAGGCCTTCCTTGGCGACGTCTTCGCCAAGAGCCTTCTTCGAAAGCTTCTTGAATTCCGGGTTGTCGGAAGCGGGTACGCCTGCTTCGCCTTCAGCCGGAGTCTTGGTGAGGTTGACCTTCACCGCGGCGGGGAAGCCGAACTCGATTCCTTCGCTCGTGGTGATGAGGCGGGGCTTCAGCTCGGAGATTTCGGTGACGTAGCCACCCTTGCCGATCTGCAGCTCGTAATTTTTCGTGCGGTCGAGCTTGATGGTCGTCGGCGTGCGGCCGACGGGTTCGCCGTTGAGGCGAATCGCGGCGGCGGTCGGGTTCGACGACACTACGATGGAATCGACGTTGGCTGGATCGATCGAGGTGTTGCAGCCGGTGATTGCGGCGCACAGGACGAGAAGGGAGACGGAGATACGCATGGGTACGGGGCTTGGGTGGTAGAATTGCGTACAAATCTAAATCAGTTTCAACCCCTATTCACCTTATTCCCTAAGGGTTGACACAGGCGGACTGTGAACAACCCTGTGAATAGGGAAGTTGGCCAGCATAGCTCAGTTGGTAGAGCAGCCGCCTTGTAAGCGGCAGGTCGTCGGTTCAAGTCCGACTGCTGGCTCCATTCCCCGCTTTTTTGGGTTTAAATCGCCCCGAGGTCTCAGCCTCAGGCTTCCAGCGACCAGCTGGGGCCATGACAAAGGGCGTCAGCCATCCGGACGGTCGGGCGGATCGCGGCCACGTCATGGACTCTAATCATCGAGGCGCCTTGGGCGATGCCCCAGGCTGCCGTGACCTCATTGCCTGCGCCCCGGCGGAGCGGGTCGGGTTCGCCGAGCACCAGCCCGAGCGTTGATTTCCGGCTCGTGCCGAGGAGCACTGGGAAGCCGAGCGCGGCGATCTTCGCGAGGTCACGCACGAGCATGAGATTTTGCGCGGGTGTCTTGCCGAAGCCGAAACCGGGATCCGTCCAGAGCTGTTCGGCGCGCATGCCGGCGGCCTGCGCACAGCGCAGGGAGAGGCGAAGATCCTGCAGTACCTCCGGCCAGAAATCTTCGTAGTCCGCTTGCGTGCGGCGATGCATCAGGATGAGCGGGCAGCGGAGCGTCGCGCAGGTCGACCCCATCGGCGACTCGTCGGGGCGGGCTTCGAAGCGGCCTCCTTCAACGTCGTTCACCAAGTCGGCGCCGGCTTCCACGCAGGCGCGTGCGACCGATGCCTTATAAGTATCTACGGACAAGGCCGCCTGCGGGAAGCGTCGTCGTAGCGCCTTCACGATCGGCAGCAGGCGCGCGAGTTCGGCGGCGGCGTCGACCGGCGTGGCTCCGGGGCGAGTCGATTCCGCCCCGAGGTCGAGGACGTCGGCGCCTTCGGCGAGCAGCTTCTCCGCCCGGGCCAGCGCGGCGGCTTCATTGTTAAGCTGGCCACCGTCCGAGAACGAGTCTGGGGCTAGGTTCATGATGCCCATGATCAAGGTACGCTTCCGCCAGTCGGGCAGAGGGGTGCCATGCGGGCTGGTCCAGGACATGGATTGGGGGTTAAAGACCCTGACCGACGGTGCAACCCCCAAGGCGGGTGAGGAGCGGAAGGGGTAAAGGTGGCAGACTTATTAGACAGTTTGATGGGGGCTAATCGTTATTAAAGTGTTAATATGCAGTGTCTTACAGAAACAATCAACCTAGGGGGCTAAATTTAAGCGATTTAATGACCGTTTTACCCTGCCGGGGCTTGCAAATCACAACCTTTTTACGAAGTTTTCGGCGTCCGAAACTCATCCTTTATGTTTTCTCGCTTCTTTAGTCGGGTAGGTCTGCTGGCCGCCCCCTTCCTGGCCATGATCATGGTCGGCTGCTCCAAGGCCGAAATGACCGTTCGCCAGTCGACCCT
>Ga0209296_1000621_pt1 | contig 30509 bp, 15 predicted proteins | sample S_130206_EF_Meta_FD_187319 | JGI IMG/M metagenome (GOLD analysis project Ga0209296, IMG submission 187319) | Freshwater microbial communities from Lake Simoncouche, Canada to study carbon cycling - S_130206_EF_MetaG (SPAdes) (version 2) | ecosystem: Environmental > Aquatic > Freshwater > Lake ... | reverse complement strand
ACGGTGAATATCGCCGCGGTAAATGATATACCAATCGCAAATATACAAACCATCGCCCCAACGGAAGATACTTCTTATTCTGGTACACTTACCGGTTCCGATGTTGATAGCAGCGCCTTCACTTACTCCGTGGTAACGCAGGGTACTAAGGGCGTGGTCACGATTACGGATACAGCTACAGGTGCATTCACTTATGTTCCAAACTCAAATGAGAACGGTGCAGATTCCTTCACCTTCAAAGTAAATGATGGAAGTTTGGATAGTGCTGCAGCAACCGTCACGGTGAATATCGCCGCGGTTAATGATGCGCCGGGTAATCTTTTTGCGGCTACAGTCACTCTCACACCCGGCACGGGCGGCACTATAACCCAAGTCGGTAATGATTATGTACACACCTTTACCACTGCTGGTACCTTCAGCTTTGTAGCACCAAATGCCAATCTTAATGCTGAGGTATTATTGGTTGGTGGCGGTGGCGGTGGTGGCAAGGCGTTAAATATTGGCGGCGGCGGCGGCGGTGGTGCTGGTACCTTGGTTTACGGAACCATGGCTCTTGGCGGCGAATCTTATTTTGTTTCTGTTGGAGCCGGTGGTCAGGCGCAATCATTTCTTGCTAATGGCAATAATGGAGGAATTTCTAGCTTTGGAATAATTACTGCGATGGGCGGTGGCGGTGGCGGTTCTTTCGATGCTTCCGGCTCGACTTTACCTGGAAATAATGGTGGTTCAGGTGGTGGTGCAGGAGGAGCATATGGCGTAATTTCTGGCGGTTCTGTTATTGCGTCATCTAATCTCCCTAGCGGATTTATTACCTTAGGTAATATCGGCGGTAAGTCTATCGATAATGCCCCCTATTTCGCAGGCGGTGGAGGTGGCGCAGGATCGGCAGGAAGCAATGCCACGGCTTCACTACCTGGCTCTGGCGGTGCTGGTTACCAGCTTTCGATATCGGGAGTAAACACTTATTACGCTGCAGGTGGCGCAGGAAGTGGAGGAGCAAATTTACCTATATCGTTGGGTGGAAGCGGCATTGGGGGAAATGCGTATTCTAGCTCTACTGGCGCAGCAACTTCTGGACTTGCAAATACTGGTAGTGGCGGTGGCGGAACTAGCGCTCAATGGGGCCAAAATGTGACACCATCTGGCGCCGGCGGTTCCGGTATCGTGATTGTGCGTTATACAGGTGCAACAAGTACAACAAGCACCACAACAAGTAGTACAATTAGTACGATTGAAGATACAGCCAAATCGATTCAAGGTATTCAGATTGCTGATAATGATTCCACCAATGTTACCGTTACCTTTACACATAGCGATGGTACTTTAAGTGTTGCCACCAATGTCCCCAATGGACTAGGAGCGAGTGCAGTTTCCGGAAATGGAACTGCCACTATCATCCTTAACGGAACCGTAGCTCAGATTAATGCAACCTTAGCGGCTAGCTCGGGACTCATTTACACGCCGACAGTAAACTTTAACGGCAATGCCACACTCACCATGACCACCAACGATGGTGTTGGCGGTATTGATAGCGATACGCTTGCCATGACAGTGACTGCCGTCAACGACATTCCCACCTTCACATCCTTTACTGCTACGGTCGATACCACCAATGAAGATACCGCCGTTGAAATTACCCTAGCGGATCTTTTAGCCCAAGCCAACGAGGCCGATGTCGATGGTAGTGTCACCGCTTTTGCGGTTAAGTCGGTCACTTCTGGCTTACTCAGAATCGGTACCAGTTCAGTAAATGCTACAGCTTGGAACGCAAGTACCAACGCGATCGTTGATGCAACCAATAATGCGTACTGGACTCCAGCAGCCGATGCTAATGGCATACTCAATACCTTTACTGTAGTCGCTAAAGATAACGAAGGTGCTGAGTCAGCCACGGCGATTACCGTAACGATTAATGTCACTGCGGTAAATGATGCGCCAACGCTTGCAACCCCAGCAGCAATCACCATCACGGATACCTCTGCGACAGATAACTTTACAGTAATTACCGGCAGTTTAGTAGCAGCAGATGTGGATGCGAATACAACCCTAACCTACAGCATTACTGGTGGAACTGTATCGGGTACAGTATCAACTAAGGTTGGTACCTATGGCACCTTGGTATTAACTACTGCAACAGGTGCGTATACTTATACGCCGAACAATGCAGCGATCAATGCACTTACAGCAAATAACTCAGAGACATTTACTTTCGGGGTTTCCGATAACATTGTTACGACCACAGCCAATTTGCTGGTAAACCTAGTTGCAGCCAACGATATACCCATTGTTGTGAACATCGCAGCAGTGGCTTATACAAACACTAATGCAGTTGATGTTTTCGCAAATGCCACCGGAACCATTTCAGCATCCGATGCAGATGCGAATGCCGTTCTTGTTTATGGAATTTCAGGCCAAGGGGTTGTCATCAGTAATGGAAGCGCCTCCTTATCAGGTCAGTATGGAACCTTGAGTATCGTGGTTGCGACGGGTGATTACTCTTATGCGCCAAATCAAAATCAGCTTGATCATTTATCTGGCGATGCAGTTGATAATTTTACCTTCACCATCTCTGATGGCACAGCAAGCGTAAACAAGCCTTTGGTCGTGAACATATACGACAAGGAAACACCCTCTGTTGCGATTAGTTCGAATGGTACCAGATTAAAGGCCGGTCAAATTGCAAACCTTACCTTTACATTTACGGAAGTGCCTGTTGGGTTTACTTTAAATTCACTCAATGTAACCGGTGGTGTTCTTTCTGGCCTTACAGGGAGTGGAACGAGTTACTCTGCAACATTCATCCCAACGACAAACAGTAACACTGCTGGTTCGATTTTCTTCAATGCTAATAGTTATAAGGATTCAGCTAATAATTTTGGCTCGGTTGCAACACTTGCTCCTGTAATAAGCGTTGATACCTTGCCACCTTTGGCTCCGGTTGTGGTTCTTGCAAGTGATACCGGAATAAGTGCAACCGATAAAGTAACCTATGTAGGCATAGTCACTGTTTCAGGGATTGAAGCCAACGCAACCTGGGAATTCTCTAATGATAATGGTGCTAATTGGTCCCCTGGCCCCAATAATTTCACCTTCGCGTTTATTAATGATGGTGCCAAATCGTTGTTCACCAGGCAGACTGATGCTGCTGGCAATCTTGGCCCTGTCAATCAGTTTTCTTTTACTCTGGATACCGTTGCCCCAGCCATTCCAAACATTGCTTTGAATACAGACACCGGGATCAGCGCCCTGGATAAAATTACCAGAGATGGCAAAATTAATGTCACTGGTTTGGAATCATCTGCAGGGTTTGAATACTCGCTTAATTCTGGTACGGATTGGGTTCTTGGTTCGGGTAGTTCATTTACTCTTACAGGCGATGGTGCCAAGCTTGTGCGGGTCAGGCAGATTGATCTTGCAGGCAATATAGGCGCTGCAACTGCAGACTTACAGTTTACACTTGATACAACATCAACAACCCTAGTAGTGAGTTCGAGTTCCAGCAAGTTGAAGGCAGGTGAAACTGCAACTGTTACCTTTACTTTCTCTGAAATCGCATATAACTTCGATTATTCCGACATCACCGTTGTGGGCGGTGTGCTTAGCAATTTGACACAAAATTTGTCTAACAAGAAACTCGTTACAGCAACCTTTATTCCTTTAGTAAACAGTATCACGACTGGGCAAATATCGGTAGGTACTAATTACAATGATGCTGCAGGAAATTCCGGAACTCTTCCTGTGTTGGTCCCTGTAATTGCAATCGACACGGCTGTGCCTACTGTGGGAATTAGCTCCGGTGCTTCCGCCTTGAAAATTGGTGAAACTACTGTAATCACATTCAGTCTGAGTGAACCTACTAGTGATTTTACCCTAGCTGATGTTACTGTTACGGGTGGGGGGCTTTCAAACTTTGCTGGTAGCAATAATTCTTACACAGCAACCTTCATCCCAACTATTGGCAGCACAACCATTGCAAGCATTAATGTTGCAGCGGGCAAATTTGCCGATGCCTTTGCAAATCAAAATCTCGCATCCAATGCCTTGAAGATTTCGGTTGATACTTCGGCCCCCGTTGCAACTTTTGCCCAGGTCGCAACGCCACGAAATACTGGTGTCAGTTCTTTGGATGTTACCTTCACCGAATCTGTTAGCGGTTTTGATGCATCCGATTTAAGTCTTACCTTCAACGGTAATCCAGTTTCATTGAGTGGCGCCAGCATTTCGGGTAGTGGTGCGAATTACACTATTTCGGGTTTAAACACGACTGCCCAAGGTGCTTATGTTCTGACCTTGAACTTCAATGCTTCCGGAATTTCTGATGCCGCAGGAAATCTGCTTGGTGTTAATGCATCAGTATCTTGGTCGGTTGATACTTCTTCGCCAGCGGTTGCGATCACCTCTAACACCAACAAGTTAAACCCAGGGCAGAATGCAACCATAACCTTTACTTTTTCCACCGCGCCCACGGGTTTTGGTCCTTCGGATATTACTGCAGTTGGTGGTGCCATCACTCAATTTGCTGCAACTTCAAACCCCACGGTTTACACTGCAACTTTGACACCCGCTTTGAATTTCTCTGGTAACGGTTCTGTAGCGGTAAGTAATGGCTACACCAATGCTGCTGGTACTCCGGGCCTTCCCGGCCTTTCTGAAACAATTGCAATCGATACCGTTGCACCTACCGCTTTGATATCTTCTTCGGTTGACCGATTGGGCGTAGGCCAGACTTCAACCATCACCTTTACTTTCAGCGAAGCTGTTGCAGGATTTGATTCTGCTGATCTACTTGCAGAAGGTGGAACACTTTCTAACTTTGCTGGTAGCAATAATTCCTATACAGCAACCTTCACCCCAACCGCAAATTTTACCGGCAAGGGTAAGGTAACACTCTCAAATAATTACGCAGATATCTCGGGCAACCTAGGCTTAGGCGCGAATCTTGCACCTGAGTTAAACATCGATACCGCACCTGCAACAGTGGTTATCATTGGTCGAGGTAAGCCCTTGACACCCGATACCAATTCCAGCGCAGTCTCCTTTAATGTTCGCTTCAATGAAACCGTTACGGGTGTTGATGCAAATGATTTTGAGTTGGTTCTTTCCAATGGAGTTACTGTCACTAATCCACTTTTTGTTTCAGGAAGTGGCGATAGTTACACGGTTGATGTTAGTGGTATTTCGAAGACCGATGGCACGCTGGGTATCCGCTTGAAGAGCGATGCTGCCATCGTTGATACTTTCAACAATGCCTTGGTGAATAAAACACCTGTCGAAAATCAATCTTACTCAATTGATAATACCGCCCCCAATGTGGTTTCAATCACATCCGATAAAATCATATCTGGTATTATCAGATTGGGCGCAACCAATACTACGACCATCACTATTACCTTTTCAGAAGTTCCCAAGGGCTTTGATTCCTTCGATGTAGGTGCAACCGGTGGCGCCATCAGCAACTTAGCTGTAACTTCAAACCCCAAGGTTTACACTGCAACCTTCACACCATCGGGTGTGATAACTTCTGATGCAAGAGTCACCGTTTACCAAGGGTATTCAGACGCTGCAGGCAATGCAGGCACCGCTTTGACAATGGCAACGCCTATCGCTATCGTTGCCGCACCTGTGGGAACAATTGTTCCGCAAAATTCCATAGCTGAAGTTGTTCCTTTGGGAACCATCACGCTTTTGATTTCGTTCACAGAAGATGTAAATATGGATTTGATTGACTATACTGATTTTACCACCACGGGCACGGTAACTCTTTCAGGCCTGCAACGCGTTGCCAACTCTCTTCGAAATTTCACCGTAGTTGCAACCGCTGGAGCACTTGAAGGCGACTTCTCCGTTGGATTGAAAGCCAATGCAACTGAAGACCTTGGTTTGAATGATAATAAGACTGCAGCCATAGCAGCAATCACAATTAGGGTTGATGCTTCGTCTTCGTTTGCTACTGCTAAATCAGTTACCATTACCCAGGGCTCAAAAACGAGCACCAGTGGTATTGCAGACAATATTAACGATGCAGACTTCTTTAAATTCACTGCCAGCTTTACAGGTAGTGTTTCCACCTTGGTAAAAGCAGATGGCAGCAGGTTCGATCCCTTTGTAACTGCCTATCTTCAAAATGACGATGGTTCGTACAAACTGCTAATTTCTGATGATAACTCCGGTGGTGGCACCATCAGTAAGATGGACTTCAATGTTACCTCTGGTAAAACCTATTTCATCAAAGTTGAATCTTTGACCAAGACCACGGGCAAGTACATTGTAGAAATCACTGGTGGGGAAAAACTTGCTGATGACTATGGCGATGCTCAAGCCGATGCTGCCTCCCTTATGGTTAATTCAGGTGCTCGAACCACCAACGGAACCCTCGAAAATAATCAGGATAAAGATTCATTCAAGTTTACTGCATCGCAGACGGGTAAAGCTTCCCTTTCATTTGCTGCATCCGCTACTCTAACAGGTCTTGCAACAGGCAAGCTTGAAGTTTACTCAAACCCAACCACGGTGCTTACAACAGTTGCATTCAATGGCAACACCGAATTTGATGTTGTTGCAGGCACGACTTATTTCCTTATTGTTTCCAGTGATGCAGGTGACTCGGGGGATTACTCCTTCACTATTTCTTCGAAGGCTTCGCTTTTATTCACCACTACCGCTGGGGTTGCAGTAGCCAAGGCTACTAACTTCCTGCCTGTTGCGGGCAATGTGGATGTGTATACGGTTGTAGCCCCAGCACCTGGATTACTTTCTATCTCGGTTGAAAACAAAGATCGCGGGATGGCCACTCAGCCTGAGTTTTCCGTCTACTATGTCAATGCCTTTGGCACCACTGTCACCAAGGTTGCAACGAATGTAGGTTCAGTCTTCGGCCCTTCAGGAACTTCCAAGCAGATCATTAACTTTAATGCTAACGCTGGTGAAACCTATCTCCTTAAAATCGGGGAGACCGGTACCTTTACTGGTTCCTATAACATCACCGCTCAGGCAGATGATTTCGGCACGGTTTCTACCGCACCTACAAGCCTCACCTCTGGTTCGACCGCAGGGAAAATAGAACTCCCAGGCGATGCAGATTTGTTCTCGTATAGTTACACCAACCCTTCTCGCACTGCTGCTTCCAAGTTGCAAATCATGCAGACTGCAGCATCGGGCAGTGCTTTGCTTTCTGGCTTGTTTGTTTCCACCAATAACGGTTTAAGTTGGATTGCCGCTACCCAAAAGGGAACCTTGGTCGAACTTGAAGTTGATCCTACTGCAAATCCTAATGTACCAGCCAATTTGCTTATCTGGGCTTCGGGCGCATCTGGTAGCACTGGTGCTTACAACATCACCACTAAGATTGTTACCGATGATGTGGGCAACACGCTGGCAACTGCAACCACAGTGCTGCTGGATCAAAGCAATATCAGCTCCACCATTGCAAATTTCGATTACTCGGGCGATCAGGATGTTTTCAAAGTTACCTTAAACAATTCAGGTACCACGCTCTTTTCCGTTGAGTCCATTAATGATTCTTTGTTTGACCCTAAGCTGACTATCACCAGCCTTAGTGGTCAGATGATTGCCAGCGATGATGATAGTGGCAAGGGCCTTGGTAGCTTGATCGTTCTTGAAGGCACTGTGGGTGATACCTTCTACCTTACTGTTTCTGGAACTTTGAACAGCCCCAGCGGCGTTCGTTATACTCTGAAGACGGGCGATCTTCCTGTGGATGATGCAGGCAATAAGCCAGATTCCAGCGCTGCCCCGCTGCCTTTCAACGCTCCTGTTGTGGTGAATGGAAAATCAACCCAGGTTGCGATTGAATATAAAACCATACGAGCAGCAATGCCTGGCATTGCAGACCTTGATGTGTTCCAGTTCACTGCAAATGATACAGGCAGATTTGAAATTTCAGTTTCACCCTCTGCTGGATCTACTCTAGCTCCTAGCCTCAATATTCTTGGCTCAGATGGCAAAACTGTTCTTTCCTCAACTTCTGCAAGTGCAGGTAAGGCTGTGTTTGCTCTGCCTTACCTTAATAAGGGTGATAAGGTTTTTGTAAGTGTTTCCGGCGCAAATAGTTCCGAGGGCGATTACATCCTTAAAGTCGAAACCCCAGTAAGCGTTGTAGATTTCTTTGCCAATAGTTACAACACCGGTACAATTTTGGTGCCGGTTGAAGATATTGCCCTTAACGGTACCACCAACTCTGGTTCGCTTGCCACAACAAACATGAACATCGAGGCCGCACGCGATGTGGATGTATTCTCCTTTACTGCAAAAACTAGTGGACCTGTAAAGGTTCTTGTTTCCAAAACCACTACCAGCACCATCGATACCTCCATCTCCATCATGGATGCCTCGGGCAAGGTTCTTACTTCTAATAACGATGCTGACCGCGATACCACCGACAGCGCCGCAGTTTTTGAAGTTGCTGCCAATGCGGTTTATTACATTAGTGTGACGGGTGACTCAGGTACCACAGGGCAGTATGGTATTGTGCTGCAGGATCTTACCCCAACCGATTCCGATGGCTTTGGTGCAGACTTCTCCAATACCACTATTCCTATTCCTATTTTCACTCTTGATGACAACCTTGAGGCAAGTGCAGATAATTCCATCAAAAGTGCTGGCGATCGCGATCTCTTTAAGCTTACCGTTGATTCTGATGGCGTTCTTGGGATTGGTTTGAATGCCCGTGCCAGCAACCTCGATGGCTACCTTCGCGTTTACAACTCTGACTATGTGTTGCTTGCCGAAGATAACGATAGCGGCACCGGGCTTGATAGTTTTATCTCGATTTCTGCAAGTGCAGGGGATGTATTCTACATTCAAACTGGTGCAGTTGGTTCCAGCATTGGTGATTACAAAGTCTGGGCTAAACTCGAAATCGATGATCATGCCAACCTGATTGGCTCTAGCGCCACAGCATTGGATGTTGAAGAGAATTTCGCCTATGATTTTGGTACCATCAATTCCACTTCGGATGTTGATGTTTTCTCTTATAACGCCACCTCTACGGGTACCATCGATATTTATCTAGGTGCTGATGAAGGTAGTTTCCTTGATACCTACCTTTTTGCCTATGACTCTACCGGACAGATTTTAATCGATTACAACAATGATATTTCCAGCACCGATAAAGATAGTACCCTGAGTATTCAGGTGGTCGAAGGTCAGACTTATTACTTCAAGGTTGCTGGCGCAAGAGGCACTACCGGCGATTATATCCTTTATATTTCCCCCGTTGCTGACGATGTGGGTAGCTCGATTGATGATGCAACTAATCTCCCTCTCACAGTTGTTTCTAGCGCCACCGATGCAAATACAAGTATCGCTAGTACCACTGGCTCTATTGAAACTAAAGGTGATGCAGATTATTACAAGGTTTCAATCAGTACTTCAGGCAGGTACCTATTCAAGGTTTCAAAAGCTTCTTCCAGCGGCCTTGATGACTCCATGCTTGAACTTTATTCTGCAGATGGCCAGTTACTTGGCAAGAATGATGATGCAACTTCCACATCTTCCGATAGCGCACTTGAATTAAACCTTAGTGCTGACGACATTGTGTATGTAAAAGCAGCGGGCTATGGCGATAAAACAGGTAAATATGTTGTTGAAGTTGTTTATGTGGGTGCAATCGTTGCGGATGATTATGGCAACACAACTGACAATGCTTCTTCCTTTGTATTTAATGATTCTAGTTCGTATTCCCTTACTGGGGCTTCAATAGAGGTTGCTGGCGATCTTGATTATTTCACCGGCGTTGCTGATATCAACGGTGATATCAACATTACACTAACACCCGGTTCAACTCTTAATGGAACCGTTAAAGCGTTCATTTCTAGAGATGGAGTTATTGTTCAGGTGGCCAGTGAAAAAGCTACGGCTGCTGGGGCCTCTCTTTCGCTTACTTTCTCGGTTGCTGCTTCGGACGAATTTTTCATTCAAGTATCTGGTGCCAATAGCACCGTTGGATCTTACGATCTAACGGTTACCAACACTGTTTCCACCAGTACCACAGATGCTCCTAAGGCTGTTGATTCCTCGGTGATTAACAGTACTGCTGATGAATTATCAGGGCAGTTCACCAAGGCGGTTGCAGATGCTGCAGATGGCGCCAACATTAATGATATTAGTAAGAGCATTACACAGAAACTTGTGGATGCGTTTATCGCTTCCATGGGGGGAACCCTCGATCAAGCTTACATCATCGTCTGGCTCGATCCTGCTGAATTTAATTTTGCTGGCCCCGGAACTAATGTAGCCAACCAAGGTGGGGGTACCACAAATCAAGGTTCTTCCACTAGTCTTTCTACCAATGGTGCCCTTAATACGGTCATCGTATCCGGTGCGCAGGCTACCCAGTACAACCTTAATATGACAGGCGTGGGCAGCGGGCAGGTTCTTGCTGGAGCGGTCATGGTTACCGCAAGCGGCCAAATTGTTAATCCCGTTGTTACTATCGGCGGTTCCAGCAGCAGTGGCATTGCTTCGGCCGATGGCGTGCCTAAAACAGGCCTTAACATGGTTCTGGATTTTACCCCTCCATCCTCGGGTGGCAACAATAGTGGCGGTGGTAATGGTGGCAGTGGAAGTAATGGCAATGATGGCGGAACTCAAGTTGGAGTTCTTCCTGGTAATGGTGGTAGTGCTGATTCCTCATCATCATCATCATCGTCTTCCTCTTCCTCCAGTTCCAGCAGTGCTTCGGCCTCTGGTAAGGTCGGTAGCTTTGCTTCCCTCGTGAATGCGATTGTTCAAACCTCATCTGCCGTTACAGGAACCGGTTCAGGCTCATTGCTTGCCAGCCTAGCTGCGATTGCTTTTGGCGGTGGTGGCACTGCAACTACAGTGAATGAAAAGCAGCTTGAAAGAGACTTGGGCGGAGATGCGTCAGGTGATGGCTTGGAGTTGAATGAAAAAGATAGCAAAGAAGCTAAAACAATTTCTAGCTCGGATATGATAAAAGCTACTGCATCATTTGTTTCGGTATCCTTTGCCGAGGCTTATAAAGGTACTGATCTGGCGGTCTTAAGCACGATTGATGCTGAGAAACAAGTAGTTACTGAAATTGCAAATATCCTTGATAAAGTTCTACCTATCCTTGTTCCCACGGAATTTGAAAACTCCGTTGAAAACATTCTGGTACAAACCGAGAAAACGCTGCTGCAAGAAGGTAAGGAAACTTTGACTAAGGTTGCCAACACTCTTACCGACTTGGTTCAGGCAAGGCTTAGTAAAAACATTCCTGCTGTTCAACCTGCCAAAAATAAAGCTGATGCAAAAATCAGCACCTTTGAACTTGTAGCTACAAACTTAGGTGAGACTACTAAGAACGACAACACTATTGAAGATAGTGAGTATTCGGGTGAAATTTGGTTCGAACAAGAATTGCCTGAAGGTTTTGAAGAGATGGTTAACTTCACCTCTGTGAATCGAAACAACCCTGAGGGGGTTTTATTGGATTCTCAAATTGTTGTGGACGAACAAACTAATAAAGTCGCTGAAGTTGCTGGCCTAGTCGCTGGTGTTCTTCTTGCTCCTAGTTTCCTCAACGGGGCTTTGAATGGTAAGAAGGCGCCTGTAATCAGAAAGACCAAATCTAAAAAGCGGAATTCCTAAATCCTGCATCGTTCATGGAGCCGTTTGTGTAAGCGTGAAAGCATTTTCATTTCCAAGAGCGCCAAGGAAACAAGATTGGCAGATTCCTAGTACGTCTTAGGGTGGATGGCAAAATGATTGCATCGGGAAATTGCAACTACACCTAAAGCTTTGGGATGTGAAGACAGTCAAGTAGGTTAGCAACTCAAATACAATTCAACTGATAGCCATACGAAAACCCAACCTTGTGGTGATCCGCAACACCGATTTAGGCGTCCAAGAAGTCGCCCAAAACATCTTAGGCGTCCAAAAATTAGAACCTCTGGGATACCTAGAGAGTCTACAAGAGTCTGAAATAGAAAATCTTACGATTCTACAAGGTGTTGACAGTTCAGAAGTTAAAGGGGTTTTACCGAGGAAAAGAGAAGTGCGCCCGGTTGGAATCGAACCAACGACCCTCGATTTAGGAAACCGATGCTCTATCCCCTGAGCTACGAGCGCAATTACTTCAATATTATTCTATGAACGAGGCTTTAGTAAGTCTCTCCCCCTTTACTAACCAAAGAAAAATCTTGCTGAAAGAAGGTAAAAGACCAAAGCAGCCATATCTGCACAAACAAGGGCGATAGGGCCCGCAGCAACCTGAGGATTCATCTTCAAAATTTTCAAAATATTCGGGACCCCCTGCCCTGCAGCAGCGGCAAGCGTCACTCCACCAGTGATTCCCACTAGCAAAGTGGCGGTCAACGGAACGTCCCAAAACCGGAGATAAGAATAGACCACCACAAGCAAAGCAGTTCCCAACCCCAAAGCAAACCCAGTCAATCCTTCCCTATACAACTTGGTAAAAAGCTTACCCCAAGTAAGTCCATCCTTGTGCATGGACTGAAGAGAAATACTTACTGATTGAATGGCAACACTTTCTGCAAGTGCAAGCACGACAGGAATAAAGAGCGCAAGCACGACAAATTGTTCAAGTTCATACTCAAACAAGCCAAGCAAGAACGCTGCAACCAAGCCTCCAACAACATTACAAACCAGCCATGGAAATCGAACAGAAAACCCAGTCCACATCCCAGAATTTTTAGCTTCTTCCCAATGCACCCCTATAAGTTGAAAAAGATCATCGTAGGTATTCTTGGGATGGCCCTCAGAAAGATCTTCGCTCATGCTACTTATTTCTGCGTTATAAGTACGGATATCGAGCATTCCTACAAGAACACCCTGTTCATCGACTATCGGAAAAGCAAGGAACTTATACATGGTAAAAAATTCGCATGCATCAAAGATGGTTGCAAAGGTGGGAATAGCAACGGGCCTTTTAACCATTAAATCATCGATAAGTTTTTCGGGTGCGCTTAGAAGAAGCGAGCGAGTGGCCATGATTCCTTGAAGTTTCCCCATTTCATCTACGACATAAAAGTAAATAATATTTGAGGAAAAAGGCGGGGAATTGCGAATAGTTGCAAGTGCCTCGAAAACAGTCTGACCTGTTTTAAGCGAAGCAACCTCCCTGTGCATATGTTTCTCCACCAGATCATCCAGCGGAGGAATCGTGGATTGCGTACCCATCCTGATTAACGATCCTTATCTTTTTTCAGAATATTCCAATGCACTCTTGCAACATCACCCATGTAATGATCCAAAGGCCCAAGCTTGGCCGCTTTTTCCATATGCTCGGCAGCTTTTTTCTTATCATCGATGGATTCGTAATAAAGCCCGAGGTAAAGATGAGCATAAAAGGGGGCGATTTTCTCCTGATCAGCAGGGGCGTTGGTAGCGATCTCAAGAATTTTGTCGGGTGCAAACTTCCCTTGGAACATTAAATAGACTTCTGTCATGGGAACCCTGCGATCACCTTGAATGGGAAGCATCGCAGCACGGGCTTTTTCAGGGGTTTCAGCACGGGCAAAACAAAGATAATGCCAAACACCATTCTCAACATCACTGTTTTCCACTTTTTGATAGGATTCAAATTGTTCTTTTCCCTCCTTGAATCGGCCAAGGTAGTAAAGAACGATGCCCCTGCGCCAATGGCCTGGGTATTCATCAGGGACAAGCTTGACGTATTCATCAAAATCAGCGCCTGCCTCTTTCATTTTTCCCAAACGAAAGTTAGCACTGCCTCGTTGATCGAGAGCGTTGTAAAATTTGGGGTTGGCTTTTAGGGAATTATCAAAGTCTTTGAGAGCAGCGGCATAATCGCGCAAGCCAGAGTTTGCCAAGCCACGCAAGTAATAAAGCCTTTCATTCCTAGGGCTTTTTGCGATGGCTTCATCAGCAAGCTTAACAGCTTTTGCATAGTCTTTGCCACGGAGGGCCTGATCGACTTTAAGCAGGTCTTCGATCCCTTCAGTTTGAAAAGGGAGCATTAAAGCGAAGATGAAGGGAATAAGTTTCATGGCAGGAACCTTTCAAAACAAAAAAGTCAAAGCTTGCGCAAAAGGCGCAGCGCGTGGATATTGTTCTTATACACAAAAGTAATTCTACTACGAGGAAAGCATGAGACCTACAGACATCACAATAAAAAATGTAAGTTTTAGCACCGAGGATTTTTTGTACCGGACACTGATCAAGTTTGGTGGCGTTGCAGTAGACCGGGTCACGATGCTGAATGCAGAAGTTGAAGTGGAAACCTCGCAGGGAAAACGAAGCGTGGGGAAAGGTTCAATGCCTTTGGGAAATATCTGGGCATTTCCCTCCAAAACGATGGGGTACGATAAAACATTAGGAGCAATGAAAGCGATTGCTGAAAGTTGCAGAGCGGTTTATGCAAAAACAAAAACGAGTGGTCATCCAATTGAAATCACTTGGGAGCTAGAAAAAGAGCTATTACGTAACGCTGAGGCAGAAGGCCGTAAATTAAATCTCGATGACCCAATTCCCCCGCTTGCGACTCTGGTTTGCGCTAGCCCCTTCGATGCTGCGTTGCACGATGCCTATGGCAAAGCCCACCAGTTAAGTTGCTACCACACCTATAGTGGCGAATTTCTTGATAACGACCTTGGCCGTTTTTTGGGCAACGATTTCAAGGGTGTGAAAATTGAAGACCATGTGATGAAAGAACCTGTAGCAAGCCTGCCATTATATCATCTAGTAGGTGCACTTGATCCGTTGTTCAGCCAAGATGTATCGAAACCTGTGGGGGATGGGTTGCCTGAAACATTAGGCGAGTGGGTATTGTTTAATGGGTTGACGCATTTAAAAATCAAGTTGAATGGGGACGATTTGGGTTGGGATGTGAGCCGTGTAGTGGGGGTGGAAAAAGCAGCGGAAGTAGCGCAGAAGCAGCGGGGTCAATCAACCTGGCATTATTCGCTCGACTTCAATGAGAAGTGCAAGAATGTGGAATATCTTCTGGAGTTTTTGGCGCATGTGAAGGAAAAATCGCCCGCAGCATTTAGCCGAATCGCCTACATCGAGCAGCCCACGGGAAGAGATTTAAAAGCAAACAGGTCGAATGTAATGCATGCAGCAAGCAAGCAGATCCCCGTAGTGATCGATGAATCATTATTGGATTTGGAAAGCTTATTAATGGCGCGAGAAATGGGGTACACTGGCGCAGCGCTGAAAGCCTGCAAGGGGCAATCGCAATCAGTGGTGCTTGCAAGCGCAGCTAGGCACATGAAAATGTTTTTATGTGTGCAGGATCTTACATGCCCTGGGGCATCGTTAATACAAAGCGCAAGCCTTGCTGCACATGTTAAAGGAGTTAGCGCAATCGAGGCAAATTCTAGACAGTATTGCCCTGCTGCAAACACACCCTGGGAAAAAAGCTTCCCCGGAATCTTCAAGATCACCAATGGCTCTATGCAAACCAGTTGTTTAAACGGTTTGGGCCTAGGGGCAGACCCAAAGTAAAGCTAATCAGGAAGAGGTTGCCCCTTAGTTTCACGCATGAGGGGCAAAAGTAAAAAGCCTGCGAGATAGATGAAACTCATGGTGGCGCAAGCTTTGCCATAATCGCCACCAAAGACATCATTCATCAAGGCGCCTGTTTGCAAGGAACCGATTGCAGCAAGAATACGGCCAAAGTTAAATCCAAAGCCTTGGCCTGTGGCGCGTATTCGAGTTGGGAACAATTCGGGAAGATAAAGAGGCAACCAACCATAAAACGCAGCGGTGAATGCTCCTGCGATAAAGATTGTGAAAAGGAACCATGGGCCGAACGAATCGTTGGTTCGGAAAAAGAGTTGCGCAGAGCCCAGCGATATCAGACATAAAAAAGCATATGTCCAGCGTCGGGAAAAACGCTCGCCAATGATTGCAACAACAAAGCATCCGATTGAAGCGCCTAATGCAGAAGTAAGCTGGGTGTATTGCTTGGCACCCGCCATTCCTTGGGAAAGTTTATCCGCCCACGGAGCAGACCAAAGAACAGAGCCCCATGTGCCTAGAAGGGCTACGCCTGATAAGCCTGCAGCAACCATCATCATTGATATTGTTGCTTTGCGAAATTCAGCAGTTTCGTTATTTCGAGAAAGATAGTTGCGGATAGGCCAAAGGTAGCCAATGGTGACAGCAATTAAAAGAATGCAAGTTCCGACTGCGCGCAAAACCCATTCGCAATCGATGGCCCAAAGATACAAGATACCGAAGCAGGCAAACGAGCCAAACAAGACACCCATAAGATCGATGGTAGCCCAACCATTGGTACGGCCCTGATCTTTTTCCTCTTCCCACTTGTGCGATTCAGGAACAAAAAAGCGAATAATCATGGTAAGGAAGGCAGGCAATATTCCCATAAGCATAAGCAATCTCCAACCAGAGTTGGCTGTAAGAGAGTTAATCCAACTTTGGGGCATATGAACTATTTGCAATACGCTTTCGAGTGCGGTATGGACCTGAGTTAGAAACAAACTAAGCAGGGCCACTATGACATAGCCGAGATTTCCTGCTGCACCAATCAGCCCTGCAAGCAATCCACGCGATTTACCTTGCCAGATTTCCATCACCAAGGCCACACCAAGCGACCACTCCCCACCCATGCCCAGGGCTGCAAGAAAACGAACTGCTACAAGATGCCAGGGATGTTGGGCAAATGCCCCAAGTGCAGAAACGATGGCATAGGTAAGAATACTTATTGTCATGGCACGAACCCGGCCGATACGATCGCCCAACCAGCCAAACAGAACTCCACCGGTGGCAGCGCCAACTAGAAAAGCTGCTGTGATTACCCCATACCATCTACCGAAGAGCGCATCGGAAAATTGATCACCCATTAACTCTTGCAAGGCAGGTCGGGCAACTACAGGAAAAAGGCCCATTTCAAAACCATCAAACATCCACCCTAGAAGGGCAGCAATAAGTGCCATGTATTTTCCGCGATCGCCTGTAACTTGATTCATTGCTAGTTCTCATAAAAAAGAAGTCTTTAAGACCTTCAGCATACTGTACGAATTGACTAGGTCAATCGAATGCGTCGATACTAAGAGTAATTTTAAAGAATATCTGCTGGCATAAAAAGCCTTACTCTTGGTAAAAGTAATCTGGTGAATTCAACAACTGGAGATAGCATGGCAGGATTAATAGTAAGCGTTTCTGGAATCCGTGGCATTATAGGGGAAACCCTTACTGTGGAAGTTGCTATGCGCTTTGCACGCGCATTTGGAGAGCAACTTGGAAAAGGCCTAGTTCTAGTTGGCACTGATGGTAGACCCAGCGGCAGAATGTTAAAGCATGCTGTTTGTGCGGGATTGAATGCCAGTGGTTGCCAAACCATGGACGTAGGAGTCGTGCCCACACCAACCATGGGGGTTGGAATTACTGCTTTAAAAGCAGTGGGAGGAATTCAAATCACTGCAAGCCATAATAGTGCACCTTACAATGGCATGAAACTTTTTGGAAGCGATGGCAGAGTTGTTCCCGCAATTGTTGGCGAGGTGATCAAGAAGCGCTACGAATCAAATTCATTTGTTCATGGCAAATGGGATGAAGCCCCAGAGGAAGCAAGATCTGAAGATGTGGTGGAAAAGCATTTAGAGAAGATTCTTGCAGTTACCGATGTTGAAGCGATTGCAAAAAGTGGCTGGCGAGTTTTTGTAGATGCAAATGGAGGAGCTGGCGGGCCGATTGCAACAAAGCTTCTTAACGCACTAGGTGTTGAAGCAATTTTAATTGGTGAAAAAGCTGATGGTAACTTTACCCATGAACCCGAACCCATCGCTAAAAACCTTACCAGCATCGGGCCAATGGTAAAGAAAGCCAAGGTTCATGCTGGTTTTGTTTTAGACCCTGATGCAGACAGGCTGGCACTATTCAACGAGAAAGGCGAATTTCTAGGCGAGGAATTAACCCTCGCACTTGCTGCATGGGCAAGATTAGAAGAAAAACTAGGGCCCATGGTTGTCAATATGTCCACCTCTCTGGCCAGCGAAAATGCTGCAGCAAGATTTAAGCAACCTTGCTACCGCAGCGCTGTGGGTGAGGCCAATGTGGTAGATCTAATGATCGATAAGGGGGCGATAATTGGCGGAGAAGGCAACGGCGGGGTTATCGATCCAAGAATCGGTTGGGTGCGCGACCCGTTCATCGGTATGGCGCTTATCCTTGGGTTGATGACCATAAAAAAGAAATCACTCGGAGACCTCGCCAAAGAAATACCTTTATTTAATATCCACAAAGATAAGATTGATATGAATAGAAGCTCCTTGGAGATTTGGTATGAAAGGGTTGCTGAGGCATTCCCTGACGGAAGCACCGATCGGACCGACGGATTAAGAATTAGCTGGCAGGAAAAATGGATTCACCTAAGGCCAAGCAACACCGAACCTATTGTCAGGGTGATTGCAGAGGCACCAACCTTGGAAGAAGCTGTTGGATTATCAGAAACATGCAAGACCTTGGTTCCATGATTAAATAAAATCAATTGGCTTACCAAGACAGAATGAGCAAGCCGAACTAATTATGATGATGCGTAACCGTCATTCGAATTGCAATTGGTTTATCATCAACTGAAAGTTCGTCAGGAACGGTGTTTCTGATCAATTCACCTCGAACAATGGAAATATTATCCGGGGCATCAATTCCAACCCGAACTTTATTTCCCAACACTTCAAGAACAGTGACAACAATATCGTTGCCAATTCGAATTTGCTCACCAGCTTTTCTGGTTAAAACTAACATGGTAAAACTCCTCCTTGAGATTAAAAAAAATTACATCATCGAGATTCAATAGCCAGAGATCCTTCACCACAACCTTCACATAGTATAAAACCGCATACCACACATTTAGACAACCCACCGAGGGAAACCCATTGCCCAGAACATAAAGGGCAGGCATTTACTTGGGCAGGCAATGCTTTTCTCGCCAAGACTGAGTTATCGCAGGATTGCGATTGGGTTTCGTTAAGCATGAAAAAGACTCCAAATAAATATACGCAACTAACATTGTGTTCTTTTGTACACTATACCTTATTTTCTGAATATTAGCAACCACAGCGCTACAAATTTCCATTAACTATTACCATTTAGACACTTACAGCTTCCTCAAAAGCCCTTACCGCGAGCAAGTTTTGAGTGAATGCATAAAAGAATCTTCCTTAGACACCTTGTTTAAGTCTTCGGTCTTCATCTTTGGACATCCTCCCATGACAATTGAAAAAGAAAAGGTTGGCAGGTGAAATTTGTTTACAACATTTTCTGCTTCCTTCTTGAATCCAATCAAGACTGCCCTTATAACCAGTTATTCGTGAGATGAAGGGTATTATTTCCCGCCTTCGATTTTTATTTTCTGCGATACAATTTGAGGAGTGCTTGATCATGCGTATGTTTGGACTTTTTGTTTTAGCAATTGGTATGGTAACCCTTGCAACCGCGCAGGAAAAAGAAAAAGCAGCTCCCCGAAGCGCAGGCGAATTAATGGCTATCGAATCACTTCGCAAAATGGGCGCCCTTGTTTTAGAAGTTGCCCAAAACGATAACCATCTAGACATCTCGTACCTTCAACCTGATGAAAAGTTTGGCGATGCACACCTCGCTCCTCTCAAAGAACTCAAAGGTATTGTTCACCTTAATCTGCGTAATCAACCGGTCACTGATGCCCTTCTGGTTCACATTAAATCTGTTGACACCCTAACCCAGTTGCATTTGGAAAAAACCAAAGTCACCGACAAAGGGCTTGCTGAACTTAAAGGCTTGAAAAATTTGGAATACCTCAACATCTATGGCACCGAAGTTACCGATGCGGGTGTTGCACAACTTGCAGATCTCAAGAAACTCAAGAAGGTTTTTCTTTGGCAGACCAAGGCTACAAAAGCAGGCGCAGCTAGCCTAACTAAAGCTATCCCAGGAGTGGATGTAAATATGGGCTACGATGATATCAAGCTTCCCGAACCTAAAAAAGAAGAACCAAAGAAAGATATGAAGAAAGAAGCAAAGAAGGATGATAAGAAGGACGATAAGAAAACTGATACAAAAAAGGACGACAAGAAGGCTGATGCTGCCAAAGATGTAAAGAAAGAAGTAAAGAAAGAAGTAAAGAAAGAAGAGAAGAAGTAACACTTGCCGTTGATCAAAAGCCTCGCACAAAAGTGCGGGGCTTTTTTTATTCTTGCAACATCGAATCATGCGCATAAAAACAAACCCAATGACAATTACGAAGCACATTTAAGCCACGGCAACCGAAATACAGTTACAAGGAAAAGCGAATAAGAGTTTTTGTTTATTCGAACTCAAGACTTTCAAAACAACTCTTTTGCCTATATCATATTTTTCATCATGCAACCTTACCTACAATTAATCAGGATTCCATTATTACCCTCAGCTTTGGGTAATATTTGCCTGGGTGCGCTTAGTGCTGGAATAAGCCAAACTGATTCCCTAAGTTTTGTTTTGATGCTATTTTCATCAGCGTTTCTTTACGCTTCGGGAATGGTTTGGAATGATTATTTTGATGCAAAAATTGACGCAATCGAAAGGCCTGAGCGCCCTATTCCATCTGGAAAAATAAGTCTTGAAAAGGCCGCCATCTTTGCAGCAATTCTTATGACACTGGGAATAGCCTTTGCGCTTTCCATCGAATTATTGCGCGGATTTTCTGGACCAACCTTAACTATTTCATTGCTCATTGCTTTCTTCATTTTAGCTTACGATGGGGGTGGGAAGAATTTTATCATTGGCCCGATACTTATGGGTTCATGCAGGTTTTTTAATGTACTTCTGGGCTGGTCGGTGGTTGGGGAACCCCTTACAGAAATTGCATTTTTGCAGGCAGGGATCATTGGCATCTATATCATCGGGGTAACATGGTACGCAAAGTATGAGGCAGAGCAAAGCAACCGTGTTTCACTAATAGCAGCTAGCCTTATCATCATCCTTGCCCTTTTTATCGGATTGATATTCCCAACTTTCAATCATCAGGAAAACGCCCCCACTTGGCTGTACCCTTATCTTTTCTTTCTACTAATGACACGGGTAGTAAAAGCTTTATTGAGTGGAGTTCAAGAACCAACACCCAGGAATGTTCAAATGGGAGTAGTGACTTGCTTAAAATCGCTTGTATTGCTGGACTGCATTTTAGCAATCGGTATAGCAGGTTGGGTTGGCCTTTGGATACTTTTACTTCTAGCACCAAACTTGATCATAAATCGTTTTAAAAAACTATACAGCACCTAAGGGTTAAGAGGCAATTATTTATCCCCCAGTTCATCTAACTGGGCGAGGATATCCCGAAGGTTTGCGCCATCAGAAATGCGAATGGAAGAATTGGTTTCGTTAAGATGTGGGGGGTCGTTACGCCCTCGCAGTTCAACAAACTCATCGCTACCTACACTTGTTTTCTTCTTTTTTGGTGGCGGTCTTTGCGATTTAGGAGGTGGTTGCTCGCCTTGGATTGGGATAATGCTATCGCTGTCATCAGGGGAAACACTAAAAGAATTACTATCATCATTTGATTCGGCTTCCGGAAAAAGCTCGAGTTCAAATTCGGGTTCTTTTTTGGGCGATTGATTTTTAGGGGGCCGAACAGGAATAATAGGTTTAGTGACCGAGGTAGGTACCATTACCCTGAAAGTTATTGGCCCGATCAATAGGATATCGCCTTCACGAAGCATGGTGCTCTTAGAGATTTTAGCACCGTTTACAAAGGTTCCATTTACACTTTGTAAATCAACAATAAAAGCGATCTTATCTTTAAGGGTTATTTTGCAATGCTTTCGACTAACATTTGTGGAGGGAATGCGAATCTTGCAATCATCTGCACGACCAACATAGCTTTCACCCTCCTTAACAACAATGCGTTGCTTGGTTTTGCCATCCTTCAGGATTTCCAAGAAAAGATGCATACTATCCTAGCCTTTGGACGGAAAAAAGCACTGATTTAATCATAGCAAACAAAACTTGAATCAGCCAAGCTTTAATGAATTCAGCCATCAAAAAAAAGGGAGAGATCCTTACTTAGGGTCTCTCCCTCTTTAGCTGAATTAAATTACAGACTAATTGCCCCCTGGAATTACAGAACTATTCACCACAGTAGCACCGGGTTTGATGTTTGCAGTGCTTTCAAACACAGGGGTTACGGAAACCCTCATTGATCTGCGGTCTGAAGAAAGCACCACCTGGGTAGTCATATCCATTGCATTTTTCATGAAGGATTGAACTCGGGTTTGATAAAGTATCTTATCATTCCCATCGTTTTTATTGGCAGAAGGGGCTTCCATTTCAACTGGTATTGCGCCACTTGCAATCGAAGTTCCTCTTTGAAAACCTGTGACTTCAGGATCAGCAATATCGCGAAGTTGGGTTCCAATATCCTTCGAAACCATGCGGATTTTTTCAGACCTGCTGGTAGGCCTTAATGAAGGAGGCGAAACATAGGCAAGTTCCGTCCTACGACCTTCAGCAACCTTAACGACCAATGGAGCATTCTTGGTTAGGTCGATGGAGAAGATATCTTCATGTTGTTGAGCTGTACCTTGGTTATGGATAATGCGAACCTGAGCTTTGTCACCTAGGGTTTTACCCCAGACTTTCTTAACTCTGATTTCGTAATTACCTTTGAATGCTTCTGCAGCGGTGTAAGTTTCCAAGCCTGCTTCGGTAAGAGAATCGCCCAAGAATACACCACCGCCAACGGTCTGGGTATTGGTTGGGTTACAAATACTTCCAACAGGCTCTTTAACTTGAAGATCGAGATCTGCATCGCCCTGCCAAGCAAGCTTGATGACAAGATCTCTACGGCCTTTTTCCTTGATGCTTGCAGTAGCGGCATTTTGAGCTTGGTCATTACCGGGCTGCCTAAGCTTTCTGGCTAGTGCTTCGGATTTAATGAGCGCAAGTTCTTGAAGATCTTTATTATCAGTAGGCCAATCCTGCTTCATCAGGTTGCTTACAGCCCAATCCATTGCCTTGGTATCATCTGCAAGTTCAGCGAACTTAATTGCAGCTTCAAAAGGAGCAGAGGTATTAGGTTCTAAGTGAGCAGCTTGCTTACAGAAAGCAAGGGCCATGTTGTATCGTTTCATTTCGGCCATGGTGGTTGCGGCTTTAAGGAAACCGTGACCATCTGCAGGTTCGAGATCGATTGCAGCTACTTCAGCGCGTTCGATTTCAGCAGGTGAGCCACCACTTTCGCGTAAGGCGATAGCAAGTGCTTCATAAACCCAAGGTTTTACAACAATCCCCTTGCGGATGTTAGCCTTAAGAAAATCTGCTGCGTGATCGAAGTAACGATTCATGGCAAGGAAATCTGAAATTGCGATGACCATGGAAGGATTATCGCCTGCTTTTTCAAGCGCTTCCTGCCAGTAGGCCTGGGGATCAATCTTCAGTTTGGCTGGATCAAGTTTAGGAACCGCAGCTACAACTGGCTTACCATTTTTATCGAGCTTGTTTTCAACAATGACTTTGCCATCTTTGGGCTTGTCCAAGGCACCCATACCCGCTGCCGCACCACCGATATTGATAACGGGTGCATAAGCATTTGTATGAACTCTAGAGGTACCTTTGATAACCAGAGCATTAGCTGTGGAATAGTAACCGATCTGGTTTTTTTCTGGCCCAGCAGCAGGGTCTGCTAAAGGGTCAGCAGGTGCCGCCCCAGGAGCCGCAAGAGCTGTAGCCCAATCTTTGTCACCATTTCCGACCACACCACGAATAATAGTGATCAAAACATCAGAGGAGTTGCCACCTTGCTGGCCGAACTGTGAGCCTGCGTTTCCGAACTGGCCCTGTTGGCCGACTGCGCCGTTTTGCCCGAAGTTTCCGCCATTGCCCGCCATGGCCATACCACCGCCAATACCGAGGCCTGCGTTACCGCCTAATAAGCCGGCACCACCAAGACCACCACCAAGACCACCAAGTGCCCCCTGGCCACCGCCACCGCCACCGATGGCACCGATACCGCCCGCCATGATGGCATTATTGAATCCTTGATTTTGAACGGCTTGTTGTTGAAGACCAAAGCTACCTGCTTGGCCATAAAGGGTAGCCTGTTGCAAGCCAACCTGTTGGTTAAAAGCACTTGGGGGAGGGTAAACAAGATCAGCAACAGGGTAGATGCGAACCACTTTTTCAGCAATAGATGCAGCACCTGTTGTGATTTCGATACTTTCTCTTCTAATCATGAAAGTAGCAGTTGAACCTGCAGGAACTCTTGCAAGAATCTTTTTCAATACTGTGGAAACAGAACCATTCACAGGAGGAAGAGGTTTGTCTGCGGATGCAACAATCTGACTATTAACATCCATCACGCCATCTGCAGCAAATGCTTTTTCATTAATATCAAACTCAAGGTTATAGACCCTGCTAAGTTGCTCTAAGACTTCGGATAGTTTGAAATCGCCATCCTTTAGGCCGGGCCATCGAACTTGTTTCAACAGAGTGTTTTTAAGTTCAATGGTTCTGGGAAGCGGAACATCATCTCCAAAGGTTGAGGTGCCATACTTGGCTTTGCGTTTTTCCGAGAAATCGGCCCAATCCTTGTATTCTTTTCTACGGGCATAATATGATGCATCGGGGAAAACAATTTCTGGCTCATCAGGAAAAGGTATATGCGACCTTTCAACTTCGTACAAAGTTGCTAGCCATTTGTCATCGCGCAAGCGTTGCAAGTCGCGCATTTCGCGAAGGTAAAATCCCCTTTGGCCAACAGTATAGGCAGCGTTGACAGCTTGTGGAACGGGCAGACCAAGATTAACCATATCTTGACGAATATTATTAGCCTGCTTACTAGCTTCGAGTTCGCGTGCCTGATTCATTAGGTTGTGATAAACGCGCATTCTTTCAGTAATTCGCTCTTGCTGATTCACCACCATTTTTGCTTGAGCGCTTCTCGCATCAGCGTTTGCAAGCAATTGCAGTCTTTCATCTTGGTCGCTCTTAACCCTACGACCTTCACGCTTAACACCTTGCAAGGCGCGTTCAATTCTGCCCACCAAATTGCTCTGTCCTTTAGGACTTAAATCTGGGTTCGTTTGGGTCGTATCCAAAATACGCTTCAGCATTTCATAAGCACCATCTGGATCTCGGGTGACAAGACGGTTTGCATTGCGAATAATTTCATCAACGGTTTGGGTTGCCTGCTGATCTGCAACAGCCCTTCTAGCTTCCGTTTCCTTGAGAATATCGCCTTCGTTTATGCCTGCAACAGGGCCACCAACAACGGCTGGAGCGGGTAACACTGGCTTTTCAGCAGCATCCTTATCTACAGGTACTTGAGCCACGGGGACTCTTGTTTTTTTGCCCTGTGCCCCAATGCGCACAATCGTTTCGCCCTTGGCAGGTTGAACTTCTTTACGAATCTGCTCGAGCGTTAATTTGCCATCACGCAATTTTTGCACCATCTTCGAGCCATTTTTGGCTTCGCCATCTTGTGGATCTATTTCAAGCGCTTGATTAAACAGCCTTGAAGCCGCATCAAACTTATCTTCCCTTAATGCCCATTCTGCCTTCTCTTTAAGATCGCTCACTGCTACCTGGTTTTGCTCAGCCGCAAAAGCCAAAGCTCTATCTGCTTGAATTAAAGCAGGCGTTTCCTTCACGTTCTTCCACTGCTGCACCACTTGAAGCAGGAAGTAATTTTCGGGTTCAGAAACTGGGATAGCTTCACTAACATTCAATGAAACCTCTTTGCCCAACTGCTTGCCTTCAAGTTTATATTCGAGGGTTTTACCCGCTTCAAGTTTTCCCACTACAAGCGTCGGAGAATCCGACCTCAGTGGAGGCAACTTCGATGGGTATACTTCGGACACTTCTTTAGGCAATTGCAATGCTGCGGAATAAAGCACTGGCACTTCGATTGCAGCTTGCAAACGCTTGTGCAAATCTTCAACCCAATCGCCTGGCAACATGCGCATGCATATGCCACCCGTTCCCGAAGCTAATCCATGAAGGTTTGAAGGGTCCATTCTCGAGCCTATTGGCACAGGGAAAAACACCACTTCCTTGCTTGTCATTTCCTTGCAAAGCCCAGCACGATCAGTGCCATCAATCGGCCCTGCGATACTCATACCATCGCCCATGAAAACCAAAACGCGCTGTCTACCAGCTATCGATTCAAATGAACTAATTGCGTCAGAGATACCTTTTTTAAGGTTGGTACCACCCGATGCGTATTCTTTTACTAATTCTGAAACCGAAGCAATCGCATCTTCCTTCTTGCGAAATCCCCTGCTGATTTGTTTTGAATCGTTACTTATTGTCATGATCGAAAGGCGATCTTCAGCCTGAAGACTTTCAGCAAAAAGCCCTGCAACTTTTCGCGACATTTCCAAAGGTGCCGAAGCCTGGCTCGCAGAAGTATCCACTAAAAGCAATATATCCCGGGGCATACGAGCATTTGCTTGCAACTTAGGTTGCAATTGCAGTGCAAAGTATGTCTCGTCTTTTTGGGTTTTGTAAGTTACCAGGGGGTGGCCTGTAAAACGGCATTCCGAAAACTTCATTTCGAATTGCCTGTCTTGATGAATTGGCTGCATCAAGCCTGTGCTACGAATATCTTGTTCTTTTTTTCCCTTGCCTGCTTCGCCAAGCACTTTGGTCGATGCAATGATCGCACCTAGGCCCAAGATTCCAGCAGCTCCAATTGCAAATCGATATCGAATCATGATCAGCCCCTGTCTAAAGTACACTGGGCAGGGAATCTGCCAAATGTATCTAACAATTAGATTCTAAAATATGAATGGCTTGCGCTACAAAATATTATCTTTTTCGTCCCGTTGTTTCGCATCTTATTTTCGTTACTTCCGTAAGAAGCGGTCTATTTGCACCCTATAACGACAACAATTAAGCTCATAAGTTTAACTATACCACGAAAAACCCACTTTGTTGCAAGGCTTATTTCAACAACCGAAAAGGCGAATTGATTTTTTCCCTTGGACATGGTAGAGGCTAGTAGTTGGTCGTTTTTAAGTTCAGAATTTGGCCTGCAGAAAGGATTCTGTCAGACAAAATGTATGCCTATATAAGTTCAATCTGGTCTTATCGTTATTTCTGGTTTTCTTTGGTGCAAAATGACTTGCGGCAAAGGTACCGGGGTTCCGTTTTGGGCATGGGATGGTCCCTTTTACACCCCATCGCAATGACTGTCATCCTATGTGTAGTTTTCGGAAGCATCTTTCATCAAGACTACCGCTTTTTTGGCCCGTTTCTACTCGCTGGAATGGCTGTCTGGAACTTCCTAACCCAAAGCATCACAGCAGGTTGCAACAGTTTCTTCATGGCCGAGGCCTACATTAGGCAGCAACCAATTCCAATGGCCATTTACCCTCTCAGAACCGTTCTAGGGCTTGGATTTCACTTTCTGATCGGCATGGGCCTTGTTGTTGCACTCAGTCTCTGGTTCTTAGGCTGGCCAGGAATAGCCCCCTTCTTGTCTATTATACCTAGTATGACGCTAATCTTTTTGTTTGCATGGTCTCTTTCTTGTATTTTTGGCCTCGCGACCGTTTATTTCCGTGATACCAAGCACCTTTCCGAAGTTGGGCTTCAGATTCTTTTCTACCTCACACCAGTGATGTATCCGCCTTCGGTTTTGGAAGGCAGAAGGCTTGGCATACTTCTGAAATTTAATCCACTTTCACCTTTCTTAGAGCTAATTCGCGACCCATTGATTTACCAGAAGCTTCCAAGCTCTGAAACTTTTGGCGTGGCCTTTGCTCTTACTTTGATTGCCATGGTCGTGGCTTATTCAGCCCTCAAGGCTTCCGAAAAGCGTATCATCTTTCATCTTTAATTTATTTTCTGGGTAAGAAAAACATGGCGAGAATCGAGCTAGACAACCTGAGCCTTACATTTAAGATGCGTGCATGCAAATCCATCACCCTTAAGGAATTCCTTCTTGGGAAGATTTTTACACGCAAGGCTCCCCCCGATATCGTAGTCGATGCTCTTAAAAACGTAAGTTTTACCGTCGAAAAAGGACATCGTCTTGGTATCATTGGCCATAATGGTGCAGGAAAAAGCACAATCCTAAAAACTCTTGCCGGGGTCTATTACCCCTCAAGCGGTAAACGCATCGTTGAAGGCAGAATCTCTTCCCTTTTCGAAATCACACTTGGCTTCGAACCCGAATCCACCGGTTGGGAAAACATCGCTTTTCGTAGTTACCTTCAGGGTGAAACCCCTAAAACCATCGCTTCGAAAAAAGACGCCATTGCTGATTTCACCGAACTTGGCGACTTCTTAAACATGCCTGTCCGCTTTTATTCCGCTGGCATGCTCGTCAGGCTTGCCTTTTCTATCTCTACCGCCATCGATCCGGAAATTCTTCTTGTTGATGAAGTCCTTGCTGCAGGCGATCTAGCTTTCCAAGCAAAGGCTAGGCAGCGCATGAAAGACATGATGGCAAAAGCTCATCTTATGGTCATGGTTAGCCATGATTTAGGTTCTATCGAATCTATTTGCGACCAAGTTATCTGGATGGATCACGGTTCAGTACGCATGTTTGGCCCCTCTGATGTTGTTGTCAGGGCTTATCAAGATTCCGTTCAATCTGAAGCGCGTGCTGCTTAATCTAATGTTTTTGTTGGGCTTTTTATGAATCAACCTCTTCGCTTTCATGCTTTTTCTCGCCCAATGGTCTGGGGTGGTCGAAAATTAGCCTCGCACCTTGATAAAAATCTTGCAAACGATGGCCCACATGGAGAATCTTGGGAACTGAGCGATCACCCCAATCACCTTAGCATCGTTACAGAAGGCCCATTCAAAGGTAAAACTCTTCGCGATCTCATGACTGCCCACAAAGAAAAGATTCTTGGCCACGCATCTTCTAAACATGCCAGATTCCCATGGCTTATCAAATACCTCGATGCCCACGATTGGCTCTCGGTTCAAGTTCACCCTGATGAACACAAGGTAAATGATCTATGGCCAGGCGAAGGCTCAAAAAACGAAGCTTGGTTTATTCTTGATGCTGCTCCTGGTTCCAGAATCTATGCAGGCCTTCTTCCTAATGTTTGCGAAACCCAAGTTCGCAAGGCTTCACTCGATGGCACCATAGGCGATCTCTTACACCAGTTCTCTCCCAAACCTGGCGACTTCCTTTATCTTCCTGCAGGCACCGTTCATGCTGTCGGAGGTGGCATTCTCATCGCTGAAATCCAACAGACTTCCGATGCAACCTTCAGGCTCTTCGATTGGAACCGCAAAGATTCCTCCGGTAAAGGCAGAGACCTTCATCTAGAAGAATCCATCGCCTGCATCGATTGGAATAGTGGCCCTAAAAATCCTGTAACCTCTGGCTACAACCCATCGAAACCTTCTAACATTGCCATCAACAAAAACCTTGTGGATTGCCCTTACTTCAAAATCGATTTCCGCCACGAACCCAAGGCTTCCACCATCTCGACGAATGGCTGCATGCAGGTGGCCATGGTTCTTGAAGGCGAAGGTTCGCTTAGCAACAACGGATCAATTACACCTTTGAAAAAAGGCGAAACTCTGCTTTTCCCAGCTTCGATGAATAATCAAACTTGGGAAACCAAAGGTGGACAATTTCTTTTACTCGCTACTCTGACTCACTCATAAACAAGGACTTTTTATGCAATACAAAGAAGGCGCAATCGAAGGCATCATTTGGAAAAGCCTTTCCATCTACAAAGATCAACGCGGATGGCTCTCCGAACTTTTCCGCCATGATGATCTGCCCCAAGAGTTCCACCCTGTCATGGCTTATATTTCCATGACCGAACCCGGCATTGCACGCGGACCACACGAACACTATGAACAAGCCGATTGTTTCTGCTTTATCGGACCCTCCAACTTCAAAGTCTATCTTTGGGATGCAAGAAAAAACTCCCCAACCTATGGCAACAAACAAGTCGAACTCGTTGGCATCGATCGCCCGATGCTTCTGATTGTTCCACCAGGCGTTGTTCATGCTTATAAAAATGCAGGCGATACTCAGGGCCTCGTTTTCAATTGCCCCAACAAGCTTTTCAAGGGCTGGGGGAAGAAAGATCCTGTCGATGAAATTCGTCACGAGGAAGTCCATAACAGCGACTTTACTCTCGATTAATTTTCTCGGGCTCTCGTATTGACCCGATTTATCGATTTCGTTTACATTACTTCTCAATTAGTTGTTTTTAACTCTTGATCAAGGATGATCTGCAATATGTCGAATAAAACCCAGAAAACTGCTCTTATCACTGGCATTAATGGCCAAGATGGCAGTTACCTTGCCGAACTTCTTTTATCCAAGGGCTATCGCGTTACCGGTATTGTGCGCCGTTCTAGCACCGAAACTCAACAACGCATCGAACATATTCGTAGCAAAATCGAAATCTACCAAGCTGATCTTCTTGACCAATCATCACTCGCTAAAGTCTTGGTTGATGTTCAACCAGATGAAGTTTACAACCTTGCTGCAATGTCCTTCGTGCCAACATCTTGGCAACAACCCGTCCTTACCGCAGAATTCACCGCTGTAGGCGTTACACGCATGCTCGAAGCTCTCAGGCAATCATGCCCCACCGCTAAGT
>Ga0209296_1000618_pt1 | contig 30635 bp, 42 predicted proteins | sample S_130206_EF_Meta_FD_187319 | JGI IMG/M metagenome (GOLD analysis project Ga0209296, IMG submission 187319) | Freshwater microbial communities from Lake Simoncouche, Canada to study carbon cycling - S_130206_EF_MetaG (SPAdes) (version 2) | ecosystem: Environmental > Aquatic > Freshwater > Lake ... | reverse complement strand
CATTATACGAAGGTCAGGAATAAGGATTGGGCCAACTAATTTACGTTCTTCATTATCAATTTTAGCAAAATTCATTTTCTCCTTTTGCTCATTGAAATATAAGAAGTTTTCCTGAATAGCAGGATTCTCCACAACCGAAATCGCGAATATCTCGTCTGTGTTATCTTCTATGGTTAATTCGAATAATTTCATAATTTAATTTTGAAAATACAATTTTTTTTCGTATATTGTAATAACATCAAAAACTTAAAAAATGGTTAAGTATTATCTATATCACATTAAAGGAGTAAAATGGGGAATGACTAAACGTACTGTAAAACGTAGAGTTTGGGAACAAGGATATACATTAAATGATGTATGTGAAATAATCGAAATATCTGATATAGATACGGCTTCTAATATGGAAGATACTCTTAATATAAGACATGGTTATAAAAGAGACCCTAACAAATATAATGAAAGAGATTATTCTGCAATTGCTAAATTATCGCCATTAACAAATAAACAAAGAAGTAAGGGCGGTAAAACATCCGGAGCTAATAAAGTTAATTCAGGTTTATGGGATATTATTTCTAAAAATGGTAGAAAGATAGGTTATAAAAATTCTGCAGAAAAGCTAAAAATATGTAATGAGAAACAGAAAAAACCTGTTTTACAATACGATTTGAGTGGTAATCTAATAGCGGAATATGCCTCTAGAAATGAAGCAAATAGAATAATTGGAACACAAATCCATCATGCTTTAAAAGATTCAAATAAAACTTGCGCTGGTTATATTTGGAAATACAAATCTACTACCCAGTCCCCCCACTAAAAGTGGCAGCACGATTAGTTCTTCTATCCAATGCCTGCTGTGAACTCATTTCAGATGATACCACGTATGCGCGGACGGGTTTACTTGCTCCCATTAGGGTTTCAGCTAATTGTGTATTTGGATTCTGTCCACCTGATGTTTGAATTTGTGGTGCAGTTGTTGATGCAACTACCGGTGCAATTGGAACTACTCCATTAGAACCTGCTGATGATGTTGATGCTCCTCCGCCAGAAGATGCACCTTTACCACCTTTACCTGCTGATAAGATAGCTGCTATTTGTGCCGCTGATGATACACCAACTGCTGCAACTTGTAAACCTGTGTTTATTTTAGTTGCTGCCTTACCTGCTATACCACCTGCTACTGCTGCCTTACCTGCGGCAATTTCTGCTATACCTAAACCTGCTGTTATAGGATTTACTAATTTTGGAATACCTGCTAAGATTGCTGCGTTACCCGTTGCAATTGCTTTATTGTATTCAAATTGTGCAGCTTGTGAGTTTACTAATATTTGTCCAATTGATGATGCCGCATTGATTGCAACCTGTGCAATACCAAATGCTTTTGCCATATCTGAACCTTGTTCAAATACACCTATCAATGAACCAAATATACCTGATATATTCTGTCCTAAATCAACCCAAGATTGTGAAATAGCTTGATTTGTTTTGAATGTTACTTCTTCTCTTTGAGCTTCTGCTTCTTTTATCTTATCATATTGTTCATTAAGATATTTAGCAAATTCTTCAGCATTCTTCTTTTTCTCTTCAGCTTCTTTATCTAATTTTTCTTGCTCTTTTGCTTTATATTTTGCATCAATTTCATCCAATGCATTTTGTTGTGCAAGTTTTAATTGAGTAGTATCATCGCCATATTTAGTGGCAAGATATAATAAGTTTGCGTAATGTTCTCTTACTTTATATTCTTCAGCCTCTCTTTCAGAAAGCAATTCTATCATTGCTTCTTTCTGACCTTCCATTAATTCTTTTAATTCAGCTTCTCTTTGTGCTTTAGCTTTTTCAGCTGCATCATCTCTATCTTTTGCTTGTTTGTCTAAGTTTTCTTTTTGAGTTTTAGTCATCTTCTTTTGACCTTTCTCAAATCGAACTACTGCTTCATCGTAGTTACTACTGAATGATGTAATAGATTCTTTTGCACTTTCCCATGCTCCAGTAAAATCACCTTTAAATAATTTACCAATTGCTTCACCTATTTTACCTAATGATTGGAATACAGCAGTTACTGCTGAATAAACTACCTTAAATGCTTTTGTTACATAAGGCATTACGTTCATTGCTAATTCTATAAATCCATCAATAAGAGGTTGTAATGCACCTAATATACCATTTAATGCCTGTTCAAACATAATAAGGATAGGTTCAAACTTTTTCATTGTCTCATCGGACTTTGATAAAGCTGCAACAAATCCACCTAATAAAGAAACTATTAAACCAATACCTGTTGCTTTTAATGCAGCCCCAAATGATTGAGTTGCTACTTTCGCTTTATTCAAAGCACCACCCAATGCACCCAAAGGGCCACCTGCTGATTCTAATGAATCTACCCAATCAGATGATGCATTTTTAGCTGATTTAATTTTATCTTCTAAATCATCAATTTGATTAAAAAGTTTTTTGAAATCTTCACTACCGGCGGCAGTTTCTTTTAATTGCTTTTTAAGGGCTTTTAATTCTGCGATTGAACCGGCTGCGTTGGTTTCTACATCAACTTTTACTTTGATTTTCTTGTCGGCCATAATCTTCGTTTAATATTCTTTCCCAAATCACTCCAAGTATATGGTATTGCATATTTTCCCTTTGCTATATCAATGGCTTTGGATTGACCATAAAAGTTGTTTGTTTGTAATAAATCTATTAAGTTCTTTATCATATCATTATAACATTGATTTTGTAATTAATTAGTGAGGTTAGATGCAAATGTAGAAGTATTAACCAAATGTATCAGCTATAATTGGACCTAATAATTGTAAATTACAGGTGCCATCCTTTAAAGAATACTCATTTATTGCACGAAGATGATAATAGTTTCCTCTAAAGTTTACTATATCATTCAATTCCATTTTAAAATAATCAGCCAATGGTATAATTGCAGAACAATTTAATAATCTTGTTCTAGGATTATAAAGCAATTCAATATAAGTTTCCCAATATTCTGTATAAAGGGTTTCGGTTGGAATTTCTCCGTATGCAGCTGATTCATTATTAAATAATAAAGTACGTGAATCCGTTGTAGGAAAACTACCGGTTACTACATTATAATTATCAAAATATGGAAATGAAGTTTCTTCTTTAGAGATACCTGCTTTTGTCAATGAACCACTTTCAATATAGTAACTTTGACAATCAATCAATCCATTATAAAATAATAAACGAGGTAATACTCTTGCAGGTGCATATTCTGCATTGTTTATGTAAGTTGGTATGTATATAGGTATTATCTGACTCATAATTTATTTTATTTTAACAAAAGTATCCACTTCCATATCCAATTTCACCAGTAAATCTATCAATATCCCAAGCTTCGCCTGATAAATCTACAAAGCTTCTATATCCTGTTAATGCAGTATTTCCATAAGGGTCTAAATAAACAATTAATCCTGTTTGAATATTACCTGTTGATGTATAGAATGGTGGCATTGTGTATCCATAACAAGTATCAGCACCTGCTGGTTTAGTACTTGTTTTTAAATATCCAACCTGATATTGTGTGATTGGAGGTGTAAGACCACTAACAGAACCTGATAAACCAGTTCCTGCTATTCTAATCAACGGGTCAGATGCAAATGTAGTTTTAACTTCAAATGTTCCTTGTGAATAAAAGTTAGTTGTGTCTGTATAATAAGATTTTCCGTATTCTCTATTAGCTCCTTTAGCAAATTGTTGTGAAATATAATCTTGGTCTAATGTATCACCAAAGTTTAATTTATTTACAGCAAAGTTATTAGCCGGTGTTACATCAAATGGAATATCTAAATTAATATATTGATTGAAATCTTTTACTTGTCCTTTATTATACCAATTATTAAATGTTTCAATAACGAACTCATTTGGTTTAGTATTATTAGGATACATTACTAAATTAAACTTCTTTTGCATTCCTGAAATAAAATCAACTAATTTAATACCTGATGTACCAAATGGCATATTAGAAGGTATGTCCATCACTCTACCATCAGCTGCCTGATTTACTTCTCTAATTTCTAAAAATGATTTAGTTGTTCCTTGTGGGTCTAATGTTACAAGTGGTAATGGAGGAGTTGCTGAATTAGGACTAGTCCTTATTTGAAAATAGTAATTACCAACAGGTATATCATCAAATTTAAACTCACTTGCTAATTGATATGTTGTATTGATACCGCCAGTTCTACTTTGTTGTAATTGGTCAAAGAAAAATATATAAGATTGAACTGCACGAGTTGAATACGGAGTTGAACTACCTGTTTCTAACATTCGTATTTGCCATGTTCCATTTGCAGAAAGTGTACCTGGCATATTATTTACCGAGCAACTTACATTTAAGTTTACATTTAATATACCTTTTAGATTAGTTTCTTTCTCTACTCTATATGCACCATTCTCATAAAAATTCTGCGGGTCAGATAATTTATTATACCAAGGTAAAGTTGTCCAACTGCCAGATGCAAGGGTTATGTCTGTCATACCACTACCTGATATAGCAGATACTTTAATTTTACCATATGTTTCTAAATCAACACCACTATATTCAGGGTATTTTAATGAATTATTACAAACCATATAAACATCATCTAACCAACTTTCGTTCATAAATGAAGATGTATATGTGTATCCAACTGAATCAAATATTGCATCCCACACTTTTTTTACTCTTATTGCTGGTTTGAAATTTTGTACAGTCAATGCACCATTTACATCATCCATACCAAACAATTCATATTGTCCTTGTGTAAATGCATATCCACTACCATAATCTGCAAGTGGATAAACTATATCACCATTAAAAAGATTACCTTCCCAACTTGCTGTAATATTATTGTAAGATGATGTATGATTATATTGTGTTAATGAATTTAAATCAGTTAAGTATAATCGGTTAATATCTCTACCAAAAGATGATAGAGCACCAAATATAGTTACTTCGTATGAATCAATAAACTTATTTGCAGTTACTGTTACTTTATTTAATTGTAGATAACCCTGTGATAAGTAGATACCACCAAAATCAAAATATGCAGGAACTTTAATGTTCGTTGCAAATAGAAATGGTGAATCAATTGAAATATCATAAACATGCTCAAAGAAAGCATTATTCTTTTTAGTTCCTGGCACAGTTAATTGACGAGTAAAATCAGCAGGAAGAACTCCAACATCGAAAAGACCTGTTACGTTATTAGATAACTTAATATCTTCATCTGCAAACAAATCTAATTGAACTCCATCTGCTATTAATTTAAACTGAAACCCTTGTGTAGAAATTACTCCTGCCATTATATTTTATATTTTTTACAACGTTTTTATTTACAAATCTAGATGATGAGCTTGTACGCCTGCCCATAATTGAAATCAAATTGGTATTGAATTAAACCATCGACTACACCTGTTTTAAACACTACATTTTGAGATGTAATAGTTAAAGGTCTTACATCATTATTTGGTTCATCATATACCCAATATATTTCATCTGATACTAATAATTGTTTAAAAATATCATTATAATCTTCAGAGACCCAAAATGTATTTACTTGAAGAGCTTGTTTAGAATCTACAATGTAATTTAATACACCACTATCATAATCCTGATAAGATAATGTAGAAGATTCCCAACTGCCTAATTGTGGTTGATATGTTTTCTTTTCAGTTGTAAAAGATTGTCTACTAACCATATAAAAGTTAAAGTAATCAAATTGTCCAAATCTATTTTTCCATTTGATTCTAACATTAGGATACTTTTGTTCTTGCTCTACAATATAATTAATTTTTGTTCCTAATGGAGTTGTTCCTTTATATGCTTGAACACTATAATTTTTTAAATTAGTTTTATTTAATGGAAACAATGTTTCTCCTGGTCCTATTGGATATTGTCCTATTTGGCCTGAAGATGATGGGTCAGTATCCCAACCAAATACAGCATAATCAGCTGGAATTCCAGCATTTGATATATAAGTTACTCTATCAGCTTGTAAAGTACCACCTGCTGCACCAACATAAAGTCCTGCGTATCCATAATTATTTATAAACACAGATTGAGTTACAGGTCCACTAGTCATTAACGGCCAGTGAATTGATGCTGATGTAATATTTTGTCCAATTGGTTCTTGGAATACACCATATCCATCTAATGCTTTATATGTTTGTGATTTAACATGCGAACCTGTTATAAAGATTGAACCACTTAACCATTGCCAATAGAAATCTACTGCGTAATATTGTACATTAGAAGTATTAGCAATTGCTAAATCAGTTAATGTAGAATTTATGATTCTATTTAAATCAAAGATACCTACATCCGATGTGTTTGGATATTTTACAATTGTGTAATCAGCAGAGCCTGATGCATTAGGGCCTCCTTGCCAATAGTATAATTCACCTACATATTGAAATGAAGATGATGTTAATAAATTAGTATTAGATTCTTTTACTGTGAATATAATCGGTGATTGTGCACAGGATACTAACGCTGGTGTTTGTGTTATAGAAAGAGACATATTATATTAATCTTTCTATAATAACCAACTTTTTAAGATTTGTAATCGATGCTAGTATTCAGCATCTAATTTATCCAACTCATCTGATATATTTCCTATTACCATTTTGTTTACAACTTCATCGTAATAATCATTTAACATAGATGCTATAATTGGGTCATTCAAAGCATTAGTAGCAAATGGTCTTGCAGCCATTTTAGATGTACCATCATTTACAAATTTACCATACTCTGCTCCCGGTGGTGAATAATCTAATTCTATTTCGAAAGAGTATTCATCTTGCGTACGCATTTCTTTCACCATACGAGAAGGAGTATTATAACTCCTAATTGTACGAAGTAAATTACCCGTAGCAATTGCACGTGTTGGTTGAGTTTGTAGATTTACTTGCGTAATCGTACTTAATTGTTTGGCTATGTCTTTTAATGATGGCATTATACTATAAGATTACTTGAACTATTAAATGTGTGCGTTATATATCCACTACCAGAAGTTATAATTCCTCCTGTACCTGCAGGTGTATTTCCTGTATATCTAATTTTAACAATACCGCTACCTCCATTAGCACCACCTCCATTGTATCCGCCACCTCCACCACCACCTGTGTTAGCAGTTCCTGCTGTTGCAGCTCTATATTGTATAGAAGGAGAATATATTTCACCATTTCCACCACCACCGGCGCCACCTAATCCATTAGCTACAAATGTTTGTTGTCTAAAACCTCCACCTCCACCGGCGTATGGATTTCCATCTATCCATGCAAAGCCTGCACCACCATTTGAAGTATCAGTACCATCTTTACCAGCTTCTGCAGCACCACCGCCACCACCTGAATAATTAGCACTACCTACTCCATCGCTACCCACTCCACCATTAGTTCCCGCAGTACCAGTACCACCGGCAGAACTACTTATATAACTACCACCACCGCCTGATGCGCCTGTTGAACCTGGTAATAAAGATGGATTACCAAAAACAAATGTTCCACCAGCTCCTCCTCCAATAGATATAATTCCATTGAATGAAGAACTTGCACCATTAGTTCCACCCGTTCCACCATTACCAACTACTACTGCGTATGTATTTCCGGTTGTGAATGTTGTTGATGTAGATTGGTATTGACCAGCTCCTCCACCACCACCATAAGTTCCACCACCTGCTCCACCTCCTGCAACAACTAATAAACTAGCAGATATACTACCAGAACTAGCTATACATTCGGTACAATTTGCAAATGTATCAAATGCTACATTACTATAATCAACCGATGCACTATAACTAGCTAATGATTGAATTGTAAAGCAATTAAATGGAGTATTTATTTTAAATGTTGTACCAATTGATACTGCTGAATTAAATGTAGCTATATAACTTGCAGAAGTTTGACAATTTACAATACTATATTTGCTAGCTGATATATCTAAACATTCTGTACAATCAGTAAATGTAGATGCAGTTGTAACATTTGAATAAGTTGGTGTAAATGCTCCTGATTGAAATGAACTTGATACACTCCAACAGCTACCTGATAAAGTTGAAGTTGATGATTGAAATACATTTCCAACATTTAAAGTTAAACTACCTGATAATGCAATACTTGCCGTAATAGCAGGTGTTGCACAATTCTGAATATAATAATATCTCGGAGTAATATCTTCTCTACTAATAATGTAATACGCCGGAGAATTTCCACTTCCAGGCGCATCCCATTCCCAAACAGGACCAAATCCTTCAAAAGATTGCTCCGTACCAGCGGCAAAGTTTAAACTTTTTGTTGTATATGAAGCATTAATAGAAGGCGAACCTGTTGGATTTAATAATACTGCCAATGTTAATGGCGTAGCAAAAGCTGGCCAAGGTGCAGGTAAACCTGCTTTAGAACCAAATGTCCATCTATATTTTCTACTACAATCGTAGCAATAATTTATAACCTGTCCATTAGAACCGGTAACATCATAATTAGGAATTAAATTTCCCTGACTTCCAAAATTTGGATATAAAGTATTACTTGCTTTTGGTGCCAATCCATTAAATACAACCGAAGCCCCATTTGCTAATTCTGCACTACTATACGAGCCAGAACCTAAATAATTTTCACCTCTTACTTCATTTGTATATTCATTCCAATTAGTTACTTGTCTACCTCTCGCACCTGTATTCAAGTTTGTATATGAATAATTAGTAAGAGTATATCCATTAAATCCATTTGGACATCCATTTGGGTCAGTACTAAATAAAGAAGGTATATACATATTCTATTAAATAAATTGATTTGCTCTACTATAATATAAACTTGAACTATCAAATGTTATAAATGTTATAACATCAACTGCATTTGCGGCAGGTGTTGCATTATATTGATAACCTGTTGGGTATTTTACATTAGTGGGGAAAACAACTGAAGAAAAACCACCTGATGGTTGTGTTAATCTCAATGTTATAGTTTCTCCTGGTTGTACATTAGTAGGTTCAATTCTAACTGCTCCTGCATTATTTAAAGTTATAGTAAAGAAATTACCTAAACTTAAATCCATACTTGCAGTAGTAGACGATATATTTAAAGGAGTTACATTTCCTCTAACAGAACCTATATAAACCATATTACCAGTCATACCCATTGAGCCTGTTATATTCAATGAGCCTGAAATAGATTCAACTCCAATAAATGTATTACTACCTGTTGTTGGTGTGTAAGTAAATCTAGTCGCTACTGATTGTGAGAATGATTGAGTAAATGAATTTATATTACTAACTGAAACATTTAAACTTGCAGTAGTAGTATTTAAATTTGCTATTGATATATTAACACTAGCTGAATTTAATTCTAAATTACTTAATTGAATTTTAGCACTTGCACTAAATGTATTTAAACTTGCAGTAGTTTGATGTATACTTGTCAAATCTGCATTAACTGATGCAGTATATGCTTGAAATGATGAAGTAGTTACTAAACCTTGTGAGCCTGTAAATGCTTCCAATGCATCTAAACGAGAATCTACTGATGTACTAAATGGTCCTTCTAAATAATCTAAACGAGAATCAAATGATTGAGATAAAGTTGTAATAGTTCCTGATATCGATTGAGATACATTATTAATAGTTCCTGATATAGATGAACTTACACTATTAATAAGAGATTGAACACTAGCAGAATATGCAGTTACATTTCCAATTCCACTAATAGTAGAAGAAGAAATATTTCCCTTTACTTCTAAATCACCTGATATACCCATAGAACCTGTCACCTGTTCGCTTCCTGAAACGATAACTGTTCCGTTAAGGGTTTGTATATCTAAGATAGAATCTCCTAATATATTGCTCCCTGAAGAGAATATAATTGATGATGATTCTATTAGTGTTACTACCTTACTAGCGAACAATGTTCCGCTAACAATTAAATCATTCTTAATGAATGCATTACTTGCTGTTAGGCTACCTAATAAATCAATACTACCTGTTAATTCTAATTTATCTTTTATAATAATTTTAGTTGCTTCTATTAATGAAGAACTAATCGATGTAGTTGTTTGTAATGCACCATTGTTATTAAGATATAATCCCAATCCATTACCACTACCATCACTAATTAAAGTTAGTGTGGATGTTGAGCCACTATTAGTTGAAAAGGTTAATAAACCTTGATAACTTTGTGAGATAAATAAATTACTTAAACTTCCCATTTATTTTTTATTTTATAATTTTAATCGTATTGCCATTTTCTAAATGCTACATCCGTTCCTTGTCCCCATCTTTGTGGTGTTGTTCCCCATCTCTGATTCACTATCCATCTATTACAATACTCACACGTTCCAAAATCTCTATATGGTAAATACAAAACAGGTAAGTTTACATAATCATAATCATCTTCACCTTCAAATGTATCTACGATAGTATAACAATTCAAATCATAGTAAGTAGTTAAATCAACACCTGTTGCAGGAAACCATCTACTTGCAAATACCTGTCCAATACTACCTGATTCGCTTAATACTGCTTTATACTTCTCACCATCAGCACAATCTTCAATAATATATCCGCTTCCACTAGGATTTACTAAAAAAAAAAGACAACGATTTTTATCGTTGTGGGTTGTTAGAGTGAACTCCGTTTGCCACCCGGCGAGTCCGTTGTTGAATCTATCCCCAAATGGGGTACAGGTTATTTCTCCGTTTATTTCAAAACCAGCAACCCCCCTTTGCGTATATGCTGTTAAATCGTTTAAAATGGCAAGTGTGTTAGCGTGTATATCAACCATATCATCCACACCATAAAAAGGTACAATTTGAGCGTTTGTCTTTCCTTCAGATTCATTATTTTTATTCTTTACTTTATCAGCAACAATTAATTGAACTGTAAATTCAGTTACATTGCTTCCAAATGTAGAATTGGTAATTAATATATTACCCAATGGATATGTTGGATATGAAATATTATCCACTTCCGTTATATCACCTTGCGATACTTGCTGAATACTAGGGTGGTTGTTCATAATTGTCTTAAAGTAATTTAAAACATTATAATACAACGTATAGTTAGTACCAGTATTTTTTACAATTTGTTGTTGCATATATTTTATAATTGAATTCCTCCAAAATATTGGTTCGTCATATCGGGATAAATCTGAGTTTGATTTCCTACTGATTGTAAGTATTGAGGTATATTATTGCTATATGCAATAAGATAATTTTGTAATCTTAAATCATAGTAGTTTGCATTCTCATTAGCTTTTGCTAATAGATAATCCAATTCAGATTTAGAAGGTGCTATACCTTGCTCTGATTGTTGTTTAACCGCTCCATTTGCTTTAAATTGAACGGAACTAAACGGAATGTATTCAGCACATGCATGCCAAATTAAACATGGTTTAATGTGGTCAGTTAGTAAGTCCTGATAATATATACTTAAATTATCAACAGTACCTGCTAATATTTGTGCATCTAAATAATCATACAATACCGTACCCAATAAGTTTTTTAAATACTTAATTTGAGATATACCTACGAATGGTAATAGAGCATCGGCATCTATCGCACCCTGTAATGGAGTGTTTTTGATTATATCGTTTCTTGTTATAAAAAGTGCAATTGCCATAGTTTATTAATTAAATTCTTTTGAAAAATGATGACTTCTTGTTCCTACTGTTCTAATAAATTGCAATTCATCTTCATCACTAAAACTTACGTTAGGTATGGGTTCTGATTGTAATGTCTGCTCAGATGGATTTTCAGCTGTTGCAGGATTCTCCATTTCTTTATTTGTTGTATCTGCTACTTCTTCAATTGTTTTATCAGTATCTTCTGCCTGTTGAGATAAGATTGCTAATGGAGTTAATTGGTCAAAGTATAATTGTGTATCTTTGTATCCACCTTCCGTTAGAGCCGCATCTAATGTGTTTAAGATAATATTTTGGAATGGAGATATAGTCATTGTTTGTAAAATACTAAATGCAGTCATCATCTCTTCAGATTGAGAACTGAATCCGTTACCTTCAGTACGAATACCAAAAAGTAATGGTGAAGTAATTCTATGAGCAACTAAGATTCTATCTTGTGTATAGTTTGCAACATATTCATATTTCTCATGTAGATTATCTATCTGAATAATATCAATAGTTGGTTTAGTAGCAGGGTCATCGTTGAATGATAACATAAAACGACCTGCGTTATCCGTACCTGTGAATTTAGCTTGAATTAAATCTTCTATTGTTTCTCTTTCTTCAGGAGCTGGTACACCATTATTAAAGTTAATCATTACTGCTGGTAAGAAACCATTTGTAATGTTGTTTAAATGTAAGTTACTAATCTCACCTTCTGCTATTGAATACTGCATCGCAGATACCCAATCAGGTAAGGAGTAGTAATATAAGCCTGGAAAATAGTTCTTAATGTAAAGTATTTCACACTTCTCATTAGATGTTCCAAATGCTGGAATCTTTTTCTTATCTTTAACTCTTCTTTGGTCATTCCAATCAGTACAATAATAATAATTTTGAATCTTTGGTTCACCATATATCTTCTCTGCTCTTAATGTTTGAACAGGCACATGGTAAAATTTGATTATCTTTGTATGTTCATCGTTCCAATACACTTGGTATGCAGCGTTACCAAATAGCTTTAAATCAAATGCTACTCTCTTAGTTTCTTCCTGTGGGATTAACTTTTGTAAAGTAGTATTAAATTGTTCACTTTTAGAATACAACCCTTTACCATATATTAAATCGGCTATACCCTCCACACATGCAGATGTTGTTGTAGATACATTCCATGCAGAAATTACTGCATTAAAGAAATCATCGTGTCCATAAACACCAAATGGCACCCATGAATAACGAGATTTAGTATCTTCCGTTATAATTGGAAGTTGGTTTGTGTTTACATTAATAACTGCAAATTTTTGAGTTTGTTTCATATTATTCTAGTATTACATATCTGTTCTCACTAACACGAGAAACATATTGTTTATTTTGATTTTCATAATCGGAGTTAGGTATAAGAACTGATGTAGATGCAAATGCTTGAAATGAACCATTCCATAGTGAGGTTGTACTACCTGAATTATATAGAGTAGCTCTCCACTCTTCACCTACTATTGCTCCACTAATATTTAATGAGAAAGAAACGAAACTCTCGTATGGTTGGAAACTCATACTTGCAATACTACCTGTAAATGTTTCCAAAGTTGTCATATCTTGTAAAGACATTGTAAACTCTGCAGAAGCAGTAGGTTGTATTCTGAATGTATATTCGTTAGACTGTGATATGTAGTATCCTAACATTAGCTATTATTTATCTTGTTCTTATCTGGTAATAACATACATTTTCGTAATAATAGTTAAATAAAAAAACCCCACTCTTTCGAGTAGGGTTCAATTATTTTATATGCTTATACCGATTAAGAATAAACAATTACTCCTCCATTTAATACTCCGGTTGAAATTGCTGTTGTTGTGTTTGAGCCAGAAATCCACGTAGCTGGGAATTGTTCAGTACCTGTTAAAGTAATAGAATAACCATAAAGGTCACCTAATGCTCCACCTGTGTTGATAGTTCCTGCGGTTACATCCATTCCTAACTTTAAACCTCCAATAAAAGAATCACCATTGTTAGTCCAAACGATAACTTGTGGTCTACCATAAGCCATCAACTTTAATTGAGTTGACATTTCGTTTGTTAATTTCTTTAAGTTCAGAGTTAATTCTTGTTGGAAGAATGTAGTTCCGTTCTCACGAGAAGTAGTGACAGTTTCGGTATATGCACTAGTACCTTTCAATTCATAGTAATACAATGATTGAGAGGCCGGTAAAGCTGTGATAGTTCCTGCTGGTACTGCTGATTCAGCAACACCATAAGAAGAGCCAGTTGAAAATGTGAATGAGCCAGTTGTGTAATTCATAAAATACACACCCAACAAACCACCAATGGATTCTTTACAAACTTCTTGTCTACCTGCTGTTAAGTTACAAGGCATAATTTTCGTTTTTTAGTTTTGTTAGTAAATAAAGGGGTGAGTATTTCCCACCCCCATATTAGTTATTTTTAGTATGCTCCGTAGTATACTACATCACTCAAGATACCGATTTGAGTACCTGCTGTGTATCTCATTATGATACGATAGTTTTGTGAGCCATCGATGTTAGCCATGTCGATTACCTTCACTTCATTGTAGTCAGAAAGTAAACCTGTACCGAAGAACAAGTTAGATTTTTGAGCTGCAACTACTGAAGAATCACCCATACCTGGACACATTACGATTTCAATACCATTGAAGTTGAAAGGTTTGTCACCTACGTTCATTTGGTTGTTCCATCCGTTAGCTCCTACTGCTCCACCTGCTAATGCTTGTTGGTAAGCCTTACCTACGTTAGTTGGTACATACAATAATAAATCTTCTTTACCATAAACTGTGTTAGGGATAGTATTTACTACTGAATTTAATTTATCTAATACGTTAGCTGAAGTGATTGAGCCAGAGATTACAGTTGAACCACTCTTTGCAGAGATAACACCTGTTGCTGCTGCAATAGAAGAAGATAATGCTGGTTGGAAACCACCGAATTGTCCGTTTGTACTAGCAGAACCAGTCCAAATAGATTGCTCAGTTGCTTGAGCTACGATACCACCTACATAAGAGATTAAGTAGTCGTTGAATGATTTTGGAATCTCGTCAAATGCAGAGAAACCTAATTGTAAAGCTTGCCAAGATGCTACGAAGTTTTGCTTACATAATTGTAAGTTAACTTGTAATTCTTTAGGAGTGATTACTCTTTCAGAGATAGTTACACTACCTGAAGTTACGAAATCACAAGATGCGTCTTGTACGATACCATCAACTGCTAACTTTTGAATTACTTCTTTGTACTTCACGTTAGGCATGATTGTAACATACTTGTTGTCTAATGTTTTTGCTGATAACAATGCTGCAGCGATGTATTGTGCAGCTGCCTCTCCCGCGTAGGTTGAGTTACTAATTGTAGGTTCAGCAAACTTTTGAAATTTTTTCATGTTGTTTGTTTTTTAAATATTTTTATGAATAAAGTTTAGATAGGAAGCTGTTTTGTGAATTCGGCACCTTCCCACTATTGTTTGTTTTGTGAATTGTATCTGAATTAAATTTAAATCCTGTTGATTCGATTGGAGCACCATCTAATTTAGGTAAGTCCTCTTCATCTTCAGCTGCCATAGCAACACCATCTTCAGGTAAGTTAGCCGATGGAGTTACTGTTTCATCAGTTCCTTCTTCCATTGGAGGATTATCCATACCGAATTTCTCCATCATTGTTTTCATTTGCTTTTCCATTTCTGCAATTCTATAAGATAGAGAAATCAATGGGTCTTTTTCAGTTTCTTCTGAATCATCTGCAATCATATTGCGAGGGTCTTCATCAGTTGTGTTTGGAAGTGGATGTGCTTCTTCAGTAGTAGCATCAGCCATTTTAATATCTTCCTCTTTTTTCTTCTCTGCTTCTTTATCAACTACTTCTTCTTTAGGTTTCATATCTTCTAAATCAGCTGGAGATTTTTCTTCTACATTTTCTCTACTAACGATTTTACCATCTTTAGTTTCGATTCTGATAACAACTTTCTTACCTTCTGAATCTGTCAATTCAACTTCATGCTCACCATCTGGTGCTGGAGTTTTAGTTCCATCTTCTGAAACTACTTCAACATCTTCGCCTAAATCAAATGTAGGAGATTGTAAAATATTTCCTTTTGCATCTTTTGCATCGGTAAAATTAACTGAACCATCTTCTAATGATAGTAATGTTAATATTTTGTTTAATACGCTTTTTGAATTCATATCACTTTGTTTTGTATGTTATAATAACATTGGTTTTTTAAAATATAGTTATTTTTTAATTTATTATTTCTATTGAAGAACTTAATTGAGTATCTTCTTCCACTTCTATTATTTCCCAAGAGTCTGCATAATCTATTGCAACTGAAATTGCACCTACATGCATTATGTACTCTTTATCTCCTTTTATTACTTTTATTGCTTTTTTCATTATAGTCCGAATCTTGTTTGATATAAAGTAAATGAAGCTGATACTTCACCCGCTGTTACTACTTTACCATTCCATGCTTTAAATATTGCTACATCACCATACCAAGGTTGTGCACCGAACGGCCAAGTTGCTGCATTCGTTCCACCTATGTTTAATCTAGATGATTCATAAATAGCTGCTGAATACATTGCTGATACTGTTTTATATAAACTTCCATTTACATACATTTTACAATCACCACTACTTCCTTCTCTTGTCAATACTAATTGTCTCCAAATATTATAATCAGTTGATTTAGTATAAGTAATAGAAGGGTCACCGAAGTAAGGGATTATATATGCTAATCCAAGACCTCCAACTCTACCTCCCAATGCTCTACCATTAACTCCACTATCACCATAGAATTGTAAAAATCCACCCGAATCTACATTAGATGTTTCTAAAAGACCTAATTGAAATGAATAAAAATAATTATCATCATTAGGGCCTAAGTATCTTTGCCATATTTCAATAGATGCATCTGCAGTTCCTATTGACATATTACTCATAGAGTTATTAATTGCATATTGAGCAGTAGTATTTGCAAAGTATAATGAGCCAGTCGTTGCATCAAATGCAGGAGAGCCACTAATAGATAAATTATTTCCATTAGTTGTCAAATCATACCAAGTCGTACTACCACTGGTGTACGATGAAGCGTTACCCGCATCAACCCATACTTTTAAATTAGGGTCTCCTGCAGGTGCTGCTGCTTTTACTATTTGTCTATTAAAACCGAAGTTCTGAAATATCATTATACTAATGCTTTAGTTGCTACTAAATTTACTTTTGATGTACTAAATGCTACCAATGAAAGGATATCAATACTTCCTAAACTTCCAGAGTATGCACTTCCTGATGGTTGTGCTACGTTTGGTGAGAATAGTATTGATGAACTTGCACTTGCACTTAATATTAAAGTAGATGTAGTTCCTGGTTTAATATTTGTTATATTCAAATGTAATGGCGTTACTGATGATGTTAATTCAAAGTAGTTACCTAAATTAAAATCAATTGATGCCGTATTAGATGTGATACTTGCTGAAATAAGATTACCTGCTACACTGCCTGTAAATTCAGAATTACCTATTACAAATAATTCAACTGCGTTTGATGAACTTAATATCAAACTACCGGTCATTGTAGTAGAACCACTTACGTTTAGTGTACCTTCAAAGAATGAGTTAGAGCCAGAATCAATTAAGAATCCAGTCTTTCTAGCAGCTGTGTTTCCTGTTCCAACTGCAAATACTATATCAGAGGTTTTATTTCTTATAGCATCGTCTGCATTATATCTACCAAAGTATGCAGAACCAAATGAACTTCCATCAGCTAAAAGAGAACTACCAGTTACAATTAATTGATTACCACCTATTATGTTTCTAAGTGCGTTGAAGTATGCATTACTTCCACTTACTCTAGAGTTTGTTGGGTCAACAAAAATAGTATTATTTCCACCTAACATTGTGTTGTCAGAAATAGAATGTGCAGTAGTTGTTCCTGCTGGTAAAGTTCCTTGTACCAATATGGTTTGAGCCTGTCCACCAATATTATTTCTATTTGCTGCTACTGAACCAAGTCCTGCACTACTACTAAAGAAATTATTAGTTAATACAAATCCAGCATCGTTAATATTATTATTCGCCATTAAAACCGAAGATGAATTTGCATTAATTGTTGCAGTTCCATTTAGGACAGTATTGGTGATAGATAATGATGATGATAAATTTTGATTATTTGCAATAATGGTTAGAGTTCCTGCTATATTATTACCTGTTAGTGTTAATCCACTTTGTATACCTCTTGCATGCAATGCATCACTGCTTCCTACACTTATTGTTCCTAAAACACTATTACCTGATATTGTCCATGCAGAAGAACTAACAGGTCCTCTCATAGTTAATGTAGTTGCATTACCACCAAAGTAGTTAGTACTTAAAGTAGGACTAAATCCCATACTACCAGTTATTTGTGGTACATTAAAAGGATTTAATGCTATATTACCAGGGCCTAAATATCTTTTAAATCCTGCAGTTGGTGCTTGTGCGTTAACAAATATATTATTGCTACCTGATATGATTGTATCAGCTGTATTACTATTACTTTTAAATATTAAGTTTACTAATGCATTTGAAGATGCACTTATATGTGCTGATGCAGATGTGTATGATTTTGCAACTAACATTAAACTACCTGATGTAGATACCAATGATGTTGCGTTCAATGCTGCATCTTGGAATGTTTGTATGCCTGTGAACACATTACTACCTGTTGTTGCAAAACTTCCTGTTAATGCACCTAATGTTGCATCTTTTGTTTCTTGTGAAGCAGTGAATGCGTTTATAGAAGATGTGAATGAATTGAAACTACCAGTTGATACTAAATTAGTTCCTCCACCAACATCCACTCTATTCATAGTTGCTATTACAGAAGGAATTGCAGGGTAATTACCAGCTGCAGCTTCTGAGAATAACTTTGTATGTCCACCACTACTTTGCCATGCTAATTCAAATACATCATTTGCATTTGCAGAAACAACAAAGTTCCATGCAGCTACATTGGCTTCATTATTTGCTAATACCAATTTAGTTGAAGTATCAGAAACATTAGTTCCATTTTTCTTCAACCATATCCATACTGTATCTGCACCGGTGTCTGCTAGGACTTGTGCAGAGAATTGTAAATCATATGTTCCTGCTGCTAATACTTTAATACCTCCACTACCTGAAATTATTACACCATCAGAAATATCTGTGTTATTTAATTTCATTATATATACAATATTCGCACTACCTGATTGAGTTGTAGTATCATGGAATGCTCCAAAACTACCTGTTACATAATTCAAACTTCCAGTTGTTACTGTTACTGGGAATGTTGTACCATCTCCCTTAGTAAAAGTAATTGTGTTTGTAAATGCTGATGCAGTTACTAAAGATGATGCGGTTACAGATGAACTAACAAATCCTAATGCAGTTATTTGAGCAGAACCACTAATAGTTCCAGATGGAGTACCACTTCCGCTAACGTCAGGTATTACTACACCAAATGTTGTACCATCTCCTTTTCTAAATGTAAGGGTATTACCAGTAAATGATGCAGTTGTTAAACTTAAACTAGCAGATGTAAATAAACTTGCAGTTGCAGTATTCAATGAAGAAGTACTTGCACCTACTGAAGTAAATTTAGTATCTACCGATGCAGTATACGTTCCCAATGTAGTAAATTTTGTATTTACCATTGATGAAGATGCGTCTACTGATGCTGTATAAGTTGCTAATGTTGAATTCTTTGTTGATTGAGATGCAGTAAATGCATTCAACGATGAAGTCGATGCTCCTATCGCAATATTTATATTTGCTTGTGATGAAGTAAATGTGTTTAATGAAGATGTACTAGCTCCAACAGATGTGAATTTAGTATCTACTGATGCGGTATAAGTTCCTAATGTTGAATTCTTTGTTACTTGTGATGCCGTAAATGCATTCAATGATGAAGTACTTGCACCTACTGCAGTGTTTTTATTATCTTGTGATGCCGTATAAGCATTTAAAGAACTTATATCAGTTGCTGTTGTACTACCAGTATTAACTGTAATAGCAAATGTAGAAGTATCTTGCTTTGTAAATGTAATTGTATTTAGATTTACCGATGCCGTTGTCAAAAACGAACCTGTAATTCCACCCAATGTACTATCCTTTGTTTGTTGAGATGCACTAAAAGCATTTAAAGATGCAGTGCTTGCAGCTACTGCTAAATTCTTTGTATTTTGCGAACCTGTAAATGCGTTTAATGATTGTAATTGGTTTAATGAGCCTGATGGGTCTAATGCTGCAATTTGAGCATTCCAACTAGCACTATCCACATTGTAGGTATTTTCATCTACTAATGAATCAATCATATCCACATTAAAACTGCGTAAGATTGCAGGAGTGATATAGTTGGTATTGTTATTTGGAAAACTGGTATTGTTTTCTACGATTAAAGCCTGTTTACTTAACTGAGCCATATTATTAATTGTTTACTTAATTATCAAATCCATCAGAATATCCATCACTAAATCCACCACCTGTATGTATACGTGTTCCCTGTATTACTCCAATACCCTGCTCCATTAGCGCGCCATTGCAACATCTAACATCGTATCTATTGGAATCTAAACACAAACATGCTCTACGTGAGTTCTTTGGTGAAGATAGACCTTGCGTAGGGCCTAAGTACACACCACTAGCGTTCTCTCTATTAACAGAGTAACGCAAATTACCATTTCTACTGTTAGACCATTTAGCCATTAGGAATTCTTTTACTTAATAACAACATAACCAAAAAATATGGTTATAGTTGCTTCTGTCTATTTACAGATTCTCTATGCATTATGTTTTCTAATGTAATCTTATCTTGCTTATAAGATATATAAAGTAAGCACTTCTCTAATGGAAGTTCAGTTATTTCATCGAATGCTCTTACATCCCCGTTTGCAAGTTCAACAATCGTTTGGTAATTTCCCCACTTCTTTCCAAAATTAACCTGATGTTGGGTGGAATCTCCTCCACCTTCAAAGATTTCAGGATAGCGCTCAACAAGTCCGTTGATAAATGAACAAAAAAAAACAACGTACCAAAGTGAACATCCATTGAAACATCCATAAAGAGTTGTTTATCCATCTTTCCATCATAAGGTTTAATAGAATACATATCTCCTTTCTTAGCTACAATAGGTCTATATAGGATACTCATTATGTTTGCCCAATTATCATCTATTGTCATATTACCAAATTTAGATATATCCAAATACGCACCATATGCAATCTCTGATAAGTTAGGTTCAAAACCATACTCTATACCATTCACCTTAATGATTTGCTGAAGTGGATGTTCTGTATTTGATATAAAGGATGTCAAAAGTCCTTTAATCTCATTGTATGTGTTTGTTGGTATGCTATGTATGTATTCAGCATCCAATCCACATAAGTGAGATAACATCAAAGCAACCATTGCTTCTTCATCATCTTCATAGTTCTTTAAATCAGATTGTAATCTTAAATACTTCTTTAGTGTTATTGTTGTCCAATCTTGTGGAACACTCAATTCAATTTCTTTTATCATATTAGTTTACATTTGTGAATTGCTTAATAAACATTGTTAAACGTTTTACTTTAGCTTCTTCATTATTTAATTTAGCTTGCATCATTATAACAGATGCACGCATTGTTTCGTTTGCCTCTTCCAATTCTTTAGCATATAATAGTAATTGTTTTATTTCACTACTACTCCAACTTTGTTCTCCGTTATTAGTATTTGTACTTTCCGATGGATATTGCATATTGTCCTTTTTTAGCTGCCTTTTGTGATAATGTCATCATTACTGCATATCTTGCAGCATCAATAGCATGGTTCATATAATCTTGTGGTTTGTCAGTAACATAACCATTCTTATCAGTTATATACTCATACCCATACATCTCATTGATTAGATTCTGAGAGTTCTTCAGTACCTTAATCTTATAGTTTCTCATTACTTCTATTCCGAAGTTGATACTATCTTTTCCTTTGATAACGGGTTTGATGTTGAATCCGCTTCGGTAGATTTCGTCAATAAGCCTTGGCTCCGAACTATCTGCCCAGATTTCATGGGACTTGTCGATATCGAGCTTTCGTAATCTTTCAACGATGTCATTAGTAACAAGTTTCGTTTCGTAAAGTAATTCTTCCAAATGAAGTTCATCACCTTTTTTGTATACTGCAACCAATGAAGAGGGGTCATTAGAATAGCCAAAATCAAAGCCAAAGGAAACAAACTCACCATCAGTATCATCGATAATGTCAAACTGAAATATAGCTTTATCATTACCTGTAAATTCACCTTTTCCATAAACTAACCATTTTTTTTCATTTGTGTATTGTAAATCTTCAATTGCCTTAACCATCTCTTCAGGTAGGTAAGGATTATCTTTATATGTTGTAACGTATCTTTCACAATCCTGCATCTTTCTTAACCAATGATAAGGAGATATAGTAGGGTTATAAGCTAAAATAATTTTACCTGATGTTCTGATACTTAATTGGAAATAACTCTCTTCATCTATTTCAGATGCTTCATCAATAAAAAGAATATCAGATTTCAATCCTCTTAGTTTCTCCGGGTCATCAGAGTTAATAAACTGAAAAGTGCTTTCACCTAATTTATATGTTCTATCTGATATGTTAAAGTTATCTTCTATCCATATACCCAAGTCCTTTAGTATATCGGTGAAATCTTTGATTATAGTACGTTTTAAACTCGGAATGGTTCTACGCACTATCGTAATGATTTGAGGCGATTCTAGCCCCTTTACAATGAGAAATTGGAGTATTCCTACACTCTTACCACTACGTGTTCCACCTATACATTGAACTACTCTGCTCTTTGATTCTAATATATGTTCAAACGTAATTGTTGTATTAATGTTGACTTCCACTCTTTGTTATGTTTACATTAATCTGCTGAATCCTTTGTTCTATCTCAGCTTTCATTTCCGTTCTACTCAATTTAGGTAAAGCATATTCCATTAACTTCAGTGCTAAATCAATTGCCTTCTCCGGGTCTTTCTTTTTAATATCTTCTAAATCCTTTGATATTGTGTTAAGAGTATTGTTAACTGCTCTTGCAATCGTGATTTTCATTTCTTCCGTGGAACGATTCAATGCACCAACCGGTCTACCCTTTGCTAATTTATGTCCTTTTTGAAACGCCATATTAAATCATATTATTTAAATATCTATACATACATAACATAGTCATTTAGTTTTTGTAGTTAAACCTCTTCAAATTGAAACTCCCATACTTTAACAACTCTTTCATCGTAAACTAAAAATACCCAAGCCATTAATAAGTCTTCATTCCATTCAAACTCGATATGTTTTCCTTTTACTTCACTATATGGTATTTCTATCTCTATCATAGCACTATCAAATTTTTTAGGTTATCGACTTATTCCCACCATCCTCCCCTCTTTTTAATCATCTTCTGGCATTGCCCATCCATTCTTTTCAAACTCGTCCCACGTCATCCATTGCTTTTGTTTGTTTTTAGGTCTACCCACTACTGAATCTTCATCATCATCTTCTTTATTCTTATGCATCATCTTACCTAGTCCTTCTCTTGTTAGGGCGTGCCAAAGTACTTTATCTGAAAGGATTCTATCAAACTCTTCTTTATAGAATTCTTGCCATTGAGTTCTTTCTTGCATCTTATCCAAAAATTTAACTCTTTCAACAAAATCTTTTCTCCTTTCTAAATAATTCTTTCCTTCTATGTCAAGCGAACGTCCTAACACTCCTTTATGTGTACCATTACGGATTGCTTCTTCTCTTTTTTTATCTCGCATTATTTGAGCTTCTTTCCTTAGACATGCTTTACATCTTAGTACAGGTTTCTCTGCTAAAAATTCTTCGTTGCACGTTCTACATATTCTATACTCTGGTCCTTTAAAGGGTTTCTTAAACATCGTCAAATGGGTTTTCTATAACTTCTTTTAAATACTTTCTTACTCGTTTCACCGATAAAAAAGTTGTTGATTTTGATATACCTATCTTTGCTGCAAGTTCATCTAATGTATCAGTACTCATCCAATATAATTCAAATATACGGGCAGCAGGCCACATCTTTGTTTTTTCTAATGATTTAAGTTCATTAATTATATTATCGTGTGCCCTCTGCATTGCCAAATCCCTTTCTTCATCATATGGTTCGTCAACAATTGAATTAAACTGACCTTCAGTTCCATATACAGTTCGATTTAGTTTCTTTACTTTATTCATAAACCTACTATGTAAGAACTTATTACAATAATAAAGGTTGTATGATTCTCCCCAAAAGATTTTCGGATTGTTTTTCAAATGTAAATACTCATAGAGTTCAGAAACGAGGTCAGCTGCCTCTTCCCTATTCTTTGTTATCTTAGTTGCTTCGTTGACTAACCACTTATGCGATTCGTTATATAAATTAGTTAATCTTCTTTCACACTCTATCTGAATACTACCTGTTATCATTTATTCTTTAGATTTTACCCACTCTCTTAAATGTTGTATCGCTCTACCCCAATGTGCTCCACTACTTCCACACGTGCAAGGTTGACCTTCTTTTGCATTTCTAACAGCGTTAAAGTTACCCCATATATATCCTGCTAATGAATCAGGCATATGAGATGTAATTGTACTTAATACTCTTTTAAGTTCTACAAAATCCTCTAATGTAAGAGGATGGTATTTACTTTGTTCTTCCATATTATAATTTTTTTAATTTAGGCATTTTTAATTCTTTAGCTTCTGGTTGTTGCTGATTAGAAATATTAATAGGATTGTCCAAATTAAGAAATGGTTTTACTGCTTCGAAATGAGGATGGTTACCTGGAAATGCAATTGACATTGCTGCTAGGATAACTACTAAATCATTTACTGAATTCATCTTTGAGAAATCCACGAGGTAAAGTGAATTTGGTTCTATTTCTTTTGATGCCCCTTCTAATGAGATTGATGTCTTTGTTGGTTGTACGTTGTTGTAATTCATATTTATTTATTTAATTCTTTTTGAAATTCTTTTACTTCTTTTATTTTTTGGAATCTTTCATTAAATTCAGTATCTGTCATTGGGAAATCTTCATCAACCAATGTTACACCTCTTTCTAATAGTATTTCAAATAATTCCCATTTGTTCCATATTTGATAATTCCTTGTTTCTTCTAATTGAATTAAGAACCAATCTTTTTCTATTTCTTTTACTATTGTTATCATTTCTATTTGTTTTTAACTTGCCAATTCTTAATGTATTCTAATATATCTAAATCTATCTTCCATTGCTCATATCCTTCATCGGTTACTATCCATTGATAAAACTCTTCCCACTTATCATCTCCGATTATATATTGAGTATTACCTTCCATATTGTTTGGTAGTCTCATTGCCCAATCTTGTACTTGCTCTCTATTCAAAGTAGCATTCTCAGCTCTCATTGCTTCCCATTCTTTTAAGCTTTCTTCAGGTGTTAATATTTTTACATTCATATTTAAAATAATTTAATTTGATTACACTTACCATCGTATTCTTTATTAGTTAGTCTATTTAACCACTGCTGCCTTTCACAACAATAACATTTATCGTATCCAAATAACTTTGCTATTGACAAAGCAATTACCTCTCCTGTTCCAAATGTTATAACGTAGATTAACGCTGCTACCCAATCACCAATTTTAATTCTTTTCATTACTTTCCTTTTATATGTTTACGGATTAATATATTGACTAGGTGGCCCATTTTGAACCCGTTTTTAGCGCAATATTCTTTGAGCAGTTTATGTATATCTGCTCCGATTTGAATCATTTTATAATCATCTCTTTGTGTTTTCATAACTTATTTAATTTTATAGTTTAGCGATTTGCCTGTTAGTTTTACTGATTGTATAAAAGATGATTCAATCATTTCTAATTGCTTTCTATCGATATCTTCAAAATGTACCACCTCTTCGAATGTATGATTTTTAACTCCCCACGTATCGAATGAATTATGGAGCAATGGTAGTCTTTGTCTTTTGCCAGCTAAGGCTCTTTTATAATGAGTGATGTGATATAGTTTGCGAACCTTTAAATACATTTCGCTGGCGCCGATGTATAATTCTCCAATAGGATTACGAATTAAGTAAATAAGTCCTCCCTTGTCTGCGCGACGATACTTTTTAATTAACTCCTTAACTCTTGGTCTGTGATTACTTTGCCAAATTTCATGATGCTCTGGCTTCTCAGTTCTGAAATTATAATTATCTTTCTTATTACACTCGCGACATTTATACTGTAATCCGTCTTTGTTTGATGTGCATTTAGAATATGCTGATAATTCTTTGGTTTGTTTGCATTGTCTACATTCTTTCATATTGTGTCATTTTATGTACCTATATATATCATTTATTTTTCTCTCACGTAAAGAAATAATAAACTATTTTAATAAATATACAAAAAATATTTTAGATTGCCAAATATTAGACACAAAAAAGCCAGTCAAATGACACGATGACTGGCTTTTATATATTTGTAAGGAAGCACTGATTATAGAATATAATTGAATCAGTATTAAGATTAAGCTTCCAATATGTATAACAAGTCATTTCTGAAATGTTGTAACAAATATAAGAAAATTATTTTAAATTCCAAAATATTTGTTCCATTTTGTTGTATCTTGTGCTAATTTATTTCCAAACTTAGCATCTTCTGATAACTGATGATTCTCATCAACTATAATACCTTCTATAAATTCAGGCACAGGTGCTGACTTAATTTCTAATTGTAACTTGTCTAATTCTGATTTCTTAGTGAAAAATTCCATTGTTATATTGATTTAATTTGTTTTTATAATTTCTTTGTGCTGAAGTTTCATTTGGATGATACATTTCAATTAGATTATCAAATCCACCATAATCTTCATCTATTTCTCTCATTACTGACTGAAACTTAAATCTGCTATCTACATCTACAAATTTCTGAATTACTCTATCTAGCATAGGTTTAGTTATTTCATAATCACTTTCATCAACCATATAGTCAACATCAGTATTATTTATTTCAGGCATATCAGGAGCAGTATATACTGCAGCTAATCTATCTTTAGATATTACTTTACCTTTACCTATCTCTATAACTTTCTCTTTCTCTTTCTCTATTGTATGATTTCGTATAGGTTTCGTATTCGGTTCGTATACGGATGGTATACCATTGGTATCATTTTGTATACCTTTTTCTTCGTAATATTTATCCCATCTCTTTTTTACATTTTCAGTATTTGTTTTACTTTTAGCAGATGCCTTATCTCTTCTGAATTCTAAATTTTCTATTACTCTTTTACAAGTAACGTTACCTTCAAAATAATCAAAACATAATTCAATTACATCTTTTACAATTTGTTCATCACATTGTAATTCATATGCAATAGTTTCAGCATCCATTTCAATAAATCCACTACCTTCATGTAACATTTCTACTAATGCCCAATAAACACCAAAACCAGTCATACCATGCTTTTTTCTGATTTTAAGTAATTTAATATCCAGCCTACTACGATAGTCATGCTGAAAATAATTCATTGTTTCCATAATCTTTAAATTAAAAACCCCTCAGAACCAGGCAGTGAGATTACCTGATTCGTTGGGGTTGGTTTGGAATTTCTTCCGTTATCTTTACACAACATCTCACATTGTGTTCTTTTTGCTTTGATATTACAAATATACTACTAATATTTTATATTTCCAAATATTATTAAACTTTTGTAAATCATATACTATTAAATATATAAAAAAAATGCAAAGCAATAAAAAACCCCAACTATTTTTTAATTAGCTAGGGTTTCAGTTATTCTCTTACTTTACTATCTTCCTTGTCCAATATACTTCTTAGGTCTCTGCTCTTTAGGACCATAGGATTTCTTTCCTGAATTCGGACCTGTTTTCCTTTTTCCAAAGGATGTCTTTTGTGAACTGCCTGAAGATTTACTTTTTGCCACTTGTATCTAATTTTAAAAAATCTACTTTTAGAGTATCAGATTTTGTCAGGGTTGAGTCTTGCTTCACTTCAGTTGATGAGTTACCACATGCTGATAATAAAGCGATTGTTGCTATTAATATTACTTTTTTCATTTGTTATTTACTATCGATTAAATTGGTTATTTGGATTTGTAGATTATTTACTAAAAATGATATTGTTCTAATCATTTCTTTTAGCTCTTCGATATCTCTCTGAGCATGTTCCATTTTTAGTTCTAAATCTAATAAACGGGTTTCTATATTATCCACCATATTCTGATTTTATGTATCCACATACTTTAGTAGCAGTTTCAGTATCACCATAACGTGCTTCTTGGTCAGCGATGCACTCATCCCACGGATAAGACCCACCACCTTCTTCTGCTAGATTAATTCCTTTCTCCATCATAATCTTTTCCATTTCTTCTTTTAAAGGAACACAATTTGGAACTTCTCTACCACCATCATCTTTTGTACCTATTGCAATATACCCATCCCAACAAGCATCTTCTAAAGATGGTTCATCAGCAAAGTATAATTTAATCTTTCTAGCTACTGAACTGAATGAATCTAATTTCTTACTCAATAGTGTATTACTATTTTCGTATCTATCAGCACACATTGCAGTTGCCGTTCTTTGGTCATATTCACCACCTGCTTTATAAATTGTAGGAACACATCTTCTAATGTATTGTTCTCTACCTTCGTTTGGTTTAGGTTCAATTAATTGGGAAGTATCTTCTACTGCCATATTAACTGATTTATCAAATTCACCTTTACAAATTGCATAGGCTTGTCCTTCTGAATCATATTCAGATGCTATATCAGAAATACATCTACTGATGTAATCTTTTTCTAATTCTCCTCCGTTTGGTTTTGGTATTGGCATATTATTAATTTTAATTTACGTTGAATGTTTGTCCGTTGAATCTACACTTTGAGACTGTGTTATAATCTATTGTTCTCCAACTTCCATCTGCTAAATCTAAACATTGTAGATTTACCATTCCTTCTGCTGCTTTAGTTGCAGAACCGCCGGCTGAACCACCTACATATGCTGCTGAATCCCAATAAGCAAAATAATATCTATTATCACCTTCTTCAGTTTTCCATCCTATACGGATTGGATTTGAACGTGTTGATGCTTTTAACATAAGTTCAAATGTTCTAAAGCTAATATTACTAAAAGCAAAGTTCATTAACTTATCGTATACTTTCTTATTTTCCATATTAATCTACAATTGGCCCACCTGCTACCCATGCATCGCATGTTCTAGCTGCTGCGCATTTAAAATCAAATGCTTCACAATATCCTAAATCTCCTGCTTCAATAGTATCCCACTCTTCTTTCGATGTTCCTCCAATACCTTCAGCAATACAATTAAGAATTGCTTTTGTTTGATTGAAGAATGAACAATTTGCACATAATGCTTTCTTTGCACTTTCTACATCTCCTTTGAACATATCTGCTTTAGCTTTCCAATAATCCTCATTAGGCTCATTTGGATTTAATGGGCCATAATTAGCCTCATCAATACATCTTTGTCTATTCTTTAAATTAGTTGGAATATCTTTTGTTGCTGGAGGGCAAGCTGCTAAACGATATGCTTTTAACTTACCTAATGTTTTTTGATTACCTAACATATTATTTTTTTAAAGTAAGTAAGTAAATAGTTTGAGATACCTGTGCAGCAATTTCATCTACGATATTTTGTAACCAACTATCTTGTGGTAACCCTGCTCTTTCAGTTTGTATATATGTATATACACCTCTGAAATAAGTTATCGTATCATCCGTTGATGTCCAATCTACAAAATCATGTGCTTCGTATCCTTTAGGCCTTCCATAGATACCTGCGTAAGATTCTACTAATGAATCTAATAAACCCTGTATTCTATCGTAAAATCCATTAAGAGTTTTATGTTCTGAATATACTTCAGTTTGATTATGCCAAAAAACAGCTTGTTGTTTAGTGGAGTTCAATACTGATAAAAATTCTACCATTGTTGCCATAATTAATCTTTTGTTCCTATCAATGCAGGATGTATATAATTCTTTTTCTTTTTAGTTCCTGATTCACCTGGATAAGATGATGCCGGAATGGATGGTTGTCCTTCTAATTCTAATTGACCTAATTCTTTCAATTTGTTTCTACTCCAACTTAATGCTGCTTTACCACCCCACATCAAATATGAAATTGTACCGCAAGCATTCATATCACTTTCATCATAGTATGCTTCTGCTCTACTAAGATATGAATACATTCTTTTAATTGTTTCTAATGATATAGGTTCACCTTTTTCTAATTGAGCACTTCTAACTTTACCAACTTGAGTAGCACATTTATTTCCGTTCTTCTCATTTAATTCTCTACCTCTTTTTGCATTGTTCTTAATACCATCACCATAATCTGAATGTGATTCTGCTAATAGGGTTTGTCCTTTAGTAAACCTCTTATCCTTTTTGATTATGTGTTTGATATGAGCTAAAACAATATTAGCTTCTTCTTCATCTAACTCTTTAATATCTTTATTTGTTACTTGCTCACTTGCTTTAATTAACTTATGAGATAGTAATGCTTCTACTGAAAATCCTTTTACTTTACCAGTTTTTACATAATCATTCCATAATTTATCACCTTCTGGTGTTCTATCTACTTGAAAGATACCCATCCAACTACCAACAGGAATATTACTCAAACCATATAGATTTGATTTATCATTAACTTTAGATTCTTTAATCCAGCTTTCTACGAGAGTTAAACCTTTAAGTTTCTTATCGTGTTCTAATGTAGCTTTATCAACATATTTCTTTTTCAAATAGTTTTGTGCTAATTGAGCAACAGTCTTTTTACTGAAGAATACTTCATAAGTTGAGTTATCTTGCTCATCCACTCTCATTATACGAAGGTCAGGAATAAGGATTGGGCCAACTAATTTACGTTCTTCATTATCAATTTTAGCAAAATTCATTTTCTCCTTTTGCTCATTGAAATATAAGAAGTTTTCCTGAATAGCAGGATTTTCCACAA
>Ga0209296_1000617_pt1 | contig 30663 bp, 13 predicted proteins | sample S_130206_EF_Meta_FD_187319 | JGI IMG/M metagenome (GOLD analysis project Ga0209296, IMG submission 187319) | Freshwater microbial communities from Lake Simoncouche, Canada to study carbon cycling - S_130206_EF_MetaG (SPAdes) (version 2) | ecosystem: Environmental > Aquatic > Freshwater > Lake ... | reverse complement strand
GAGTTAAATTCGGTAGAAAGCCTTCGAAAACTGTCGCTTGTTTGTTTTTAAGTTGCATTAATTTCTCTGTTTCTTTTTCTTTTCGTCTCCACCAGGCTAGTAATTCATCCAAGCCTACAACTTCTTTAATTAGTATTTCAGACTGCCCAGTTTTAGGTTCTGCGGGGTTCATGTCGGTGACTTCAACGAAATACTCGATTTTATCGCCTACCCGAATATTTTTTAATGGCCCAATCTGGAAATCAAATCTGCCACCTGCAAGCCTTCTGCTAGGCGCTTTCCAAGGGTCTTCCGAGGGCAGTGGGTAAAAGTCGATGACAGCTTTTGCAGGGCTATTTTCAAATGAACCCGCTTCAATGAGGAATTTACCGGTTTTTTCTGATTCAGGTTTGAACTCTTGAAGAGGAAGGGTATTCCAATCACCTTTTTCATTGATCCGATAGCGGAACTTTGCAACCGATAAACCTGAATAACTTTCAGCTTTATACGCAACCCTGAATTGTTTCCCAATCAAAACGGGAAGGCCATCGATTTCAGTGTCTTCATCTTTGCCAAAAACTCTTACGATGCCTGGTACTTGCTCAGGTAATAGAGTTACCAACGGTTCTTGAGTTTGCAGCACAGTGAGTTTTCGCTGCCAGTTTGGGTTTGATTCCAAGCCATCTTGGTTACAAATATTAACCTGATATCTTACATTCCCTAATTTAAGATTAAAACGAACAATCAAGGTTTGCTTGTTTTCGCCTAGGGCGCAGGGCATTGTCTCGGGGGTAAGATTTGAATCATAATTTTTGATGACTAAAGTTGCATCTTTGAGTGCTTGTGAACTTTTGAATTCAACTTGCACCGTGCTGCCTTCAATTCCATCGATGTCACCCTTAGGGAAGGTTTTTTCATAGGGAGAACCATCTGGGCGCTTCCCAAACCATTCGGGCATAAGTATTTTTGCGGAGACCATTTCCAAGGTAGGGCGATTTTTTCGGATAACAGGTAATGGCCCAGCTCTGCCGTCCCCAATGCGTATGGTTACAAAGCCATCTTCGATTGAAGAGGCTAGGGTTGCTTTCCACTGCCCCATTTCGTCAAGTTCTATGGGGATAACAAGTGTTTTTTCAGCTTGGTTTTTCCAGCGCATTTTACCCATTGCTGGGATGTAGCCTTTTGTCAGGCGTAAATCGAAACCGATGCTGACTTCTTCGCCTTCTGCTAGGACAATTTTTTCGGGAAGGTTAATGATGGTGGTGTTTCTCGGGATGGGCGTGTTCAAAAGAAACTGGCGTTGTAACAATGCTTTTGCAGAATCATGGGCGAAAAGCAATGAGATCACAACAAACAAGAATACTGGTGCGAATCGATAAGAGGATTCTTTCAGCTTTTTTAATTCAAGAGCATTGTTGAAATTAAAATTGGGGTAGCAGGCAACAACTTCGCCTGTTAATTCAGCAAGAAGTTTTTCCGACTTTTTGTCAAAACGTGCTTCTGGTCTGGAAAGTTGCAGAACTGTAATAAGGCGGTGATCAAATTCGGGAAATGTTTGTTCGATTTTTAGTGCAGTTTCATCTTCTTTGAATCGTTTAATTGCAGGCAGCACAACATAACTTGCAAAGCTTACCATTAATAATGATAACCAAGAAGCGGTCATGAGTAACCGGAAGGGCATAGGAGTATCTTCTTCGATATCCCAGACCCAATCTGCAAGGCAGGCAATAGCAAGCAAAGGCAGAACGAAAAGAAGGGATTTCGAAATCCCATAAATTATGTCGATGGATTTATTAAGCAGCCAAATTTTCTTGATTTGGTTGCGTATGGGACTTAGGGATTTGTAAATAAGTGCCTCTGCCATAATTAGCTCAGGTTGTTCCATCTTCTGAAAAACCATTCAAGGCTTAGTCCGATAGTAAGCACAAGAAAAAGTAAAGGATTAAGTTTTGGGATTTCCGTGTTGAAAGAAATCTGAAAAAATTTCGCTGGGATATCGGCTAGTATTTTTTCGGCATCGTTTTCAAGAACAAATTGTCCTTTACTAAGCCTCGCAGATTCAGAAAGCTGAGATGTTGCCAATCCGCCTTTTTCGATATCTTGCTGCGGGAATACTCGCCATTCAATCCGTGCATCCTGCTCACCGGGAATAGAAAACGAGAATTTTCCTACTTTCTCGTGGGTAAGGTTGAGCAGATATTCTCCGGCTTTATCTGGGATTTTTTTTAACTCAATATCTTTGGACTTTGTTTTTGCATCGGTGTTTTCGGGTGCATCAAGCCATTCGATTTTGGCGTTGATAGTTTCTTTGCGTTCGGGCAAGAAGTTTTTATCCAAAACTCTAACAGCAATCTGACCGCCGGTGTTTAAAAATGGATCGGGCCTATCCATGGACAATCGAATTTGTTTAATGGCCCCTACCCTTGGGCCAGCAGCCCAATAAACCCATTGGCTCCAGAACCTGCCGTAAATCGCATCACCATCGTTGTAGCGCCATCGCCAAGCTTCATCAAAACCAAACCAAGCAACCTGGCCTCTGCCGTAGGGTTGGGTAGCTAAAAGAGGCAGTGGGCCAGTGGGAGTTTTTACGCTGGGGTGAACCAGCAAAGGCGTTGCACCTGGTTTAAGTTTGCTGACAGGTGCATGCCAATACATACCGGGTAAATCTTTCCAAGTACGAAAGTTGGCTTCAGGTGTTTCAGCAAGTTTCATTGCTTCCTGAACCAAGCCATCCTTGGTTAAAAGGGGGTTGAAAATCGTGGTGCGTTTTTCGTTGAGAGAAACGGTGTCATAGGGGCCGGGTTCAATGGGAAGTAAATTACTCAAGGGGGAATCATTCCAACCTTGGTTGTTGTATCGTTTGCCACCCAGGATTATTAATCCACCGCCTTCTTCACAAAATTGTCTGATTCTCTCGGGGCCATCGGGGCCAAGTTTTTCCAAAGGAATGTCGCCAAGAATAATAACATCAAAGGCGAAAAGATCTTTTCTCGAAGTTGGTATTTCCTGAAGGAATGGGTCTTTCGAAGTTAGATCGGGGTCGCCCTCTAAAATCACAAATTTAGGATCAAGTGCTTTGCGTGGAGGTTTTCCGTCACCCCCGGATGATGCGGTTTCGCGGGTTAAATTCATTAAGAGGAAGCGAAGATCCCATCTGGGAGATTTATCGATCACCAATATTTTGATTTTACGATCAATGATTTTTACAGGACGGGTCAATGAATCTTCTGCAGAGGCGTTTGCAATTCCTGTTAATTTTGCAAAAACTTTAACTTCAGAGTTTTCTTTGTTTAATCCAGTGAATGGCGGGCGAAACATCAATGCATGCCGAATGTCTTCACCTGGTTTTGCAGGGATTGTATCGCGCGCAACTTCAACGCCATCTAATGTTAATCGAAGCTCAACTTTGGCAGCAGGATTGTTATCTAGGTCGAATTTAGAGAGTTTCCAGCGTACGGGTACGCCCAATGATTCTCCCGCCTGAACTATTTCAGGCAAGACGAAGTCGCGTAATTCAATGCTTGCTGGTTGGCTAAGGCCAAAGCCTACGAAGAAAAGCGGAATGTTTTTTTCTCCTGCAAGCTTTGAGATTTCGTTTAGGTTTGCAGTTGAATTTGTATCACGACCATCTGTGAAAATAATTAAGGACGCTGGTGGTTCAGTTGTGTTTGCGATGGCTTTTTCGATGGAATCTGAAAGCAGAGTTCTGGGCTGGTTTCCTTGCCAATCATCTAAGAAAGAATGGGTTGTTTCTTTTTCATTAATGCGTTTTAAATCATTCCCAAAGAGGTATTTTTTCAATGGGCCCTTCGAATCAAGCGTTTTTAAAAATCCATTTGGGTTGTCTGCAAGAATTGCTTTCGCCAGTTCAAGCCTTGATGGGTATTTTGCCTCAATATTTAATGTGGGATCTGCTAGTGTTATTTTGCCAACAAGAGATTCAGCCCTGGCAATGTCATCAGCCTGAGTTCTGGAGTCTCTGGATTGCATACTTAGGGAATCATCAAGCATAAGTAGGTTGGGGGAAGGGCGTGTGCCTTTAAGTTTTAGATTGCAGGAAATTGGTTGAAAGAACAGCATGCTGAATGCAAAGATTGCGGCAAAACGACTGCAAAGTGCGAAGGTTTGAATTCTTGTGGGAAGCTTTATTTGTTCAGCCCGATAGAGCCTGAAGGAAATAATAAAAAGCGTAAGGCATGCCAATATTGACAAAAATAATGCCAAATACATGGGCACAGTTTCAATTGAAACAATTGAAGCCCCACTTGGCGTATCAATTCCCAGAATATAACCAAGAAACTTGTTCATTCCCCTACCTTATAAAGGTTGCCCGCACCACCATGCGAAAAACATTTCAAAAACAAAAAAGAGAAGCAGTAAATACAACAGTAGGTTGGTAAGCTCGCCCGTGCTACCTGTTATTGAAGCTTCGCCCGTGTTATTTTGGTGCGATACATTTTTGCCTAGAATCTCATCGATTTCATTTTCTTGCAAAGGATTAAGCTCCGCACCCTCTTCGTTAGAACCCTGTACTGCAATCAGATTTTTGGTGTTGGTTTTAGAGTTTGAAGGCGGCGTGGTTTCCAATTTCCAGATGCCTGCATCGGGGGTATAAAACTCGCCACGGAAAACAACTTCGTCCACTGATTTTTCCATCGATGCAGCCAATGCTGTGCCTGTTGGCGAAATCCATTTGTATTTTTCGCTACCAATGAGATCCTGTGGTTGTAGTCGTAGCGAAATCTCCCTAGATATCGAAGGGTTCTTAGCGTTATTTAAAGTGTCTAAAATTCGCGAGAGCAGGGTTTGAATGAATGGTACAAAGCTTGGTCTTAATGGAAGATCGCTGTAGGAAAGATCTGGCACCCAAGGCAGTAAAGTAATAAAACCAGCGCGAAGTTGTTTCATTTCTGCAAGTGGCTGGTTATCGGAAAAGTAGCCCAAAGCTGCGGTTTGGTAATCCTTTGATGTGTCGAATGTTACTCTCTTACGGAATTCAGATTGATTAATGAGGTTTAAGGGTGCGGAACGAAAGCGATTAAACCAGCCAACAGGAGGAAAGTTCTCTGTCGCAATAGAAGTAGGAGTTAGGTTCGGGGTTGGATTAGCCGTAGGCAGAAACTTGCCAGCATTTTTGATGTTTGAATCAGAAACTGCTGCATAGTTGCTACCTGCAAAATAGACCAGAGTGTTTCCCATCGAAACCCAAGTTTCAAGTTTTTCCATGAAACCATCGCTAACGCTATCCGAACCCGCGAGCATTGGGTCTACCATAAAAACTATATCGGTTTCATCTAAAGTATCTGGTGTGGCGCCTCTTCCCGAAGCAACTTTTACTTCGATGCCAGAATTGGAAGAATCTGAGGAGCCTGATCTAAGCGCATGATAAAGGAAGAAAGTATTATCTCGGTTTGCATCTATTTCAGATTTTGCACCAACGATCAATACTTGAAGCTTTTTTCTTGCAAGAACTATCTTTTCTTTTTGATTGTCTCTTGAGAATCGATCATTCCCTGCAACTGCTTTTACAATTTGATGCCCATCTTCTGGTATTAGAAGATCAATGGTGATACTTCTTTCTTCGCCAGGATCTAGTTTCTCAATCACTGCGGATTCTGCAGTTTCAAAATCTGAGCCTAATCCAAGGGTGGTTTTAATTCCAGTGGCGGGTTTGATACCCCGGTTGCGTACAGTTAATCCCCAGGTTTGTCGCTGATTTGCAAGAATAATGCCTGCGGTTGGTTGGAAATCCATTATCTGAATATTACTATCCACATCGGAACCGTGGCGAATCATATGAATGGAGATCGAAGATGGCATGTTTTGTACAAGGGTTTTAAATGAGCTTGATTCATTCTGCCAGCCTGGTCTTTGCATATCAGAAAAGAAGAAGATTTTTCTTTGGCTGAATGATGAAGTTTTCAAGAGATCGATGGCGTTGGCAAAGCCCTGGTAAAAATTACTGCTTCGATCTGTTGGTTTAATTTGCAAAAGGGCATTAGCAATTGCGTCGGATTCGTTAGAGTTGTTGTAGCTTAATTCCACGGTATGGTCGGTTAGGCTGATGACTCTGGCTTTTGATCCTGTAGGTAAGTTGCCTAAAAGTTGCTTTGCAGAAGTAAGGGCCATATCTAATCGGGACGTTTGTCCTTCTAATGTAGACATACTTTGGGAATTATCGATTAAAATTACGGCGTCGATGGGGCCACTGCCAAAAAGGGAAAGTGTTGAAGGCCTAGCCAATGCCAGCGCAGCAAGAATTAAAATTGCCATGCGAATTAGAAGCAGGATCAAATCGCGGAGGCGTACTTTTTTGCTCGTTTCCTTGAGGCTTTTACGCAAGAATTCCATGGGTGCCCAACGGACGACAGTAGGTTTGCTTTTGCGTAATAAATGCAAAGCCACAGGTATTCCTGCGGTTAAAGCACCAAAAAGCATCCATGGAACCAGAAAATGCATAGTCAACCTTTATTGGATTTTTGCAACTCGTTTTTTCATTAGTCTGAGGGCAAGCATCTTAAGTAATTCGTCTTCAGGTGGTTTGTCCGACCTGATTAGTAAGTGGGTTGCCTGAAGCCTGGTGCATGAAAGATCAATTTCATCGAGCCAGGTTTTGATTTCTTTTTGGTAGGTGGTACGAAGTAATTGTGGTCTTGTGACCAGCGATCCGCTACTTTCTAAATCCTCAAATAATATCTGCCCTTCCATCGGGAAATCGATTTCATCGCTATGTAAAACTTGGACCAACAAAAGGTCATGGCCACGAGCTCGTATCTCAAAAATCTCTTTGAGTAATAATGGCCAAGGTTCAAGGAAATCGCTGATAACAATGACCATTCCCTTGCGTATTTGCCTTTCAGAAATCTGCCTTAAGGCAGTAGACAAAAGTGGTGGCGTGTTTTCCTGTTCTCTTTCCGGGCCCGGCACAAGTGCGGTTATCTGATTGAGAAGGATTTTTAAACGGTTAGATTTTGTGCTTGGGGTAAATGTAAGTAATCGCTCAGGGTGGGCAGGGCTATCCACTGTTTTAAGCCCAACCGCATCGCCCTGACTAGCAGCAATTTGGCAAAGCACTGTTGCAAGTAACTGAGCCATTTCGTGCTTAGATTTTCCTGCTGCACCATAACTCATCGAGCCTGATAAATCCAGAAGCACATGGGCGGTGTAATTGGTTTCCTGCTCATATTGCTTGACGATATATTTTTCGGTTCGGGCATAGCCACGCCAATCGATATGTCGAAGATCATCGCCTGGCACATATTCACGATGTTGGGCAAACTCGACCGAGAAACCTCGGGTGGGGCTTTTTTGGTCGCCAACCCGCAGGCCTTCCACGAGTGTAAGGGCACGCAGGCCAAGATACTTGGCTTGCTCTAGAAGTTTTGCCTGATTATGTGCTGGAATTTCGTTCATTCGTGTTTAGCTATTGGTTGACAACTTTAGTTTAGATCGCACTTCTGCCAGAATTTTTCTGGTTAGATCATCTGGTGCAATTCCGTCTGCTTGTGCAGTAAACGAAGGAAGCAGCCTGTGTCTGAGAACTGGGTATGCTACGGTTTCGATATCTTCGATGGTGACATGAGGTCTGCCATGCAGTGCGGCTCTGGCTCTGCCAGCAAGAACCAAGCTGATGCTTGCTCTTGGTCCTGCGCCCCATTGAATCCATTTTGAAGCAAAAGATGCCGCTTCTTCGGTGTTTGGTCTGGTAGCACGGGTAATTTTTCTTGCAAATTCCAGTGCGGTATCAGAAACAAGGATTTGTTTGGTAATCTTTTGCAATTGTTCAATTTCATTGCCATCAAGCACGGTGTTAATGGTTTCTGCATCCAAGGCGCTTCTGCGCATAATTTCATCTTCTTCGGTATCGGTGGGATAACCCACTTGGATTAAAAACAAGAATCGATCGAGTTGTGCCTCTGGAAGAGGGTAAGTACCTTCTTGTTCAATAGGGTTTTGGGTTGCAAGTACAAAGAAAGGTGAAGGCAGGGTATGATCTGCACCGCCCACGGTTACTTTTCTTTCTTGCATTGCTTCTAAAAGGGCAGCTTGGGTTTTAGGTGGTGTTCGGTTGATTTCATCTGCGAGAACTAAGTTTGAAAAAATAGGCCCTTGAAGAAATTTGAAAGCGCGCTGCCTAGTTACAGGGTCGTCCTGAATAACTTCGGTTCCAGTAATATCGGAAGGCATTAGATCTGGGGTGAATTGAATTCGTTTGAACCCGAGGTGCAAAGCTTTTGCAAGAGTGGAAACCATCAGGGTTTTTGCCAAACCAGGCACGCCGACTAAAAGAGCATGGCCTTTGGCAAGAATTGCGAGCAACAGTTGTTCAATAACTGCATCCTGCCCAACAACGATCTTGGCAACTTCTTTGCGAAGGGTTGTGCATTTAGCACCAAAGCGTTCCAAAGCTGCAAAATCAACTTGATTATTCTGGCTCATTTCTCATCATCTCGATTTGTGAATTTCAAAACACACGCATGGAAGGAACACCCATTTCATGGCAGGAAAGGCCATGTTAGCAACGGGATTTACAAGGTAAAGCTAAAAGTTGTTAAAGTTGTTGGTTTTTTGTAAACTTCGGTAGTTGAATCTAAACTTAATTTGTTTACTCATGTTTAATAAATTTTTTATTCAACTTTCAATGCTATTTGGCTGCATTACCGGTGAGGTGCCTAAGCGCATCTTCAATTGTTGGATAACGGAACGCGAAATAATGATCCAATAGTTTTTTTGGATGAACTCTTGTACTACTTAGCAACAAATCTTGCGCTTTCTGGCCCAGGAATAATTTTAAAAGAGAAGATGGTACTGGTAGGAAGGTTTTTTGATTAAAAACTTTTTCAAGGTTAGTTATAAATTCGTAATTTGTCACGGGGTTGGGAGCGACAAAGTTAACGGGCCCATACACTTTTTCGTTTTGCATGCAAAATCGAATTGCACCCAATAAATCATCCATTGCAATCCAACTCATGTAAGCAGAAGAGGCCCTTCCCCAGTATGCCCCCATGCGCATTTTAAAAGGGATTAATAATTCTTTTAATGCTCCACCTGCTGGGCTTAAAACAATACCAAAGCGCATGTTGACAACTCTGATTCCTGATTTTGTTGCGCTTTCGGTTGCGCGTTCCCATTCTTCAGCAACTTCGGTGAGGAAGCCTTCGCCATGGGCAGAGTTTTCATCAAGGAGTTCATCTTTCCTGTCGCCATAGATTCCTGTTCCCGAGGCGCAGAGCAAAACTTTGGGCGGATTCTTCAAACCAGAAAGAATTTTGCTTAATGAAGTTGTGCTAAGAACCCTACTGTCGCGAATGCGCTTTTTTTTTGCCTTTGTCCAAAGTCCATCTGCGATGCTTTCGCCTGCCAGATGAATTACAGCATCTGCATTTTCAAAGATTTCAGGATCGGGATCTCCTTGATTCGGATCCCACGATGCACTATTCTCACTGCTATCTTTCTTCCTGCCTACTTTTTTTACTGCAAGTCCTATTGAATCAAGATAAGCGCATAGATTAGTTCCAACGAATCCTGATGCACCGATGACCACCACTTTTTTAATCGGGCTTTCTTTTGCAAGAATGGAATCTTCGAGGTCTGCGCGCATTATTGCATGGCGATAGCGGAACATTTTCTGAAGTTTTTGTTTGATCATCGAGCCACCAAAAATCTCCCCAAGGATTCCCATGGGTAGTTTGTATTCAATGTGGTCGGTGAGTGTGGAGGTGTTAGGGGTCAGAGGTGAAACGCGGTGTTCATGCTGCCAAAATGCAAAAGGGCCTGTAATCTGGATGTCGGTGAACGATCTGCCTTCCGTGTAATCCGTATGTTCAGCAATCCATCGTTTCCAAATGGGCCAGATTCTGACATCAATGATAGTCCTTGCGCCTTTTTCGATACCCTTGCTTCGCTCTATGATTCGAACTTCATCCCAGGGCGGTGAAAGCCTTTGGAATGCAGATTCGTTTTTATGCCAATCAAAAACTTCTTTTGATGAGAAGGGGAACTCAGAACAAAACTCGACAATATTTTTAGTCATTGATTATTTGCCTTTATGGAATTTAGAAGTAAGGGCCTAATCGGGATTTGTTGATTGGGTTTACTGTTTTGCCCTTTAGGTTTCAAAATCGAGTCGAAGTTAATCCCGCATTATGAAAAGCACATTAATTTTCTTTGTAAAAGTGCCTGCCAGTGTTTTGCTGTAAATACTTGCAACAAGAAAAGATTGTGATGATGGGTTAATCATTAGGTTTCTGTTCAATGGCGTAAAAGATATCTCCTGGCATTACTATCAAGGAATGGGAAAAAATCATCCAGCAATCGGCATTGGTTGTACCCATAAACAGAATATCATCTTTGTTTTTAGAGGGGACTGGGTTTTTGCAAATGATAATGTTGGTATGGGCTTTTAATTCTGGCAGATGGATCTTTTCTATTTTTCGCTTTTCAGAAAAAGCGTATTTAAAAAATGGTTCGTGGTACAGTTTCAATTGTGCAATCCCTTTTGGGTTAAAATTAATCAGATCTTAATCTTCAGGGTTAAAAATTAATCAGACCTTAATTTTATTATAGCCGAAGCCGAAACAAATCTCACCAATCACTCATTTTTAAGGAAGTTTTTAAATTACTTGTTAGTTGGCAATAATAGTTTCGTCAGACATTCCAGCGCTCCTGATTTTTACTTCCAACCTCAGGGCTAATAAATTTTATCGCATCCGCTTTTGTGGTTGCAAGATAGTCGTAAAACCATTTACCTCTTGGGAGGCTGATTCCATGGCTTTTAATTTCAAAAGTCTTTTCAATGTTGGTGGTGTTAGAAAAAATCGGAAGTCCACTTCTCCTTTTTTGGAATTACTAGAGGAAAGATTGGAATGTGCTACACGCGTATGGGATGGCAGTGCAATCCCCAACGGTACCAATGTTCCTCCAGTTTTTGGAGATCCAACATTTAGCTCGTTTCTCAATACTTTGGCTAGCAACTGGAACCCTTCAAGTGGGCAACCTGGATTACCTCAAAATGGCGATAGTCTGCTTTTCCCCAACCTTGTAAATAGTAATCCTTCAGTTCTGGCAACACCTTTTGCGGGTGTATTTGGAAATCTTTCCCGACCTGATCCTAATGGCGGTACCTTACCCATCCCGATATCAGTTAATGTTATCAACGATCTTTCCCTTGATTCAAATGGTAATATGGCGCCTTACCTTCCCGGTGGTGTGCAGTCGCTCGATTTTGTTAATAACATTGATCTTTTTGGGTCTGGGTATTATATCTTTGCAAGGGATTATCCTCAATTTGGTCCTGTAACACCCACCACTTCTCCGGGGCCCGCTCTTGGGTTTTATCCAACCGGAGGTGCATCTGCTAATCCGTTGAATGTTCAAACTCAAATCAATGCAGTTTATTCAGGTTCATCTGCATTATTCCCAAATAACACGAATGCTAACTGGTTTTATATGCCTGTTAAAATAGGGCAGAATAATTCCGACTTTGTTTTTAATGTTGCTAATGAAGGATCTTGGCTGGTTTTTTCTAATCGTATTAATGGCGAAATTGAAGCTAACTACACCAGCATTTCCGATTTGAATAATAATAAAATAATCAAGCGCGGTTCTGGTGTTCTTGTATTCGATGGCAAGAATTCTTACCAAGGTGTTACTTCGGTTGAAAATGGTGTTCTGGTTGTTTCCAACGATCAAGGCTTAGGTAGTTCATTGGTTAACGCCAATGTCGAAGTCAATGGTGGCACCTTGCGCTTGAGTTCCTCCGACTATTCACAAAATGCAATTGGGAATCTTTACAATGGCGGGGCGCAAATTACTAATCGCAATCTTATTCTTTTTGGCGGAGATGGTTTTGTTCCAACTCTTGGGACGCCGGGAATCAATATTGGAATTCCCCAAGGTTCTTTGGATGGCATGACTGCTTCTTCAGCGGTTCCAAATCAGTGGAATGGCACGGTTACTTTGGTTGCAAATCCTTCTGCTATTCAGACCCCTGGTGCACTTAATCCAAATGGTGACGCAAGTGTTGGCCAGCAGTTTGGAAGCACGATGGAAATTAATGGCGCAATTGGGGGTTCTGCTGGGTTAAGAAAGTGGGGATTGGGCACTGTAGAGCTTACACATGCTAATACATTTACTGGCGATGTAACTGTATTTAATGGGTTTTTAAATGTTCAAAACGATGCTGCCTTGGGTATTCCTCCACAAAGTTCTTCTTTAAAACAAATTGTTGTCAGCCAAGTTCCTGCGAACCTTCTTGACCCTAGTAATCCTACGCCCCAGTTTGGTGCTTTCACGATTGGTGATTCAAATTTGGGTGGTCAGTCGTATGTTTTTGGTGCAGGTTACCAACTGGTGATTCAAGGTGGGAGTGGGCCTGATCAAAACCCCGGCATCCCTTTTACTAATTCGCAAAGATTAGAAGGGCTTGGGGCTTTTCAGATTATATCTCCTTCCAATAATCCAAACTCTGCGGAATGGCAGGGCAATGTGGTTATTCAGGATGATGCTTCCATAGGCGGTACACCTGGGGGGACGCTAAAAATATCTGGTGATCTATCGCTTTCTGCTACAGATACTTTGGAAAAAAGGGGATCGAACACCTTAACATTGTCCGCATCGAATTTTGATTTGCTTGGAAAAGTTTTGGTAAGTTCAGGGAATTTAAAGCTCACCAATAGTGATTCCATTGTAAATGCCAGTTCAATTACTGTTACTCAGACCTCGGCCTCGCCTCCTGGGCTTTCTGGTGCGGGATCTCTTCAAATTGAAGGCACTGGCCTTAACTTTACAAATAATATCACGGTAGGAAGTACCGGTTTTACTGGTCTCGGCGGCTTACAAAGCACCGGTGTAAATTCTTGGTCAGGTGCTATTACCATCGATCAAACTTCTTCTTTTGGGGCTGCTGCAGGCAGCGAGTTGCAGATATTAGGTAACATCACTCAGTCTGCGAACGCAACAAATTTGAATTCGCAGTTGATAAAAATAGGGGCGGGCACGGTTAAAATTAACGGCCCCACCACACTTACTCTTCCTGTCTCGGTGCAAGAAGGCACATTGCTTTTGCAGAATTCTAACTCGCTTGGCTCTTCTCCTGCTGGTGCAATTACTGTCTCCACCTCTGGCGCTTCTGGCCCTGCCACGCTTGCTTTACAGGGTAATATTGCAATCTCAAACAGATCTCTAAACCTTGATGGTAATGGAGTTGGTAATCAGGGCGCACTTCGTAGCGTCTCGGGTAATAACTCTTGGGCCGGAAACATTACCCTGGCTGGCACTTCCCTTAGTGCTGGCATTGGTGTTGATCAAGGTACACTTGCTGTTTCCGGGAAAATCGATGGTGGTTCAACCACTCTTCGCAAAGAAGGTGCGGGCGCTCTTTTAATTACTGGCTCGAATAATTCGCAAGCAGCATCGGTTGTTAACGGTGGAACCCTGATTCAGATTGGATCGGACAATGTTCCGGTAACTGTTCAAAATGCTTCCACACTCATGGGGTCTGGCAAAACAGGTTCTCTTACAGTCAATTCAGGTCAAACAGCCTTTTTGGCACCAGGGCTTGCAACTAAAGCTACCTCGGTTCTATCTACTGGCTCTTTAAATATTCGAAGTAATGCAGCGATTCTTACCATCGATTTGAACGGATTGGGCGCATCTTCCCCCGTAGCTGGTTCAGACTACGATCAGTTTAAAGTTCAAGGGAATGTTTCTCTTTCAGGTAGCCCCGTGCTTGATCTTTCCCTTAACTTTTCCCCTAATGTTATCGGAATCAGATACACCATTATTAATAACGATGGCTCTGATGCTGTTGTAGGTACTTTCTCGGGCCTTGCTGAAGGTGCACTTGTTACCTCCAATAACTTTTCCTACAGAATCTCCTACGTTGGTGGCGATGGTAATGATGTTACTTTGACAGCGGTGGGAGTAGTTACCACCACCACGATTTCTTCTTCGGATGTTGATAACGCTTCGATCTATGGCCAAGCCATAACCTACACCGCATCGGTAAATGGTTTAGGTGGCCCAATATCAGCAGGAACCGTTCAATTCTTTGATAATGGTTCTGCTCTTGGTTCTTCGGTTTCAGTTGTGGGTGGAAGTGCAAGTGTTAACGTTTCTACTTTAAGTGTTGCGAATTCTCCCCATGTTATTACTGCCTCTTATACTGGCGTGGGTGTTATTGCTTCCAGTAATTCCACCACCCCGATTGTTCATTCTGTTACTAGGGCATCAACTTCGGTTACGGTTTCAAGCCCAGCGGCTGTTTATGGAACTGATTTGCCTTTGACATTTACTGCAGTGGTAACTCCGCAGTTTTCAGGTGGGTCTGCAACAGGGCAGGTCTTATTTGATATTGATGGTGTTCTTCAACCATTACAAACCATTAATACCGCTTCAACAATCGTTGCTACTGGGGCAAGGGTTGCAACTTATACAACATCGTTCTCTACGACTGGGACGCATCTCATTCGGGCTCAATTCATAGGGGATTCCAACTTCTTGGCTTCCGCTTTTTCAACAGCGTATTCACAGTCGATTCTTACCACGCATGCCACTTCATCCCAGATTGTTTCTTCCCAAAATCCTGCCAGCAGGTTCTCGCCCATCACCTTCACCACCACGGTTGAATCGGTCAATCCTGCTGATGGAGTCCCCATCGGGAATGTGGTTTTCCTCGACAATGGTGTTGCCATTAGTGGTGAGATTCCCTTGGTCAACGGGGTGGCATCTTTTCAAACCAGCAATTTGCCTGGGGGTAGGAGGAATATCACTGCCCAATACTTGGGCGCTCCAGATGTTTCCAACACCTTCTTTTATTCCACTGCAACTTCTAGCCTCGTTCAATCAGTTGGGGCTTCTAATTATCTCATCATCGTGGGAGCTAACGCAGGAGGCGGGCCTCAAGTTAATGTTTACGATAAGATTGCTAATACTCAGGTCAGCTTTTTTGCATTCGACACCGCGTTTCGTGGTGGAGTTCGTGTTGCGGGTGGCGATATCAATGCAGATGGTTTTGAAGATATCGTCGTTGCAGCAGGCCCGGGTGGCGGCCCAAATGTTAAAGTTTATAGCGGCGTTGACTATTCTGAAATCCGCAATTTCTTTGCCTACGCTCCGCAGTTCTCCAGTGGTATTTTTGTCGCCTGTGGCGATGTAAATGGCGATGGCTATGCCGATATCATCACAGGCGCAGGGGCAGGGGGCGGGCCTCATGTTCAAGTTTTTAGTGGCTTGGATAACTCGATTATTGCAAGTTATTTTGCCTATAGCACTGCTTTTACTGGTGGTATATCGGTTGCTTCTGGTGATCTTAATGCCGATGGTTATTCTGATGTAATCACGGGTGCAGGTGCAGGGGGCGGACCTCATGTTTTAGGGCTTAGTGGTCAGGCCCTTATCGCAGGTCAACAAGTTGCGTTAGCTAATTTCTTTGCTTTTGATCCGGGTGTTACCAAAGGTATTTTTGTTGCTTCGGGTGATTTTGATAACAATGGTTCTGCGGATATCATGGTTTCTGCGGGAACTGGCTTCGGACCTCATGTTAAAGTTTATAACTCCTTTGGAACTGCAACTCTCGATTCTTTCTTTGCCTACCCTGTGGAATTCTCTGGTGGTGTAACTGTTGGCGCTGTTGATGTTAATGGAAATGGAACCCTTGATGTTGTTACAGCACCTTACACTAATGCTCCTTCAGAAATCAGAGTCTTTGACCACCTTTTTGGCGCGATTGATGATTTCTTTGCTTTCCCTGTTGGCTTTACTGGTGGCGCCTTTGTTGGATAATTTCAATTTCCTTTTTTCTTGATTCTTCAACCTCAATCCTTCATGATGTGAAAGTTCATAATCATCATTCAGAAGGATTGAGCCATGAAGACTCGCTTGCTAATTTGCCTTGTAATTTTTGTTTGCTTTGGCGCTTCTTTTTTAAAGGCAGAAGAATGGCCCCAGTGGCTTGGGCCGACAAGAAACTCTGTTTGGAATGAAAAAGGTATCATCAGGCAGTTTCCCAAAGATGGGCCGAAAGTGCTTTGGAAGAGCAAGGTATCGGGCGGGTTTTCTGGCCCTGCTGTTGCAGGCAATAAAGTTTTTGTCCCAGACTTTGTTGTTAAATCAGGTGCTAGCACCAACGATTTCAACAAGCGTGATGAACGCTCAGGCAATGAAAGGCTTCTTTGTTTTGATGCCAAATCCGGTGATCTTCTTTGGAAATATGAATACCCTGTTGTTTATAAAATCTCTTATGCATCCGGCCCACGGGTGACCCCTTCGGTTGTTGATGGCAAAGTGTATGGCTTGGGCGCTGAAGGCAATTTCTTCTGCCTCGATGTTAATACAGGCAAGGCTCTTTGGACCAAAGATTTCAAAAAAGATTATAACGCGCCCACTCCTCTTTGGGGCTTTTGTGGCCATCCATTAATTAAAGGTGATATGGTTTATTGCCTGGTTGGTGGCGAAGGTAGTGTTGCTGTCGCTTTCAACAAAGATACAGGCAAAGAAGTTTGGAAAACACTTTCCGCATCTGAATCTGGTTACTGCCCACCCACCCTGATCAATGCTGCGGGCGTTGATCAACTTTTAATCTGGGATGCAGACAAACTTAACAGCCTTGATCTTGTTTCCGGTAAGGTTTTCTGGTCACTTCCTTTGAAGCCCAGTTATGGAATGTCGGTTTCCGCCCCGGTCAAAGATGGCGACTTGCTTTATGCAGGGGGTATTGGCAGCATTGGAGCTGGGTTCAAACTTTCTTCTGATAAACCTGGTGCCTCCATACTCTGGCAGGGTACCCGTGAATCTGCTCTTTACCCCTGTAACAGCACGCCTTTTGCAGAAAATGGCGTTGTTTATGGAACGGATTGCCATCAAGGTTGGCTTGGTGCTTTCAAGATGCTATCAGGCGAAAGGCTTTGGACTGATTTCAAGCCTACCACCGGTAAGCGAACAACTCACGGCACTGCGTTTTTAGTTAAAAATGACGATCACTTTTATCTTGCTTCCGAGACAGGGGATTTGATTTGCGCCAAGGTTTCTCCCAAAGGTTATGAAGAAATCAGCAGGGCTAATCTTCTAAAACCTACCAATGCAGCTTTCAATCGTGATGTTCTTTGGTCACATCCTGCATTCGCAAACAAGTGCATTTATTGGCGCAATGATGCAGAGCTTATTTGTGTATCCCTTGCTGAATAGGACTCGCCTATTAATTGTTCTAGAGTGAGCGCATCATTTACCAGATGTAATTTCCCTGAGTGATTCTTAGCAGCATTAGAATGGGGCTTAAAAACCCTGTTGTATCGAATGCTTGGTAGTAATTGACGGGGTAGGGTTGGGTTACGATTGGGTAACTCATGCTTTCAACAGGCACAGCGATTATTGAAAATCGGTTATTGAATCGATCGTAGCAAGTGATGTAGGTGTAATTTCTGTAATTGTATCCCCGAAAATATCGGTTGTTATTCACCCATGAATAACCGTTGTAGTTATTGATATGCCCTTGATTATTAACTAAGGGCTGAGGGTATTTTCTTGTGTGCTCATAAAAATCTCTGACCGTTTGTTGATGATAATAATTCTGATTATTAGGGATGTTTCTTCGGTTGTTGCTATCAACGAAAGTAGTATACCGGGGGGGCGGTTCTTGAATTGGTGCTTTGGTCTCTCCTGTTGGGGGGAGTGGTTTTTTATCTGAAACTATTGGCCTGCGAAGAGGAACGGGTGTAGGTGCTGGCTTAACAACTTCTGGGATAGAAACCGGTGGATCATTAGGCTTTTTAGGAAGTGGTATTGGTTTAGGCTTAACGACTTCGGGAATAGAGACAGGTGGGTTGAATGGTTTTGCAGGGACGGGTATGGGCTTAGGCTTAACAACTTCTGGGATAGAAACCGGTGGATCATTAGGCTTTTTAGGAAGTGGTATTGGTTTAGGCTTAACGACTTCGGGAATAGAGACAGGTGGGTTGACTGGTTTTGCAGGGACGGGCGTAGGCTTAGGCTTAACAACTTCGGGAATAGAAACCGGTGGATTATTGGCTTTGTCCTTAGGAGGGTTTGGATTGCTAGGTTTAGATCCTTCTGAAATCGGAGGGCGCTGTTTATTAGGCGTAACTGCTGAAGTTTTTGGGTTAGGTTGTGTTGGGGCGGGATTTTTTGGCGTGTTTGAATCTGCTGAAATTTCCGTTGTAATTAAGAAAATGATCGCAACTGATTGGGCTAAAATCATAAATTCAAGTTTTGCCCTTTTGGCTATGTTCATTACATTTATCCTCTTATTTATGCTATCTAATTGTGCTCCCGCATAAGTAATTCACTTTTTAATAGTTCTTGCATTCAGAACTGAAAAAAAGTATATTTTTTATGTTAAATTGCATGGGCAGGGTGGTAGATCGATTAGTCTCATTCAGATTGTTGGAAAATGTTGTAGGGGCTTCTTTGCCAATTTGCTCAACTCTAAGTGGTAATTGGGGGCAGTGGTTTGGTTTACGATTCTGAATATCCAACTTGATTCGGTGATTAAATTGTCAGTTTTATGTTATTTTGTTGACATTCATGCCTAATTGCCGAGACAATATCAATTGTTATTACTTCCAAGAGAATTTTGATGAATCACTCCAAAAATTATAGCCGTGTTGGGTTTACACTCATTGAATTGTTGGTTGTAATTGCAATCATAGCTATTCTTATTGGATTGCTTTTGCCTGCTGTTCAAAAAGTGCGAGAAGCTGCTGCTCGTATGAAATGTCAGAATAATTTGAAGCAAATTGGATTGGCCCTTCACAATTATCATGAAACCGGTGGCGCTCTTCCCAAAGGTGGTACCCAGTCTCCCGCTGGAGGGTATGGCCATTCAATGTGGATTTTACTGCTGCCTTTTCTTGAACAGGAAGGCCTTTATAATAAGTTGGATTTAATAGGCGCTACCAATGCACATACGGGGTTGATTTATAATGGTACGAACGTCGCAAATGGTGCGGTTTTAAGTGAGAAGGTTATTCAAACCTTGCTTTGCCCATCATCCCCTTTACCTAAGTTTGTGCTTGTTGGTTCAACGCCTGGCCAAGGGGTAATGTCGGCTAACTACACAGGCATTTCTGGGGCTGTTGATCACTCTTCCTTGAATGATCGCGATGGGGAAACGTATGCGCATAATGGCAAGGGGAAAATTTCCAAGGGCGGAGCACTTATTTCTCTTGATAATAAAAAACTGACAGACATAAAAGATGGAACTTCTTCAACCATTGGTGTTGCTGAGCAGTCCGACTTTTGCGTGGATGCCAACAAGGCTAAAATTGATTGCAGAAGTGATTTTGGTCATAGTTTTTCCATGGGGCCAGGTCCTGTTGGGGATAATCGGCATTGGAACCTTACCTCTGTCAGGTATAAAATTAATGATAAAACTTGGGAAAACAAAGGGGTAAGTGAGGTTTTTTACGGGCAGAATCGCCCCTTGCAATCCGCCCATTCTGGTGGAATTAATGCCGTTTTTATGGACGGTGGCGTACGCTTTCTTACTGATGGTCTCTCCCTTCAGACTCTTTATAATTTATCGAATATTGATGATGGTAAAATTAGCGCTGATTACTAATGCTCGGATGGAGTTTTTCATGTTTCGTGTCTTTGTAATAATTTTTTTAATTACCGCTTTTGGTTGTGCTTCTGAAGAGCCTCGTGGAACAGTCACCGGAACAGTTTTGCTTAATGGTGTTCCTCTTTCCGAGGGCACGATTTATTTTGAACACCTTGCTAAAGGGGTGGCGCTCACAGGACAAATCAAATCGGATGGCTCTTTTAAATTGGCATCTCATCAAGGCGCTGGCCTTGTTGTTGGTTCTTATCAGGTTGCGATTTCTCCTGAAGCTATGCTTATGTCTGCCGATGAAATTCCTCTTGTTGGAAAAAATCCAAGAAAACCAAACGATGTGAAAAAGTCTGCCTTGCCTGAAAAGTATTTTAAAACTTCTACCAGTGGACTGACCGCGGAAATCAAGGAAGGCGACAATTCACCGATTGTTTTTGATATTAAAAAGTAATGCTAACCTTTTTAGTAGATAGCTTTTTTTAGAATACTTTCTGCAGCAGTTATGCCTGATAAAAATGCACCTTCAAACCGTCCGCCATTCACCCAGTCACCACAAATTGTCAACCCAATTGATTCATCATGCAGATCTCTTGGATTTATAAAGCTGCCCCCGATACTGTATCTCCAGCGGTGAGCGGTTTTATAAAATTGGGCGGGCAGGTTTTGTCCAATGGCGCATGCATAAGCTTCTAAAAGCTGAGAAATTACTAATGCAGGCGCATCTTCCAGATGCTTGGCTGACCACTCGGCATTGGCATGGAGCACCCAGCAATCGTTTGTTGCATCACGACCAGGCTTCGAACTATTTCTTGCAACCCATGAAAGCGCTGATTCATGGATGAAGGCCCCATCCCACGGCACATCCAATTTATTTTCAAATCCTACAAGCACTGCCCAGCATGGCGCCATCGGAGTTGAGGAGGCAATTTTTCCAAGAGGGTGGTTGGCAAGTAATTCCGCAGTTTGTGGTGCAGGTAATGCAACGATCAAATGATCAAAACCGTTATATGCAACCCCGTTGTCATCCCTAAGAATCCATTGGCTTGATGAATACTTAACTTCGATGATTTTTGTTTCCCGTTTTATGTCTAAATTTTTTGCAAGCTCCGCAGCCATCGCAGTCATACCGGGGGCGCCTACATATCTTGGAATGATTTCTGTGCCTGTAATTTCTTTATTATTAAGCTTTACGATTCTGCCTTTCCATTCTGAAACTACTTCCAAGTTTTCCCAAGTGTTTACAAACCTTTGCAGGATGGGGCTCCGCACCGTAAAATATTGGGCCCCGTGATCGAAGGATAAATTGGGTTCCAAACGACGGGTTGAAGTTCTTCCCCCAACCCCTTTGCTTTTTTCGAATACAGTTGCATGTATATCCTTTTCTGCAAGGTGGGTCGCACAGCTTAGTCCTGCGATTCCTGCACCAATGATTGCGACTTTTGGTTTTAACTGTGCCATTGCTGTTCTCAATGAATTTTAATAACTGCTAAACTTTAGCCCCAATGCCAAGTTAGCGGATTCGAAGTTCCCAATTTCATACATAGTCTTCCCTTGCTTACAGATATTATCCGAAACATTAATTCTGTGCTCTCCGGCAAAAATAATTCTTGGAAATTATTTCCTGCTGCTATGATGGTTAAAGATTTCTTTGTTGCTATTATTAATTCTTTCTTATCGAAGATCTGAGGGATTTATGGCTTGGAATCGTGATGATGATGGTAAATTTAAAAATCCCATCAATGGACATATTGCAACCACTTTTTTTCTTCGAAGATCCGTTGCGATAATCCGTGAAATTACTGGCATGGAATTAGATCACCCTGAATTTGGCATTAGTTGTTTAAACACTACGGGGATCGTTGCGCAGCATTGGGATTTTATACCTTCCGCCAAATCCCACCCCGATACGGTTATAAACCTTTGCGTGGTGATGGGAATCATGGAGTGGGTTGATTCAACACGGAAAAATCGCCCCGAGGGTGTTCCGGTTACTAATCCAATTAATCGTAAAAAAGCTGAAGATTTGTTCCCTTTGGTTATGCAACTTGTTTACGAATTATTTCCTTTATTCAAGGAGTTTTCTGAAGCCCAGTCTTTTATGCAGGGCTCGTTTAATCATGCAATTCGTTATGTGGAAGAGTTGGATCTTCAGTGGAAAAGGGGATTTCGCGAGAAAATGGTTTGCTTATTGACACTTTACCCTAGCATCAGGCAATGGACATTAAATGATAAAGTTATGGGTAAGATTGCAAGCGAACTAAATCAACTTAGCGAAAAACCAAAAAACTAATCTTATTAACCGCCCCTATTTTGTGCATCTAAGGGTTGCGTATTTATACAAATGATATTAAGGTGGACGATATGGATATCAATGTCTAAATTGTTGGTGTTAATTAAATCCAGTTTGGAATTTGGGCTTTTTGAATTACTTCAGGATTTTCTTACCCATCCAAAAGGCACAAAAACTTGGTTAATCACACCTCCCTTTTTTCGCGCTTTGCCAAATGGACTTCGTCTGCTGCGGGGCATCCGATTACCTTTACATCTGCTGTATCTATTATTTTACTTTGGGCTCTAACGGGTTCCTTTTTTAATTTTAGTGATACTTGGCAGCTTGTGATTAATACCGGAACAACCATTGTCACATTCCTAGTTGTTTTTCTTGTACAGAACACGCAAAATCGCGACAGTGCTGCGATTCAGCTAAAGCTCGATGAATTGATTCGTGCAATGAATGGCGCGCATAATTCTTTCCTCGATATTGAAAACATGACCGAACAACATATCAGGCAGATTAAAGAGCGCTTCGAAAAATTGGCGGAAAACGCACGAGAAGATTTAAGAGGGGGCTTAAAGGATATTGGCACCCCTGAAGTTGATGTTAATTAAGGAACTATTGTTTGTGATTTTGCTGAAATTAACTTTCATATAAAATATTACTATAAAGGTCTTTATATTGTTGTGTAAGTGTGGTGAAGGTTTCTGCTCATCAACTCTTTGTTATTTTCTCTGCAATTGCTTGTTTTTTAGGATGATTTTTCGGTTCTGTAATCAAGTAAAGTTGCAAAGTTGGCTTCGATATTTTCAATCGAAGGCTGAAGTTATCCTGTTTTCAGCTGAGTAATTTTCGATTTTTTGAAGTATTTTGGCTCAGTGGAGTGGTTACACGAAACCTGTTTTTAGCTCCAAACCTAATTGAAACTACCCTTAGATCCTGCATTATCGAAATGTTAAGCAAAATTAAATTGGGCGGCCTAGGCGAAGCATTAGGGGTTATAGGTAGGTTGGGCTTGTTTCGGCTTGGTTAAGTTTTTTGCAAAAAGTGATAAATTTCTAATTTGATCGGTATGAGAATCTATCGTATTCCTAAAAAACACTGACCGTATTTTTGGCAATACTTTTTATTTTTGATGTTCATTTGTACACAATCCTGGTGGATAGTCTGTTTTTTTTATGTTTTTGATCATTTTTGACACCTTTATTTGCCAATCCTCAAGAATTAACCTATTTTCTAGAAACCTTTTGATTTATCCGCTGTTTTTGCGGGGTAAGGTTACCTTTAAATCTTTTGATTTTTTGTGATCTTTTTCATGTGCCCATGCGTAGTAGTTTGGTGAGGGTTTTAGGTTTTTTAGACGGTTGGATTAGCAAATAGTAAGTACCTAAGTTTTTACTGTTTTTAAGCTTTTTACTTAGCATTTTTGACGATAAACAGGTAGATTACAGTGCTCGATATTTCATGATTATTTTTTAATTAATTAATTGTTTTTCTCTAGGGACAGTTTTTTAAAAGTAGGTCTAAATGAATAAATACAAATTGAAGCAATGGTTCAAATCGTTTTTCAATTTTGATCCCTTGTCCAATTCAAAACATTACAGGGCGGGCCGCCTTGCCGTTGAACTTTTGGAAATCAGGCTCACCCCCGATGCAAACACCATGCCCGGTTTTCATGATCTGGGTAATGATATTTCAGATAACAACTGTCCTGCAAATTCAATCACGCTAATTGATGACATTCGCCTTCTGCAAAATTTAACCGACTACCGAGCTAATCAAGTTTATTTTTGCTCTGATGATTCCCTTAACTTCCCCGCTTTAACTTTTCAATCGGTAGATAAGCTCGATGCTGTTGCTTTGCAGGCCGCCTCTACTAAAGGCGTGGTAATCATTGATTCTTCCCTTGTTGCAACTATTCCCGCGGCTGAATTAAAAGGTTCGTTGGTTATTTCGATCGATGGCAATCGCGATGTGGTTAGTCAGATTACCACTGCCCTTGAAGGCCTTTCCGATGTGCCAGTGCTTAGGATTATCAGCCATGGTGATGATGGCGTATTGTATTTCGGAAACCAAGCATTTGATTCTACAGATTTAACTTCCAGTGCAATACAGGTTGCATCATGGGGCAAATCGCTTACCCCAGATGCGGATATTCTTCTTTATGGCTGTTCGATTGCAAACACCGATGCTGGCAAAGCTTTTGTGCAACAGTTCGCAAGCATTACTCAAGCGGATATTGCGGCAAGTAGCAACTTAACCGGAAAGGGTGGCGACGAAGTTCTTGAGTTTCAAGTTGGCCAAGTTTCAAATTCTCTTATTGCTAGCGCAATTGATTACTATAGCGCCAACCTTGTGCTTGCTCAAATTACGGTTACCACCACTGCAGATTCAGGGGCAGGTTCCTTAAGGCAGGCGATTACCGATGCTAATTCAACCTCGGCTAATGATGAGATTATTTTCGCTTCTTCCCTGTTTACGAATGGCACCAGCACCATCACATTGGGGTCTGGTGCGCTTCCAGTTATCGCATCAACTACAAGCGCAGGTTCGCTAACCATTACAGGTCCAGGTGCTTCTGCCCTTGTTGTCAACGGTAACAACGGCAACACCGGCCGCAACTTTAGAATTTTTGACATCGCTTCGGGTGGCAATCTTTCGATTTCGGGCGTAACTGTTTCCGGGGCGAAAACTACTAGCAATGGCGCTGGCTTTAATAACCTTGGCACCCTCACTGTCACGAATTCCTTAATCTCTGGGAATTCTGGCGGAAACACGGGTGGGGGTATTTACACTCGCGGTACTCTTAATGTTTCTGGCTCAACATTTACGGGTAATTCCGCAAATTACGGTGGCGGTCTTTATATTAGTAAATGGTCATCATTCGGAACTGTTTCCAATTCGACTTTCTCAAGCAATACCGCATTTAGACACGGTGGTGGCCTTTTTAACAACGGCACTCTTACCATCACCAACACTACCGTCTCAGGCAATGCATCAATCGATACCATATATGGTGCTGGAATTCACAGTAATGCGGCGACAGTCTACATTGCCAACACTATTATCGCCAATAATACCAACGGTTTGGATTACTACGGTTCTGCTAACTTGATTTCTCCTGCCACGGCATCTAGCAACCTTGTTACTCAATCTGGGCTTGCTTGGGCTACCACCGTTACCAGTGCCCAACTCAATCTTGGCCCACTGCAAAACAATGGCGGCGCTACCAGCACCATTGCTTTGGGGGCAGGCAGTGTTGCCATCGGCAAGGGTGCTATTCCAACAACCACTGCAGGCGTGCAAAATGTTAATGGAACTCCAACTTATGTTGGTTTCTTTTTTGGCGGAGCCTCACTCCCAGCCGAATTAAATTCCGTTCAAGCTGGATGGTTTGCAAATGGTAATGGCGTAACGAATGCTTTGGTCACTGCAGTTGACAAGGCCAATCAACTTATAACTATAGCGCCGGGCAATGGCATGTTTCAGCCTGGCATTTTTTATTCTTTTTCAAGCTATTCTTTGGTAGATCAGCGCGGCGCTACCCGTTCTTCCACTGCGCCCAGCATCGGTGCATTTGAATTCATTAACACTGCGCCAACGCTTGCTGCTATTTCTGTGAGTGGTACCGAAGATAATGCGGTTACTTTCACCGCTGCCAATTTCACCGGTGGAACCGTTGCCTCCCCCGGCATAGCTTATGTTGGCCTTCAAGCAGATATGGGAGCTGGTTGGAGAACTGCATCCACACCCAAAACTTATGATATTGATGGGAATAATGTTCTCGGTAGCAATGGTTGGTGGTTGCCAAATTATACTTTAAGTAGCCCTTCCTATATAACTAGTTTTGCTAATAATAGTTACTATCCCGGCAACGGCGCTTATGCATTGGTGGATAATCCGTTAACCACGCCGGGGGCATCACCTTCGCTTATTTATTCTGGCACTACAAACGGTCAATTCCCTGGTTATGGCATAAAATCCATTAATTCTGTTGTTTCTTTTACTCTGACTGGGGCTGTTCCCGGGACGATTCGTGTTGGAATCATGACCGGAAATACAGATGTATCTGGCGCATTTGGGGCCAGCGGTTATCAGATTATTTCTGCTCCATTTGATAGCGGCATGACCACCGAATTGCAAACCAACGGCGCGGTATATAACGGCAACCCTGATTGGGTATTCTTTGATATTACTGGTGGCATCGCTGGCCAAACCTATTCCATCTATGCTAAAGGCGGGCCGCAAGGTAATGCAGGCATAGGCGCAATCTCGTTTGATTCGATTACGACTACCCCTACCTATACCGATGCTGAAAACAATCCGTTAGTAAGCATCAACATTGCCACTCTTCCTGCAACCGGAACCTTGAAGCTTTCAGGCAATAATGTTTCTGCTGGGCAGGTTATTGCTGCAGCTAATCTTGGTAACCTAACTTATGTTCCTGCGCTAAATGAAAATGGAACCAAGACCTTCACGGTAAGCGCATCGGATGGCTTTGCATCTTCTTCCCCTGAAACCACCGTAAGTATTAATATTGCTGCGGTAAATGATGCGCCAACGCTTTCGCCTAGTCGGGTTGTTGTGGCGACTGCTTCGGCCTCTATTAATGCAAATGCTGAAGTTTCTTTTTCAGAAACACAATCCATTCCTCCCGGGGTCACTGTTTCTGGTGTTAAAGTCACGAGAGATTTCAGCACCTATTGGCCAAGCTCAAATCCTGCATATGCTCATGTGTATTTGAAATTAAATGGAGTTGTAGTCGGGCAGTTGGGTTTTAACGCAACGGGTACCAATGGCGCCTATACCTCCGTATCCACTGAGTTTTTTGGCCCTTTAGCCTCCTATATTCCCGGGGGTATTAATACTTGGACCATTGGTTCAATATGGAATCCCGTAAATCTGGCAAATATTAAGATTCAACTCTTTTATGCTGATGCTTCTGCACCTGCTATTGCTGTAAACGGTATCGAAGATACCCCACTCAATTTTACCGCAGATAATTTCACCAACGCTTATGGCGATACCGAAAATAATTCTTTGGCCACCATCACCATTGCAACTCTTCCTGCAACCGGAACCTTAATGCTTTCAGGTACTAATGTTTCTCCTGGGCAGGTGATTTCTGCTGCTAATCTTGGGAATTTATCCTATGTGCCTGCGCCTAATGAAAATGGAGCAAAGACCTTTACGGTAACTGCATCGGATGGCAATTCATCATCCGCTGTTGCTACTGTTAGCATGAATATCGCTGCGGTTAGCGATGCACCAGTAATTGGTGGCATTTCTACATCCATCAATTATATTTCAACAGATTTTACCACTGCCCCTGCCAATGCAACCATTTCTGGAAGTGCTGTAGTTTCCAATGGTGAATGTGTTTTAACTCCCGCAGCAAGTGGCCAATATGGTTATTTGTTATTCAATACCTTAGCGTCTAATCCCACTGCCTTTTCAGCCCAGTTTGATTATCGGGTAGCGGATGGCAACGGTGCCGATGGAACTAGCTTTAACTACGGTGTGATTAATTCTGCTAGTGGCGACGAAAGTGGTATGACCAACACCGGGTTGGTAGTTTCGCTGATTGAATATGGCACTCAAAGGGTACAAATAAAACTTAATGGTACTGTTCTTCAAACTGCCAATGTAACTCTTATAGGTTCTAATTATCAACGCATTGTTGTCAATGTTGATGGTTCCAACAAACTTTCAGTTTCCGTTGGTGGTGTGGCGGTGGTAAGTAACTTGGATTTGGGTGCCACTTATGGCAATGCCAATAAATCCACTTGGAAGTTTGGTTTTGCGAGTCGTTGTGGTGGCGCAAATAACAAGCATAGTATTGATAACCTTGTTATTTCAAATAATGTTGCGCCTGTAACCGCATTGGAGCAAACTCCAACGGTTCTTGCAGGTTCTTTGACCCTTTCTGATGTTGATAATTCCACGCTTGCATCTGCAATTGTAACCATGGCCACGGGCCTGAAAACCAGTGAAGATGTTCTTGGTTTTGTTGCTAATGCCACAAACTATGGAAACATTACCGGTACCTATAATTCTTCTACAGGCGCTCTTTCGTTGACATCAGCAGGGGCGACCGCAACCCTGGCACAATGGCAGGCTGCCTTGCGGTCTGTTACCTACACCAATACCTCGGATACGCCAGATACAACTAATCGTATTGTTTCGTTTGTAGTAAACGATGGCATGGTTAACAGCGCTGCAGCAACTGTGACAGTGAATATCTCATCTATAAATGATGCGCCAGTAGCGAATGCCGATGTTTATACAACAACTGAAGACACGCCTTTAGTGGTAAGCCTTGGCTCCCCTGTGGTTGATCAGCAGCAAACGGCTTGGAACGCTGGTTTACCAAATGATGGTTATCAAGCCTTTACTGCTGGGCAGACAGGGTTTTTAACTAGTATCGATTTAATGCAGAATGGTGGGGCATCTAATCCACAGCAGGTTACTCTTACTGTTTATGCTGGCGATGGAATTGGTGGTGTTACCCTTGGTGCAGTAACAATATCTGAAACCAATACTTATAACTCGACATTGGGCGGATTTGTTCAAACCTACACATTCTCGCAACCTGTTGCCATAGTTTCAGGTGGTTTATACACTTTTAAAATTACAACTAGTTCTAATAGGGGCCTTGTTGGTTCGAGTGATACAAATGCATATGTGAATGGTAGGTTTTATCATTCTGGTGGCCATACTGGCGATTTATGGTTTAGAACATCTGTAGCGACTAGCCAAGGATTGCTTGTAAACGATTCAGATGCAGATGGTAATTCTCTTATCGCAGTTATAGTAACCAATCCTTCCAATGGTACGGTGGTACTTAACTCGGATGGTAGATTTACTTATACCCCCAACGCAAATTTTAATGGAACGGATACCTTTACTTATAAAGCTAACGATGGCTTAAGCTTTTCTAATGTTGCAACCGTAACGGTTAATGTCACTGCGGTAAATGATGCACCAACCGCAACTATACAAACCATCGCTCCCACGGAAGACACAACCTATTCTGGTACACTTACATCTTCTGATATTGATAGCAGTGCCTTCACTTACTCTGTGGTGTCGCAGGGCACGAAGGGCGTGGTCACGATTACGAACAAAGCAACGGGCGCATTCACTTATGTTCCCAATGCCAATGCAAATGGATCAGATAGCTTTACATTCAAGGTAAATGATGGAAGTTTGGATAGTGCAGCAGCAACCGTAACAGTGAATATTGGTGCGGTAAATGATGCCCCAGTTGCGAATGGTAGTGCAACTCTTGATGCGGTTAATGAGGATATAGGTTCCGTTGCTCCGGGTACAACGGTAGCAAGCCTGTTCGGTGCTAACTTCTCAGATTCGCTAGACAATTCCGCCAACACCTTTGCTGGCGTTGCTATTTCTTCTTACACGGTGGATATATCCAAGGGCAACTGGCAATATTCTACAGATGCCAACACTTGGTCAAATCTGGTATCTGCAACCAGCAGTGCTGCCATAACTCTTAAGGCAACTGATTACCTTCGCTTTATTCCTGCTGCCAATTACAATGGCCAGGCAACTGCACTTTCTGCAAACTTGATTGAAACAGGCGGCGCGGCAATCACTAGTGGCGCCACGGTTAATATCTCGGGCACTGGCCCTCAGCTTGTGTTGGGTTCTAGCAATGTAATAGGTTGGAGTTCGGTATACAGCGGTGCATTCGCGGCAGACAATGTTGTTGATGAACAATCTGGATCGATTGTGGCTGACATTTTTGGAAACAATTACTGGTTAGCTTCAGGTGGTTCAAGTTCAGCATCCATCTTAATTGACTTGGGCGTTGCCACTCCGCTATCGAAAATAGATCTCTATAACACCACCAATACCGGCTATGACGATCGGGGCACATCTAACTTTCATATTGAAGTCGCCAATTCCATTACTGGCGGTTCCGCAGTCACTTATTCCTTGGTTAGCGGATTAACGGTTGCAAGCGGCACGCTGGCGTTTGCGACTCCTGGTGTAGCGCCAACGGCTCAAACTTTTGCTCTTTCCTCGGGTGCAACAGCATATCGCTATGTGCGTTTTGTGGTTGATTCCTCTAAAAATAATAATCCTGGGCTTCATGAGTTACGCCTGTTCGGGGTTAGTTCAGTTGTGGGCGAAGCCACGGTTTATTCACAAAATACGGTTTCATTAAATCATACGATCGCTGCGGCAAATGATGCCCCAAATGTTTCCGCATCACAGCCAAGTATTGTGCTCTTGGATTATCAGTTCACCCGTAATTGGGGGGTGTCGGAGTCCAAGATTGCTTTAACGAAAACTGATCTGGATAGTTCCCCAGTTTTTGACAATGCTTTTTTAACCAGCAATGGCTGGGTCTCTGCTGACAACGGTATTACTTTCACCAAAAACGTGACCTATGGTTCTGTAAAACTTGACACCACTGCAAGTACCCTGACTTATTATCTTGATCAGCAAAGTAATCTCACGAGTAGGCTCAGGCAGGGCCAGACGGTAACGGAAACAATCCCCGTGCAGGTCACTGATGGTCAATTGACAGCATTGACCAATGCGGTTTTCACGATAGAGGGTCAGAATGATGAGCCTGAATTATATTTGGTTAATAATTTGGTCGGAGCGTTTGAAGATATTGAATACGAGATTACAAATGCCAACCTGACAAATAAGTCGCAATTGGCCGATATTGATGGTTCAGTCACAGCTTTTGTAGTTAAGAATGTAACAAGTGGTGTTTTGAAGATCGGGGCAAATTCCCAAAGTGCGACTCCCTGGAATGCAACCAACAATGCAACGATTTCAACCGGGTTGAACGGTTACTGGA
>Ga0209296_1000616_pt1 | contig 30710 bp, 24 predicted proteins | sample S_130206_EF_Meta_FD_187319 | JGI IMG/M metagenome (GOLD analysis project Ga0209296, IMG submission 187319) | Freshwater microbial communities from Lake Simoncouche, Canada to study carbon cycling - S_130206_EF_MetaG (SPAdes) (version 2) | ecosystem: Environmental > Aquatic > Freshwater > Lake ... | reverse complement strand
GATTTTCGTTGGCAGCAGGGGTGGTGGAAGCAAACCATCGTTCATCAATGCCCCCACGATGGGCACCGTAGGCATAAAGATCCTGTGGTGCAAGTTTGATTCTTCGGCCTGGCATAAGGAAACTGCGAGGAACCCAAGTAGGAGCCAGTCGTAAGATGCCATCGCCTGCTTCGATTGCATTTCGGATTTTGCTATCAGAAGCTTTGATGATTTTCTTTTTGGTGGTCGATTTAGCCATGGTATGTGAGCCTCTTTCAAAAGGAATAAAGGTTATAGTAATTCAAAAATACATTCGATTTCAACAGGGATACCACCGGGCAGGGTATGTGCGGAAACAGCACTTCTTGCGCCCACGCCGTTGTCTTCTCCAAAAATTTCTGCCATCAATTCTGAAAACCCATTGATCACTTTGGGTTGGTCTTTGAAATCAACGGTGCAATTAACCCAGCCAAGAGTTTTAACAATTCGTTTGACCTTATCTAAAGAACCAATGGTTTCTTTGACGGTTGCAAGCACATTAATGGCCACGGCTTTTGCAGCTTCTTTGCCTTGTTCCAAGGTAAGATTTTCGCCAACTCGGCCGTTCAGAGGTGTGGATTCGTGAACTTTAGCAGGGCCATGTCCGGAAACATAAAGCATGTTACCAACTTGGACAGCAATTTTGTATTTAGCCACGGGTTTAGGTGCTGGAGGAAGCTGAATGTGGAGTTCTTGAAGCCTAGTTTCTGGTTTGCTTGCCATTGCGTTGCCTTTCAGAGTTTCAATACAAATATTTAACAATTACACTTTTATCGTTTCTAAAAGGGATGAGGTCAAGTGTTGTTTTAATAATTGTATTTAAGGGTGATCAAATGAACCATAGATTCCAAGATTCCGGTAATACAAACCGTCTGCCAAATCGGGAGACATAGTTAGCAGAAAGCGCTTCCCAATAATCTTGGCCTTTAAGCCTGATCCAAGGCCCCGGGCCGCCTGTATGTGCCGGCCATCCCATCGATCTTACCGCCAAGAAATTTAAATCTGCTTCAGTTTTAAAAACATGGTCTGCTCTGATATTTGTAAATTCAAGAAGCATAGTAAACAAGATTCGTTCGCGCCCTTCGCGCACTTGGTTTACTTTACCCATGGAATTGCTCACTGGGTCGATTTTGCGTTTTAAGTTATGTTTTGTCAGATTCTGCGCAAGTAGGTTTGGCCACCAAGAGTTTTTGTGGTGTAAAAACCATCCCTTACCTTCTTCAATCCCCAACCATAACCGGGTTCGCATTTGGGAAAAAAGTTCGTGAGTTTCAGTTTCAATTGGATATCGCAGTGCAAAAAGTTTAGTGATCAAATCTAAACCAAGCCAATCAGCCCAGAATAATGGGCCAAATTGAAAGCCCCACTTTCTAAGCGAGTTTTCGATCTTTTCTAATGAAACTCCTTCGGCAAGTAACTCTAGATTTTCTTGAAAACCAGATAATAAAACTTTAGTTGCAATGCTGGATTTTGTGTTGCTAATTGTAACTGCGGTTTTGCCTAATCGCGAAATCCATGCCAGCAAAAAATCTCGCTTAATCAGAGAGCTAGTTTCTGGGATGACCAATTCGCAGCAAGGAAATCTTCCTAAAGGGTATTGCTGAAATAAGCAAGCATCCTCGCCTTCCCAAGGATCTGTTTCCTTTGATTTGATAACCATGCAGTCTGGATAATTATTTTTGAATAGGTCGATATCTGTTGCGCTGAAAAAACTATGGGCAGTTAGGATGGCGATATTGGGCTTTTCTTTGAAAGGGGCGTGAGTAGTTCCATCGATTAAACTGAGCCGTTTTTCGACTTCCACGGCATTCCATATTCCTTTTCGAATGGTTTCATGCATGAGTCGGTTTAATGCTAAAAGAGTATTTCCAAGCCCTTCCGCAGTTTTTCCTTGAATGGAAACTGGTATACCACGGGAGGCATGTAAAAAAGCCCATTCTGCAACAGTTTTGCCTTCGCCTATCAGGGCGACCCGATTGGGGGCAGGGGTTTCCACCGGGGCAACCGGAATACGAGAAATGTCTTCGAGTGCAAACTTCACCAGATTTTTACAGGTTGGCGAAGGAATTAATCGTTGGCTAAGTTCAGCGATTTTTTGTTCAGCAATAGCAGAGCTTTTGATGGTGACCAAATTCGAAACCAGATTCAGTGTTTGTCTGGGAGCTTGAATTTCTTCGGGTGTGTTTTTTTCAATAATCCTGTTGAACGCCCTATTCAAAATGGCTCTGCCTGCGAAATTCTTTTCAAATAACATCGAGCGAAGAGATACGGGTGCCGAAGTACGGTTATTCTTTTTCCCCTCGTTTAAAGCAATTCCCATTAATCTGGTAAATTCAGACCGAAGTTGAGACTCTGTTTGCGCGATACCATCAGCAAGGCGATTATGAAAAATCTCTCTAGCCTTCCATCGTGCTCCAAAAACCACAAGCTTCGTGGTCTTCTCAAGCCCAATAATCTTGGCCAGAGAATAAATGGAACCAAATGCAGGGCACGCCCCAAGCTCGACTTCCGGAAATGCAAAGATGGTGTTTGGGCGCTCGTAAACCAGTCGGTAATCACAAGCTAATGCGAGTTCCAATCCCGCACCCAAACAAGGACCGCTGATAGCCGCAATGGTTGGTGCTTTAAGATCCCGAAGTTTTTTATAAACCCGCATCCCTTCTTCTTGCCAGTATGTAACATTGCCACTTGCCTGCAATTGTTGCCATTCATGCAAATCCGGTCCGAAAGCAAAACCCGAAGTCTTTCCGCTTCGTAAAGTTATGATTGGAATGGAAGGAATTTCGTCGAGTTTATCCAAGCCCGCATCCAAATCGCGAAGAAGGGAAAGATTGACTTTATTGGCGGATTCTCCCTTAACATCCAACACAATCATGATGGTTCCATCTTGGTCTTTTTCAATTCGAACGGTATTGCTGTTGAAAATCACCATCGGTAGATCCACATAATAAATAAAAAACTATGTCCAATAAGCAATTGTCTAGTATCCTCTATCAAGGTAGAAGTAGCAGCAGAAAATTCTGTTAAAACTGCAAAAGAAAAGGTGGTTGTTCATGAGCTTGCCCTTGGCGATTACTAAAACTGAAATCGAAGGATTCCCTTGTCGACGTGGGAAAGTACGCGATGTTTACGACCTGGGCGATCGACTTGTGATCGTAACCACCGACAGAATAAGCGCATTCGACTGGGTTCTTGCAGATGGTGTTCCCGACAAAGGGAAAATTTTGACGCAGCTAACTTTGTTCTGGATGAATTTACTCAAGGTTGAAAATCATCTGATCAGTACCAATTTAAATGAAATGGGGCCAGCCTTTTCGAGTCAGAAATCAATACTTGAAGGCCGTACTATCCTTGTAAAAAAAACAGATGTTGTGCCGATCGAGTGTGTGGTGCGGGGTTGGCTTGCTGGCTCTGGTTGGAAGGAATACCAATCATCTTCAACTGTATGTGGCATCAAGCTGCCAACTGGTTTAATGCAAAGTTCAAAATTGCCTGAACCTATTTTCACGCCAGCGACCAAGGCTGAAACAGGGCATGACGAAAATATTTCATTTGAACAAATGGTCAAAGACGTTGGTTCTGAAACTGCAAATATTCTAAGAAACCGAAGTATTGATATTTATTCGCGAGCTGCGGCATATGCTCATGAAAAAGGAATTATTCTTGCGGATACCAAGTTTGAATGGGGGAAGTTAAAGTCGGGCGAAATCATTTTGATCGATGAGGCACTTACCCCTGATAGTTCGCGATTTTGGGATGAGAAATCCTATGCCACCGGAATTAGTCCGCCTTCATTCGATAAACAATTTATTCGCGACTGGCTCGAAACTACCACTTGGGATAAAAACAGTCCGCCTCCAGAAATGCCCCAATCAACTATCGCACAAACCCGCCTTAGGTATGTGGAAGCATTCAAGATTCTTACAGGCAAAGATTTTGTGTGAGCCTAAATTGAATAGGGTAGGTGCGTGGCTTGCATCTATTTGTAAAGTCGCAATCCCACGGGTAACGAATCACCAAGAAGACTGGATTGGCTTTCTTTTGCGAGAGGCACGAATTCTTCTAGGCATTTGATCCATTCAGCAGGGGTTTTTTTATCCCTGATTCTTGTCAGGATGCTATCGCGTAAATCTTGATCGAGGTCGAGAGCCCGCTGCCCTGTGATTCTTCCCATTTGCGACAGGCAAAAAGCCCAAGTGGTTTCTTCCGAGGCATGGGAAGGTTGGAATTCCAATAATCTGGTAACCCATTGCGAAACAATATCGGGATGCAAAATCGAATTAAGCGGCCCATAAATAAGTGCCCGTGACGCAAGCCTGGTAAGTGACCAAAATAAATATGGCGGTAAGGGTGATTTCTTAAGCGATCGAATTAAAGTGTTACCCATGTTTTCTTTTGTTTTAAGGTCGAGCCTTTCAAAGGAGGCTGCTGCACGCCACATCTCCACCAATTCATTTTGCAATGGCTTAGCAACCGGCTTGTTGGGGATAGGTAATAAGATGCTGCGAATTCTGTCGAAAAGAGATTGTTGTTGATTCGATGAAAGTCCGCCAGAAACCCTGCGCCAAAGAATCCAAAACTCTGCTCCAGATTCAACAAATCTGGGCGTGATCGAAGATTTGGAACGGTCATCGCGTGGCGGAGCGATTAATTCTTTCCAGAGCTTGTCCAACCGGATTTTGTCTCCGGGTGCCCCATAACCGGGCCTTAAAAAGAACCCAGCCAGATTGCTCCAACGCGATGCAAGATCAGGAGAAAGCAGTCTGTTCGGTGCCAATGAAAAGAGATCGTCCCAGAGCCTTCTGCATAGCCCCAAGGGCCAATCGTCTCTGCCCGCATCTAAAATATTTTCAAGAACTTTGGGAAGAATTTTTGGGTCGATTTCTGGGGCACTGTTGGCAAAGGTTTTATGAAGACATTCGAGTGCTGAGAGTGCAGTTGCTTCAGGCCAGGTGTCGCCCCTGTTTTCTTCATCGGAATTTGAATCGGAATTTTCAAAAGAATCGCGCAGATTAAATTCCAGCTTCCATTCGTTAGATCCTTCTTTGGCAATACACCATAATTCTAAAGTGCCTAATGCTGTTGCTTGCGATTTTAAATTAATCGGGATTCCCTTAACCCCAGATCGTTTTCCGCCTCTTAAAATGGTTTGCAATGGAGGCAAGGATTGAAGCTGCTTTTTAGGAATTTTAATTACAGTTCCCGCTTGATCCTTACTTCTTAATGTGGAAGTAAATAGGGGAAACAAGACGGGTTGGCCAATTGCTAGTTCTAATTCGTTTTGGTCGAGGGTAAGAATTTTTCCTTCTTCGTGATGTTTGGGCAGAACGCAAATTAAGGTTTCTTCGCCTGTGTCGTTGCCTACTCCAAGGTAATAAGATTTTGCGAGTCCGCCCCCGATATGTTTGCCTCCAGTATGTTTAAGCCATGCAAACCAAGCAGCGCCCTCGGCGACGGCGAGGTCAACCGAGGGATTTTCGAAAACCATAGTTGTTTGTTTATTTGGATCGCTATTGCCCCAGTCAGCAATCACCGAAAGGATCTGGTTTTGAAGTTTTTTGGAGCGAAAGACCCCGCCATTAAATAACACCGCAGCCGGTGCTTTAAAGGATGCAGATTCAGATTGGGAATTAAGAAAGCTTGCAAGGTGTTTTGTGATAGCTGGGTCTGAAACATAAGGCAGGCCCATTTCGTGAAGCCCGGTTTGTGAGCTTGATTTAAGGGGTGTAGAATCTTTGTTTACAAGAGGGAAGAACCCATCAAGAATAAAAGAGGCTGCTTCTTTCGAGGAAAGTTCCGCCCGGATCAGGCCAGCAACAATGGATCGGCCTCGTCCCATGATGTTGATTGGGATGGTTTCTGGTGGCGTATCAGAAAGTATTTGTTCCTTGGCATTTCTGCATGCTTGAGTGAGTTGGATGTATTGGGATGCATCAAGTTTTGTACCTGCAGGGAATCGAGACTCCATTAGTTTTGCTAGGGCCAAATCCATATTGTCTCCACCTAAAAGAAGGTGGTCACCCACTGCTTTTCGCAGAAAGTTGATTGCGCCATTTTCGCTGATGGTTTCAATCAGGGTGAAATCGGTGGTGCCTCCGCCAACATCGATTACCAAGCATTGCATGCCTTCAGATAATTCAATTTCTTTAGTTTTATTTTGCTGATGAAGAGAGAGCCATCGGTAAAAAGCAGCTTGGGGTTCTTCAAGAAGAAGTACATTCTTGAGGCCAGCAAGTTTTGCAGCCTCCATGGTCAGGCTTCGTGCAATGTCATCAAACGATGCGGGAACAGTAACCACAACGGTTTGATTTTCGAGTGGTTCAGCAAGTTGGCCCAGCGAAACAGAATGATTCCAGCTTTCAACGATATGCTTTAAATATTTGGCAGAAACATCCAGTGGGGAAAGTCTTGTAACCTCGGGAGGGGCTGCCCACGGAAGCAAGGGGGCTTTGCGATCAACTCCCGGATGGCATAGCCAAGATTTTGCAGAGGATACAAGTCTTCCTGGTACCTTGGCCCCTTGTGAGCGTGCGAAATTACCCACAATGAAAGATCGGGTTTTATCCCATGGTAACGCCGCTGCACCTTCAGGAAGATCATGGCCCCCAGGAAGGTATAAAAAAGAGGGTAATAACGAATGTGGTTGAAGTTCGGAAGGAGCATCTAACTGGAATACTTGATGGAGTTTGATCTCGGGGAATTTAGCTTTGGTAGAGGTATCAATATAAGCAATTGCGCTGTTTGTGGTTCCAAGATCAATTCCCGCAAGATATCTGCCCATTGCAATCTATCCCTGTTTTGAATCAAAATATTCAATTCATTTTATGCAGGATATGTTACGGATAAAAATAAGACCGCGGGACTAAATGCCTCGCGGTCTTTGGAAAGTGCACTCGATTTTTCTTAAGACTTGGATAGTAGGCTCTTCTTTATACCATCTCCAAGATTGTTTTTTCCAAAGTAGATTTCCCAAATGGCCTTGGAGAATGCCACGCTTTTGATGGTGACTTCAATCTTGTCTACAACCTGGCAATGAATGCCAATACCGGGGAGATGCGTCAGCTTAACCTGGTCGCCTTTTACTACTTTGATTTCTTTGAAGAGATTGTACAAAAGAGTAAGCTCTTCAGGGAACTCTTCTTCTTTGTGATTCAAAAGAACCGAGGCTTTGAAGCTGGAAGCCATTTCACGGCCATCCACTTGCCTTTCCATCACAAGGTTGAGCTGTTTGTAAATGTCTGCATTAATGATTTCATCGGGTGATTTTGGCTTGGTGCCTTCTTGTACATAACTTGCGATTGCATAAACGTTGACAAGAAACTTAGAGCGCATAGCAACGCCTGTCAGTGCCATTTTGTTTGATTTGGAGTTAGCGATGTATTCCGTGATGGTGCTGAAACGGACGCCACTGCCACTGAGGCTAACAGTTTCCGCGGCCCAAGTTTGGAAGCTAAAAGCCAAGATAAGTGCTGGAAAAACAAGTGTTCTGATCATAATACATCCTTCACGAGTCTGTTGCCCGTTCTTGAAAAGCCCTATGCACGCATAATGTCTGATGTGGGCACCAAAAATCAAGACTAGTTGCTTGAAAATGATCTAAGCCTTTACCCAAATTAACAAAGCTTTGAGAAGTTAGGCTAGAATTTTACCTAACGCTCCCATACCCAATTCTGTTACTTGCGATGGTTTGGATTGAGAAATAACAGGATTTAAAAGCTCCATCGATACATAACCATCGTACCCAATTCTTTTGAGTTCCTTAATAATTGAAGTGATGTCAATATCTCCATCGCCCGGGAAGATACGATCGGAATCAGTTGCCAATTCTTTAGGTACCGCAGAGATATCACACACCTGAACAAAGAATAGTTTTTTTGGATTGATGTTAGCTAGGTCTGCTAATTTGCTTGGTCCGCAGTGAAAGTGGAATGTATCGAGAGTAATCCCTACGTTCTCCATTCCTGTAGCGGTGACAAAGGTATTTGCAGATTCAAGATTGTTGGCGAATGAAGATTGGGCACGAAATTCCAAGGATAGTTTTGTGTTGAATGCTTCTGCCCATTGCGCTGCTTCACGCAATCCAGCAAGTGCGGTTTGCAAAATTTGTTGATCAACTCGGGCTGGGAAATCTGCGCATATATTCATCAAAGGTATGCCTAAGCCTTGGCAAAGATCTAGCCTTCTTTTGAAGTGATCGTAATGGCTTTTTTTCTGCTCGCCTGTGGAAAGAAATAATCCGCCCTGATACGAGCCAGCAACCAAGTTTACGCCATGATCTGCAATTAAAGCCTTTGTATCAGCAATGCTTGCAGTTTCGAGATGCTTTTCTAATTTGGTGAGCCAGACTTCCATGTTAGGGCATCCTCCTTCAACAAAAGATTTGATGTCTTCTGCAAAAGTACTGCTTAAAACACAAACTTGGCTGATGCAAGCCTTCATAAAAGGTCCTCTTTAAATGTTGGAATTAGAAACAGGTTCGACCTCGATGAGGTTGTCAAAAAAAGTCGCACCAGCCCCGAGATCCGTGATGGCGGTGCTTGTAGTTGCATTGGCATTAGCTTTGCCCGGAACATCTTTGTTCCACCATAACCCTTGCGCCACCGCAACACCTGAAAGCACCGCATCGGTGATTTTCGCATGGGCGAGAAATTCTCCACGATTGTTAAAGATACGGACTCTGGCTTCTTCTGTAATTCCCCTCGAAGCTGCATCTTTGGGGCTGATCAATAAAGTTGGCCTACCCGCATCCTGTTTCTGCCAATCTAAGTTGGCGAATGATGAGTTTAAAAACGCAGGGTCTGGGGGCGAAAGAAGCTGAATCGGGTAATGTGCTGCAAGGTCCATTCTTGTTTGTGGATCTTCGTGTGATGGCGTGTACGAGGGCAGGGGATCTAACCCAAGCTTTTGCATCGAAGTACTAAAAAACTCGCACTTCCCAGATGGCGTGGGGAAATGCCCATTCGCAAAGGGTGCATAATCCTTAGGTAAATCCAACCGCATCGAACCTTCTTTTTTTAACTGCTCGAAGGTTATATCAGACATGACCTTGGCTGAATTAAACCCTCCAGTAGATGGCTCAAGCGCCTCTTTGATTAATTCGATATCAGTCGCTGCATAAAGTTCAGGTTCCAGTTTCATTGCCTTTGAAAGTAATCTGAAAATTTCAGTATTAGGCAACGACTCACCAAGAGGCGCAATCGCAGGCTCATTAATTTGCACATGCAAATGACCGTAGGAGGTGTGAAGGTCCCAATGTTCTAGCTGCGTGGTTGCAGGCAAAACAATATCCGCGTAATCAACGGTGTCAGTAGGGAACTGCTCAAGCACTACCGTGAAAAGATCATCTCTTTTTAGCCCACGAATAACTTTGGATTGATCCGGGCACACCGCAGCGGGGTTCGCATTATAAACGACGAGTGCTTTAATTGGTGGTGCAAGATTGTTGTCGTTTAACGCATCTGCAAGCATGCTCATGTTAATTGATCTGGTACCCTTGGGGATGAGATCGTGCCTTTCAAAAGCGGTAGCAGCTTTTAGGGGGTACATACCGCTAGTGCTAAGAAATGCGCCGCCCCCGGTTTCTTTCCATGCCCCAATAATACCGGGCAGGCAGGTGATGGCTCTTACGGCCATGCCGCCGCCGCCATGCCTTTGCAGCCCATAATTGAGCCTGATAAACGCTGGCTTGGTATTTGCGTACTCGTGTGCCAATTGCTCGATAATGATTGGTTTTAAGCCCGTGATGGTTGAAACTTTAGCGGGAGTAAAATCGTTGGCTCGTGATTTGAGATCTTCGCCCCCCAGACAATACTTATCGATGAAATCCTGATCTTGCAGGTTGTCGCGGAAAATAACATGCATGATTCCAAGGGCTAGGGCAGCATCGGTGCCTGGGCGTATCGGAATCCAGAGATCACTTTTTTCAGCAGTTTTGGAACGGAAGGGATCGATGGTGATTATTTTAGCGCCAGCTTTTTTGGCCCGGTGCATGATAGCCCATAAATGCGAATTTGTTACGCTTGTGTTTGAGCCCCAGTTGATGATGAATTTCGAATGCAACACAGCTTCTGGGTCGATAGCAGCCCTTGCGCCTAGTGTCATGTGGCTTCCTGCAACCCCCGCAGTTGCGCAAATGGTTCGTTCTAAAAGAGAAGCACCAATACGATGAAAAAACCTGCGATCAATACTGGAACTTTGAAGCCTTCCCATGGTGCCAGCGTAGCTATAAGGCAGGATTGATTGAGGGCCGGATGGTGAATTAATAATAGAACCAAGCTTTGAAGCAACGGTTTCGATTGCTTCTTGCCAGCTTATCTTTTGGAATCGCCCCTCACCCTTTACGCCGATTCGTTTCAGTGGATGCAGTAGGCGGGTTGGATGATAGGTTCTTTCGATATATCTAGAGACTTTGCCACAAAGAAAGCCCTTGGTTATAGGGTGCGTAGGGTTCCCTTTGAGGCTGATTGCTTTGCCATCTTTCACGGTGACCAGCATCGAGCAGGTATCGGGGCAATCGTGCGGGCATGTTGCGTGAATTGTTATAAGTGGCTGCGCCATTATGGCTCCAAGCTTTCTGTTTACATCCTATTCAATCATAATAGCTGGAAAGCATTGTAAGGGTTGGGTAATTAAGAAAAAAGCATCAAGCAATGATTACAACCCTAAAAAGGGAACGGGCAAAAGAAAAGCGTGTTGCTCGTAAAGGCTTGCGATGCCGTTCCAGCTTGTGTATTGCGAAAAGAAAACAAACAAGAGGTAGATAAGTACTGCGGGCAAAAGAGGCAGTCGGCCGGTCCAGCGAAAAAACCAATGCCTTTGCGTATCGCGCATTTTTGTTCTCCACAAGGCCCAGCCTGTAATAAGTCGGGCGGGAAAGATGAAAAGAATGAACACCAAGGTGGGCAGCCAAAGTGCCTCTTGAGGAACTACTTCGATTTTGAGCAAGTATAAAGGTAGCGCGAAAATTAGAGTAAGTATCAAAGCGAAACTACAAGCCCAGGGCGCGCGATTGAAAGCTCTTCTAACACCCCGCCAATCGAACGCTGCACCGAAGCGATTTTCGACCGCCATCTGCGTTTGCAGCAACGGTAGGTGTAAAACAACAATCGCTAAAAGCAGGGCCCCCAAAAAGCCAACCAAAGGGGAGAGAGGCGTTTTTACCTGCCCAAAAGCCAGAAGTGTAACAGGTATAATAAGCCATAGGAAGGCAGCTAAAAACCCTCGAAAGCCCAGCCAGAAATAGTGGGGCAGTCGCAAAGATAATAAGAAATCCCAGGTGGAGTCTCGAGCCTTTGTGTAGGCCCCGCCAAGTTTGAATTGGCGATACACGATTAGGAAATTCAAAGGCCAGAAGAAATGGCGTAGGCGCCCGCCCCTAGCCAATGTAAAAACAATATGCATCCCTACAAAAACAGTAAGAATTAAAACCCAAAAGCGAAGCCTTGCAGCATTTCTACCATCTGGATTAATGATCTGTGCGGTGAAAGCGACATTACTGAGATATCGCAAAGGTAATAGAAGGAGCCAGATAGCTAAGATTGCACCGCCCAACCGGGCAGCAGTGCGAATACCTATGAAACCATCTCCTATCTTTCCCGATTTAGCGACGCGAGTTGAGGATTCAAGCATATAGCCTAAGCTAAGGAATTGAAGGCCCGGTATAGCAGCTAGAGTTGCAAGAGCTACCACCATTGAAATTAGTCCAAATAGCCACTCTATTTTTAAAACAGTCCAGAAAAAGAAGCGCTTGATAGGGCCTTGTTTTATGGTTTCTAGGTCTGGTTGAAGTTCTACTTTAAGATCAGGAAGTGCGGGCGGGATTTCTATATCAGAGGGTAATGGAGGGGGCAGCAGCGAAGGTAATTCTGGGGGTGAATTCGGGTCAGGAAGATTCATAGTCAGGGGTCTTGTATTTATTAAGTTTCTGTTATTGTAAACATATTTAGGAAGTGATCATATTGGCTAAATGATATCATAGAATGAAGTGTTAGACTAGGAGTTAATCGTTCTATGCTTTTTCGCAATCTGTTTTTTATGGTCTTGGTTCTTGGAGGGGCTGCAACGCTTGTTGCAAATCTTATCCCGCCTAAGCATGGGTTTAAGCCCACGCCAACCAACCCCGAAGTGTTTCAGAAAAACGACTTTTTAGAAACAGTTTATCGGGTGAATGCATCCTTCGAGCAAACTTGGCTGAAGAACAAGATTCAACCTGCAGTCGATGCTGATGATTTAACTATAGCAAGGCGCCTAGCTTTGGGGTTGATGGGAACGATTCCTTCGTTAGAGGAAATTCGTCAGTTTGAATCGCGTCCCGAGGGCGAAAGATTAACTTGGTGGATTGATCATGTTTTGCAGGATCGTCGCTTTGCAGATTACCTTGCAGAAAGATTTGCAAGGGTTTTTGTAGGAACAGAAGATGGACCATTCATTTTGTTTCGAAGGCGCAAGTTCAGATCCTGGCTTTCTGACCAGATCACGATGAATGTTCCGTATGACCAAATAGTCCGTGAGGTTATTTCCACTGAGGGTATTTGGACCGAAAAACCGGCGACCAACTTTATCACGGTCACCGCTCAAAATGATAAAGCAAATCAACCAGACCCAGTTAGGTTGGCAGGCCGTGTTACCCGTGCCTTTTTAGGCATCAGGCTAGATTGCGCTCAGTGCCATGACCATCCGTTTGCCCCTTGGAAGCAATCCGACTTCGAAAGTTTTTCAGCCTTTTTTGCTCAGACTCATGTAGGTTTTCGCGGCGTTTATGATGGGGCAGGGGAATACACAATCGATGATAAGCGCAAAGGCATCAAGAGAACGATTGCCCCAAAGGTTTCTTATGCGCCACATTTGCTTCCAGAGGAGGGTGCTTTAAGGGCCCGCTTGTCTACCTGGGTCACCCATCGTGAAAACACTTATTTTTCGCAAGCCGCAGTCAATCGGATCTGGGCGATTCTTTGCGGTCAACCCTTGGTTTCGCCTGTCGATAATCTTGAAACTGAAGGGCTTGTTCCGCCTGCATTAAAAATATTGGCTGAAGATTTTGCCTTGCATGGGCATGACATCGCACGATTAATACGGATCATCGCCAGTACTAAAACATACCGAATGCAAAGCCTCTCCGGTAATGATGATTCTGTAAATGCAGAGAAATTATGGGCCCAGTTCCCCCTAGGTAGACTAAGGCCAGAACAGGTTGCTGGTAGTATTTTGCAAGCCTCTTCGGTTTCTACGATTGATGCTGAATCCCATATCCTTACACGCTTGGCAAGGTTCGGCGATCAAAATGATTTCGTTAAGCGCTATGGGGATAGTAGCGATGACGAATTTGACAACCGTGGTGGAACCATCCCTCAAAGGTTGGTGATGATGAATGGAAAGCTCGTATCGGAAAAAACCAAAGGCGGTCCGTTTTCTGCAACCACACGAATTCAATGGCTAGCACCCAGCGAGGTTAAATCGATCGAGGCGGTATTCCTTACTGCGCTGACAAGACGGCCCACTGCAGAAGAGTCAGATTTTTTCGAACAGAATTTGAAAAACCCCGAGGTATCCAAAGGGCAACAAATACAGGATCTCTTCTGGGCTTTAATTAACTCTACGGAGTTCTCATGGAACCATTAGGGCGTAGGCCTTTTCTAAAAACTACTGCAATGCTCGCTGGTTCTTCCTGGCTGACCCCCGTGGGCCAATGGCTTGCTCGTGCAGCGGATGGCGATGCCCCTGGCGCACTTCCCCCAAAAAAATCCGCACAGGCTGTAATCGTATTGTGGTTGCAGGGCGGGCCCAGCCAACTAGAAACTTTTGATCCTCATGCCGATTCAGCTATTGCAGGGGGCACAACTAAAATCGCCACCGCTGTAAAGAACATTTATTTGGCAAGTGGCTTTGAGCGATTAGCGGAAGAGATGGGTTCGGTTTCGTTGATTCGTTCTATGATCAGCAAAGAAGGCGATCACGAACGCGGTAGCTATAACTTGAAGACTGGGTTTCGTCCTGATCCCACAGTGATTCATCCGTCCCTTGGCGCTGTTGCCTGTCATGAGCTAAGCATAGGGAAAGCGGAAATCCCTCGGCATGTGAGTATATTATCATCGCAATGGCCAGCCCGAGGCGGCTACTTGGGTGATAAGTATGATGCGTTTCAGATGACGGATCCAGCGGGGCCAGTACCCGATGCCCAAGCTCATGTGGATTCTAATCGGGAAAAGAGCAGGCTTAAAAGTCTTGGTATAGTGGAGCAAACTTTTGCAAAAGGGCGCAGCAAGAGGGTTGAAGAAACCCAACATAAAAATACCACAAACGCTGCACTTAAGATGATGACCTCCGAACAGTTGAAAGCTTTTAATGTTTCGCTTGAGCCACAATCGGTTCAAGATCTGTATGGCAACACGGCCTTTGGAAGGGGATGCCTAGCTGCACGAAGGCTAGTTGAATCTGGGGTGCGTTGTGTGGAAGTCACCCTTAATGGTTGGGATACTCACGCTAATAATCATCAGTTTTGTAAGACGAACTTAAAGACACTTGACCCTGCATTTAGTGGCCTTATTCGTGATCTTCGTCAGCGCAATATGTTGGATAAAACGCTGGTGCTTTGTATGGGTGAGTTCGGGCGTACACCCTCAATCAATCCTGCTGGCGGCAGAGATCATTGGCCTAGCGGGTTCAGCATTGCTTTGGCGGGTGGTGGCATCCATGGCGGGCGAGTAATCGGTGAAACGGATCCCGAAGGAAAAGCGGAAGTGAAAAACCCTGTGCGAGTGCCCGATCTGCATGCCACGGTTTTTGATGCTCTTGGTATCGATTACGATAAGCTAAATCAAACTCCGATAGGGCGCACCGTTAAGTTCAGCGAAGGCAAGCCTGTACGAGAATTGCTGGACGCGTAAGGCTTAAGCAGAGCTGGAAGCGTAAGCGACGGAAAGAAAAAGCCATATTGTTCATAACTTGTTTACAAAACAAGAGTGGGGAGTTGCAAATTTAATTGCCACTCCCCACTCTTATAAAAGAGCATCATGCTCGGTTTAGCAAATGATTAAGCTGCGAGCTTAACCATAACCTTGCTTGCCGCCCTATCCCTGGCAGCATCAACAAGACCGCGGAATACTTGGATATCTAGCCCTGATGCGGTGCCAGAACCTGGGTGCCATTGCACTCCAACTGCGTACCAATCATCCGAATTGGATTCGATTCCTTCGACCACGCCATCGAGTGCGGTAGCGGTGATTTTTAATCCCTTGCCCAACTTTTGAATCCCTTTTCGATGTTCGCTGTTTACAACGATTTCGCCTTCACCGTAAATGTCTGCCATTCTGCTGTCAGGCTGAACCAGAATAGCGTGGCGCAAGCCTCTTTCAGGTGGGTGTTTGTGTTGTAGAGCTTCGGGTAGTTGTCTGGAAAGGTCTTCGAAAACGGTGCCTGCGAGGGCAACATTTAGGGCATGCATGCCGTGATCAATTCCAAGAATTGGGAACTCGTTTTGTTTGCAATAAGCGCAAAGTTCTAAAACTTCTTCAGGTAGTTGTTCGAGGCCATCAAAGCCTGAAACTACCACGCCTTCGACTTCTGAGAGTCGGTCTTTCCATTTACCGGTTGCGCCAAAAGGAAGAAGAACGGGGTCAGCATCGGAAGCTTTAAGGCATGCAGTAACACCTGCATCCCAAAGTCCGCAACCATGTTTGCGATCGAGTGGATGACGATCGACGCCGTAGATACCGATTTTAGTTAGGTTTGCTGGGGTAGGCTTAAGCTGGGTCATAACAGGAATCCTTTCCAAAACTGACAAAAAATAAAGCAGGCAAATAATCCATCAACCTGCAACCGTACAACCAACGAAGAGGGAATTATGATTATCTTGCAGCTGGAAATCCAGAAGAAAATTGAAAAAGAGTGGTTTTTTTTGAAAAGGTATAGTTTTTTGGCTGAAATAGCAGATAAATATTTTTAAATTTTGCTTTATTAGATACTTTTTAGGGTTTAATTGTTGTTTAAAATCACCCAATTTAATGATTGCTGGCAATCTTAATCTGCTATAGTTTGACTATATAGTTATGCGTTTGCTTTTTAGGTTCTTGATTATCTTAAGGAGATAAAGTTATGAATTTCCGTGGTCCAATAGGAGCTGGCTTGATGCTTGCAATCGCTATTAGCGGTATGTATGCAGCAGAGCCACTTAAATCTGGGCCTGAGGTTGGCAGCAAAAGAATAGGTGCATTTCATCCATTGAATGTGACCGGCTCCGCTGCAGGTAAACCCCAGTGCTTGGTCTGAGTTAATGGTGGCAACCCGGTAGCTATGATATTCGCACGCAATATTGATAGTTCCCTGACCAGTTTGGTCAAAAAAATTGATGCAGCTACCAAAACAAATTCTTCTGCCAAAATGGGCAGCTTTGTTGTTTTTCTCGCCAATGAAGATGATGCAATGAAAATGGAAACTTCCTTGCCTCAGTATGCTAAAAAAGAAAAAATCAAGTCTCTTGTCTTCGCCATTGATAATGTGTCAGGCCCTCAGGGGTATAACATCCCCAAAGAGGCCGAGGTTACTGTGATTCTTTACAGCAAACGCACAGTAAAGGCTAATTATGTTTTTCGTAAGGGTGAACTCAACGAGAAGGCTGTTGAAGCCATTATCAAGGACATCCCCAAGATTCTTCCTGAAACAGATGTAAAGAAGTAATTTGGGGTTTTAAGTTGAATAAGTAACAAGACTTGCGCCGTTATCTTTGTGGTAACGGCGTTTTTTATTTTAATTTTCATAATATTCTCTTCCAATTTACGAATTGATTCTAGGTCTATTATTGTTTAGGTATGTTTTTATGAATACTTCTTGTGATTTGATAAAAAATGATTTGATCGATGCCATTAGGCAGCGCGGGAAATCCGATTCTTACATCGACAGAAGTGAAGAACGGGAAATCTTGCAGTTTGCTTTACAAAAAGGATTGATGTTGGATCAAGGTCATCAAATCCTTCTCGAAGTGTGCGGGCAAAGCCATTACATTATGGAAAGTCACTTGCTCGAAGATCTTTTGGAGCAAATTAAAAGCTTTGCCAAGGGTGGTAATGGCCTCACCGAAAAGTTCTTTCTTGAACTCACCAAAATGCTTCTTTCCAACTCCAAAGGTTATTTGCAAACCCAGAATGCCCAAGAAATGATCATTGCCTTGATTGAAGATAATGGCTTTGAGATCGAAACTGGATTCTTTGGCAGTAACTGGTTTTTGAAAATAAAGAAGAGCCTAAAGCTTGCTTAGTTTTCGCAGTTTTCTTTTAGACCCCTTCATCGACCCTAATAATTATTTCAAGTTGAGATGCTGTATTGTATTTGTTAGAGTATATTCGCTGTTTAATTCTTCTGAATGTGCCTTTTCTCGGAATCTTCAACCGGGTTTTTATGAAAATCAAATCAATAATGCTCATCAATGCGATTGTTGTTCTTGCATCACAAGTTTATGCATTCGAGCCAACCAAGGTTGATTATGCCTCGCAGATTAAACCCATTCTGGTGAAGAACTGCATTTCTTGCCATGGTGTCGAAAAGCAAAAAGGTGGATTAAGATTGGATGCGGGGGCTTCAATTATAAAGGGAGGGAACAGTGGCCCGATTTTGATCCCCGGTAAATCCAAGGAAAGTAAAATTCTTCATGCGGTAGAGGGGAAAGATCCTGAAACAAGAATGCCCCCAGTGCCAAAAGCATTGATTTCTAAAGAGCAAGCAGCTTTGATTGCAACCTGGGTTGATCAGGGGGCCTTCATTTCTAAGCAAGATATGGTTGCAAATTCCGTTGTGAAAAAAACACCCAGCACACATTGGTCTTTTCAGCCGCTTGTAAAACCTATCACTCCTTCTGATAATTCTGCTGGCTGGGCGAGGGCACCAATTGACGTTTTTATTTTTGAGCAAATGCGTAAAGAAGGATTAAGCCCTGCTAAAGAAGCTGATTCTCTGGCTTTGTTGAGGCGTGTTTATTTAGACCTTACCGGTATTCCGCCTAGCCATCTTGAAGTCGATGCTTTCTTAAATGATAAGCTTGCTGGTGCTTATGAGCGCGCAGTAGACCGAGCGTTGGCATCTCCTAGGTATGGCGAAAAATGGGGCCGATTCTGGCTCGACCTCGCCCGTTATGCCGATAGTGATGGCTATGAAAAAGATACAGGAAGGCCATTCGCTTGGCGTTACAGGCAATGGGTGGTTGATGCGCTGAATGCAGATATGCCATTCGATCAGTTTGCCATCGAACAGTTGGCAGGAGACTTGTTAAAAAACTCCAATGCAGATCAAAAAGCTGCGACTGGTTTTCATCGTAACACCCTTACGAACAAAGAGGGAGGGGTAGACCAGGAGCAATTTCGGGTTGAAGCTGTTGTTGATAGGGCGAATACAACTGCAAAGGTTTTCTTAGGTTTGACTTTAGGTTGCGCCCAATGCCATGACCATAAATACGACCCCATAAGCCAACGCGAGTATTATCAATTCTTTGCATTTTTTAATAGCGATACCGAAGTAAACATCCCGGCGGCACCATTGCCAGGCGAGCAGGAGATGTTCGCAAAAAAGCTTCGAGAGCATCAATCCAAAGTGGCTGTAATCAAGGCGACTTTGGAAGATAGGAAGAAAGAGCTAGGGAAAGATGTAGATGAATGGGCTGCGAAATTAAAACCTGACTCCATTCCTGTAAAATTAAAACCCGTGATTGGTGTAGAGGCCTCCAAGCGAACGGATGTCCAAAAAAACGAGCTAATAAATCACAGAGTATCTCTTGATGAAAAGGCAAAGGGAATCCAAAAGCAAATTGCAGATCTCGAAAAAGCGGCTCCTGCGCCAACCATGGCGCAAGCCTTGGCGATGGGTAAAGAGAGGAAAACCAATATTCATATTCGTGGAGATTTTCTGCGCAAAGGGGTTGAAGTTGATCCAGAAACCCCTGCAGTGCTTCCAACGCCCATGTTTAAAGAAAAACCTAACAGGTTGGACTTGGCCCAATGGATTACCGATAAAGAAAATCCCCTGACCCGAAGGGTTATTGCTAACTGGGTTTGGCATAAGTTTTTTGGTAGGGGAATAGTAACCACACTCGAGGATTTTGGCACGCAAGGGGAAAAGCCTTCCAACCCACAACTACTCGATTATCTTGCCTTTAGCTTGTGTGAAAACAATTGGAGTTTGAAATCCTTGCACCGATCGATTGTTACCTCTGCGGTGTATCGGCAATCCTCGATTGTTGAACCTGCTAATTTAAAGAAGGACCCTTACAATGTTTTTCTTTCAAGGCAGCCGCGGGTTAGGCTTGATGCAGAAGGGGTCCGGGATGTGTTTCTTTCAGTTAGTGGATTGGTTGATCAGCGGATTGGCGGGCAAAGTGTTAAGCCTCCGCAACCTCCAGGCATTTCCGAGTTAACTTATGCTAATGCTGTTAAATGGAATGAAAGCACAGGATTAGATCGGTATCGCAGAGGTTTGTATATTTGGTTTCAGCGAACAAGCCCCTATCCAACTTTAATGCTTTTCGATGCGCCAGATTCTAATATCGCTTGCGTGCGCAGAGAGCGATCCAATACGCCTCTTCAAGCGCTTGCATTGATGAATGATATTGCGTTTTATGAGTGCTCCAAATCGTTGGGGTTAAGTTTGGCGACATCTGGGCTTTCGATCGAAAAAACTATTCGAAAAGCCTTTGTCGATTGTTTGTCGCGGTTTCCCAGCGAGGGTGAAATGGTGCAAATGAAAAGTCTTTTTGATGAATTTAAAAAGCATTATGAGTCGAACCCTGATCAGGCTAAGAAGGTTTTGGGTAATGGTGTGGGATTGAATAATGATGTGGTTTTTAGCGCATCGTGGATTGCATTTGCCCGGGTCCTCTTGAACCTTGATGAAATTATTGTTCGTGATTAATCCAGACGAAAGATGAAACTGCGATGATACGATCTAAAAAATTATTCGATGAATACTGCCTGCAAGGTAGAAGGTCTTTTCTTACTAATCAGGCAAGCGGCCTTGGCTTACTCGCAGCAGCAAGTTTGTTGGCAGAAAACAAAGTGCAAGCAGCGGGTTCAGATTTATCACCTTTTGCAATCAGGGCGCCGCATTTTGCACCCAAGGCGAAATCAGCTATCTGCATCTACCTTGAGGGTGCGCCAAGTCAGATGGATTTGTTCGATCCCAAACCAAAGTTAAATGAATTAAACGGCCAGAAGTTGCCAGATTCGATGACCAAGAATGTTCGTTTTGCATTCATTCAGAAAGAAGGTGCCCGAATTTTGGGCTCTCCTAGGAAGTTTGCAAAGCATGGCGGATGTGGCATGGAATTTAGTGATTTCCTGCCTCATATTGCAACTTGTTCGGATGATATCGCCATGGTTCGTTCTATGCATACGGAGGCATTTAATCATCATCCCGGGCAATTGATGATGAATACAGGCACACCAAATTTTGGCCGGCCTAGTTTGGGTAGTTGGGTGAATTATGGCCTTGGTAGCCCCTCGCAAAATTTGCCAGGCTATGTGGTGTTGAGTGCAGGTAGGGGAACAAGCGGTGGTACCTCTAATTGGTCGAGTGGTTTTTTGCCCACACCCTATACAGGTGTGCTTTTTCGTAACCAGGGAGAACCCGTTCTCAATTTAAATAACCCCGCAGGCTTCGATAAAAGCATTCAGCAAGCCAGCATCGAGGGCATAAAAAACCTGAATGCACTACGCAATGAAATGGTGGGAGACCCAGAGATCAATAGCCGTATTGCCAGTTATGAACTTGCGTTTCGGATGCAATCTGCAGCCCCCGAATTGATTGATTTGAAAAGCGAAACCAAACAAACGCTTGATGCCTATGGGTTAGATCGTGATGAACCAGAACTTAAAGCAAGTAGGGGCGGTGGCAAAGGTCAGTTCCAATCCTTTGCGAGCAACTGTCTCCTTGCTCGAAGGTTGGTCGAGCGGGGGGTTCGATTTGTCAGTTTGTTTCATGCCTCTTGGGATCACCACAGCAATCTTGATTCTGAGTTAAAGCAAAATTGTTTGATGGCAGATCAACCCGTTGCAGCGTTAATCAAGGATTTAAAGCAGCGGGGGCTATTGGATTCAACCTTGGTGATATGGTTGTCCGAGTTTGGGCGAACGCCCTTGGGCGAAAACAGGGGCGGTTCCGCTAATGTCACCGGGCGCGATCATCACCCATTTGCCTTTACTATTTGGATGGCGGGTGGTGGTATTAAGGGTGGGCAGGTGATTGGTAAAACCGATGAACTGGGCTGGAATATTACAGAAGACCCCATTCATATCAATGATCTTCATGCGACATTGCTACACCTTTTTGGCATGGATCACTTGAAGTTGTCGTATAAATTTCAAGGCAGGGATTTTCGACTCACCGATGTTGCAGGCAAGGTTGTAAACAAACTACTTGCGTAATAAATGGCACTAACTATTTAAGGTAGAACATGAAGAAGATCATTCGCGATGATGCTCGTAAATTTGCTTTCGATTACAATGATAAGCCCCTTATCCATGTAAAGGCTGGGGAGAGATTTGAAATTGAAACTTGGGATGCGGGCAGTGGTTTTTTTAAAAGCTCTGCTGATAAAGCTATCCCGGGAAACCGCCCAGGGTTTGATCGGGTTCCACCTCTTGCCAACCCTATCGCGGGGCCGGTTTTTATTGATGGCCTAGAGCGTGGTGATACCCTTGTTGTAAATATCCATGAAATAGAAGTTGAAAAAACTTCGTGGGTTGCGATTGGGCCAAGAAGGGGGCCTTTGGGAGAATCCACTCGTTGGCCTGAACTTTCGAGCGAATACACCACTATGGTTTTTAAACATTCAGTTGGCCCAAGTGGCACAACCATGGATGGAACTCTTCATTTTAATGATAAAATTTCTTGGCCCATTACTCCGTTTATTGGAACCCTAGGCGTTGCACCTGATCGCGAAGTTGCAACCAGTATTGATGGGCAGGGTGATTGGGGTGGGAATGTGGATATCCGCGATTGCAAGCCGGGGAACAAGGTTTTTCTTCCTGTTTATCATCCAGGTGGACTCTTCTATCTAGGAGATGTTCATGCCAGTCAGGGCGATACCGAATACTCTGGCACTGCTGCAGAAACGCAATCAACAGTGCGACTTTCCTTCGATATCATCAAAGGGAAAAGGCCCCCTGGTATGCGCATTGAAACTCCCAATTCGATCATTGCGATTCATGCTTACAGGCCCTTGGAAGAAGCGGTGCACCAGGCGACAGTTTTTCTCATGGATTGGTTGATTTCGACTTATGGGTTTTCCCCAGCCGATGCCTATTGCCTTGTTAGTACATGCCCGGATTTTCGAATCAATGTTTATCAGATGTGCAAAATCGGCAAACTAAGTTATGTTGCAGGGGCGGAACTTCCCAAACGCTATCTTCCCAAAAGTTGAAGCAGGTCAGCCATTGATTGGCCTTCATTGATTTCGAAAGTTTGCATCCCCAATTCTTTTGCTGGGTGAATGTCGTTTTCTGGGCTATCACCCACCATCAAAATTTTATCAAATGAAATTCCCGATGATGTTTGCAGATGTTCAAAGAAATGGTTGGAAGGCTTTTTATAACCAACCAGCGAACTGATGATGAGCCATTTGCAATTGCATATCTCTGGTTTGCTTTTGACAATCGCTTGCAGTCTGAGGTCAAAGTTTGAGGCGATTCCCCAGTTAATTCCAGCATTTTCAAGAAACTCAATAACAGTGATTGTGCCGGGGTACAGATCCCAAGCACTGGGTTGGGAATAATATTCAAAAAGATCGTTGAAGAGTAGGGCAGGGCTTTTCAGATCGGGGAAACATTCGGACACTATCGATTCCCAGCGTTCGAATTCTCTTGTCTCATTCGTTTTGCAATCTAGGCTCACATCTTTCAATTCTTCTTTTTTAAATGATTCGTAAAACCGGTTTCTAATACTATCTCTGGAAATAGCGGAACCATGCTTGAGGCCATAGCGATGATAGGTTTCATCAACAGGTATTGCTGGTTTTAAAAGAGTTCCGACAGCATCAAAGAATACTACGTTTGGTTTTTTTATCATGTTTGTTGCTCATCAAATTTCGATTTAGACTCATGCCATTCCGTCTGAGAATCATAGGATACATGATGGCGAAACTCATACCTGTTATACTACAGGAATAATTTCGACAAGGCGGTTTGCCATGGTAAGCTATGGTGTAGGAACCGTTTGTTTCTTTTGAAGAAAGTGCTAGGAGAAGAAGATGGCAAAGACCAAGGGCGAACAATTTGCTGGCGTAACAGTGGCGATCATTACCCCATTCAAGAATGGCGAAGTTGATTATGTTGCCCTGAAAAAGCTGGTTGATTGGCACGCAGAGCAGGGCACCGATTGTATTGCACCTGTAGGCACCACGGGCGAATCTCCAACCCTTGACCATGATGAGCATGAAAAAGTAATCAATACGGTTGTTCAGCAGGCAGCAGGCCGTTTGAAAGTCATGGCAGGCACCGGTTCAAACTCAACCAAAGAAGCAGTCCGCTTGACCAAGCATGCTAAAAAAGCAGGCGCTGATGGCTCCCTCCTTGTCGGCCCCTATTACAATAAACCAACCCAAGAAGGGTATTATCGCCATTACAAAGCCGTTGCTGAAGAAGTTGGCCTGCCTATTGTTGTTTATAATATTCCAGGCAGAACGGGTTCTAATATTTTTCCTGAAACAATTATCAGGCTCGCAGAAATACCTCAAATTGTTGCAGTAAAAGAAGCTACAGGCAGTATGGATCAAGCAACTCAAATTGCATGTGGATGTGATCTCACCATTTTAAGTGGCGATGATAGTCTTACTTTGCCGTTGATGAGTATTGGTGGAAAAGGTGTGGTTTCGGTAGTTGCTAATCTCATTCCCAAAGATATGAAAGCTTTGGTAAAAGCTTTTAACGATGGCAAACTTGAAGAAGCCCGAACCTTGCACAAGAAACTGTTTAGCCTTTGCAAAGATCTTTTAGGCGTTGCAACTAATCCTATCCCTGTAAAAGCAGCTATGCGACTACTGGGCCGTGACACAGGCGAAGTAAGGCTGCCCTTGTACGAGCTTGATGAAGCAGGGGTTAGTAAAGTAAGTCAATCCCTGAAGACTTATGGTTTACTTTGAGAATCAATGGCTATCGGTTTTATGCCGGTAGTGGTGACAGGTTGATTTTGAACAGCGATTGCTGGTGGATTAGTTTCCTCCAGTGGTTCAATTTTCCAGTCGTCGTAATAAACAGTCCCCAACCCTGTTAAAGCCAGTGTGACATTAATCACGCCAGTATTAGGCACCCTGCGATAGAAGGTGTAATGGCGCCAATCTGTAGCAGCGGTAAGCCTGATGCCCAAGGGTTCGCCACCTGCAGAGTCAAAGAATAATGCGCCATCTGCTGAGCCTTTGATTTCCTTGGGAATTTTGACCCATCCGGAAATACGTACGAGGCTACCGGGTTGCATTTTAACGGCAGGGCTATAAATGCCTAGAAAAGCGCGCTCTAATGCTGCTGGAGGCAGAAGAGGGTTTTTTGGCGTAATCTGGAGCATTAAAGATTGCTTGCCACTTCTTGCAGATTCGGTCACCCTGCGAGCCGTTTGATTGATTTCATCTAAAGAGGGCACTTCCTGTACCACCCAACCTTGTGGAACTTTATCTGCAGCAAGTTCAAAGTCACCATCAGGTAAAACATTTTCTAAAAGCTTTGCAGCTTTGATTTCTTCCCAAAACTTGTAATGGTCGGGCAGAGAGAAAAAGCTGATTGAATAAGGCGTAGCAACAGGGGAATCAAGATCACGCAAGGCTTGTTCCCAGGCGGTTCGCATAAGAATGCGCAAAGGCCTAAGGGCCCGCTGTGCGGTAGCGTAAGCTTCGGAGTATTCGCCATTGCGCCTATGGTTAAGGCTTTCATTAATATAGTCGCGCGATTTCTTCAAAAGCATTTGAGAATCTGCAAGATGCTTGCCTGAAGTTTCGAGCTTAGTTTGAACCGTTATAACCTTGGTGAATTCTTCCTCTGCCAAGTCGTGTGCCCACTGGGCGGAAAGCTTGGCCATTTTTCGTTGCAGATCCTGCCATCGAACCACCAACCCTGTAGGGCTGAGGTCGGAAGTTAATACCACCGGCGTTGCTAGGCTGAACTCTTTAACTGTAACTTTAATCCCACCTACCACTCGTTTCCAAGGGAGAGATTTAACTTGCCCTGGGGTAACTTCCCAGGCTTGGCATCCAATGGGTGCTTGAGGAATGATAATAGAAAGTTCGGTTGCGCTGCCTTGCGGAGGTACAAATTGAGCACCTTTACCCATCCACATGGGAAGGACGAGAATGCCTTTTTCGCTGCGCAAAATTGCAGCTTTAACATCGGGCAGGGAAGTATCAACCCAAGTAGGCTCTTCGGTTTCAACAAGAATAGGTTCAAGTAGTTGAAGCTCTTGGTTTAATAATGCCAAGGCGAGTAGGCGATCTCTGCCACCGTGGCTATCCGCAAGAAATTTGTCGGACCAAAAACCAACACCTTTGCAACCTGCGCCAATGGCGGCGTAAGTCAGCAACCGTATTTGTTCGGGGTGTGGGCCGCTGGGTTCATCAATTTTTGTTTGTACATCTTTTGCTGAAACATATTGAAGATACCAGTCGGGAAGGTGAGTTTGTATCCAAGTCCAAGTGTAGGTACCAGGTTGTGACAGCCTTCTTTTTTGCAACAACCAATCGCGATAAGCGGGGAGTTCCATGGTTGTGAACAAAGGCCAGCGGTGCGCGCCTAACATGATCTGATCGACACTACGCGAGTAGCGTTGGAAGCCATCCCAAACATCAGCTGCTAGCGGCCGCATTGGGTCGGCATTCCTTAGCGATTGCGCAGACCTGCTTACCAAACTATTTTTTTCAAACTGAAGGTTGCTACCAAGATCCCAGCAAAGCACTGCTTCTTGCTCTAGAAATCTAGCAACTTTTTTACCCACGGCCTGCTGGCTTGTTAGTTGGGCTGGCACCCCGTTCGAATCATCTGCGCCAGGAAGTTGCATCATGGGAACTATCCAAAACCCTTGATTAACAGCTTCTTCTAAGGTGGAATTGGCAACTGATTCATCTAACCAAACCGTGTTAAATCCTGCATCTCTTAAGGTTTTAAGTGGGGTTCCTGTATGCCTGATGCCCCGCAAAAAGAATTTTTGCCCGCTCACTAATAACTGGGTTCCTTTTAGCTGCACTTCAGAGCTACGGCGGGTAAGGGTTTTCCCCGGAACTTCTTCAGGAGTTTTAGGTGATGAGGATGCTTTTTGCTCTAAAACAGGGCCAATTTCCATGTCATCAATCCAGACATCGGTTTGCCCAGGACCACCATATAAATTCAAAAACAGGCGATCCACATATGCATCTGCCATTACAGGATCTCTGCCTGTTTCAGCGCGATACAGGTTCACTTGCTCGCGTAATCTTTTCATGGGCTGACGCAATGTGAGTTGTTGCCATCGCCCGGTTAATTGGTAAATATCACCCTTCATGGTGAGTGTTAATGGCTGGTCAAGATTCTTCGGGTCGCGCTCTTTGGGGAGTACAACTCTGCAGAAAAGTTGCATCCCTGGGCGGTTGGCTTTCACCCAAAGACTGATATTGAGTTCATCGGTAACTTGAGCCTGTCCGAAGTCGTAAAAGAAATGAGCAAATTGGCCATTTCCTGCAGTGAATTGAATGAGTTCGCTCTTTTGTCCGGTGTGGGCGGATTCATCGGAAAGTTGATGTTTAATTAGTGCGATACTAGCATCGGATTTTCCCTGTCGAAAGAATGTTTCTTTTCCTTCAAAGCCGAATTGAAGTACTTGTTGAGCAAAAACAAATACTTTCAAACACAAAAGGAAAATGAACACGCCTAACCATTTTGATAATAAGCTATGCCTCACGGGGCACTCCTTACCGACTGAGATAAATTGATCAACAATTGCCTAGGGCATAGCAAATTAAAACGATTAGGCCAAGCGCAACCGTAAAAGTTAAGTGTAAATACAGGGCAAATGGGCGATCGGGGAGGCCTCTTGCAGGCGTTATTAAGGGTAAAACTTTGTTTTTGAAAGGTGGCGGGCGATATCTGGCTGAGGGGCTAATTTTATTAAGAGGCGTTACAAGTTCACATTTCGAGAATAATTTATGAAGAAATATGAAATTTTTTCAAGATTTTACTAGGAATTTGCTCCCATCAATTGCATTCTAATACAGTATAGACACGAGCCAAAGGGGCTTATGTTTAAAGACAACTTAACTGTTGATTTATTATTGTTCGAAAGGAAGACTACTGTGAACAAGTTCTACGCTTTGATGATTACCGCTGGTGTTATTGCTTCTGGTGTTGTTGGTTGTGGTGGCGAAGCCCCCAAGAAGGAAGAAAAGAAGAGCGCTCCTGTTGCTCCTGCTAAGAAGGAAGAAGGCAAGAAGGAAGAAGGCAAGAAGACTGCTGCTCCTGAAGCAAAGAAGGAAGAAAAGGCTCCTGAAGTGAAGGCTCCTGAAGTTAAAGCTCCTGAAGTTAAAGCTCCTGAAGTAAAGAAGGAAGAAAAGGCTCCTGAAGTAAAGAAGGAAGAAAAGAAGTAATTCTTGCTTTTCTTTTTGTGCTTTAAAGGTCTTTGTAAATATATAAGCCGAGTCGCTTGCCCGGATGACTCGGTTTGTTTTATTCCCGGGCGGAAACATCCAGATATTACTGGATAAATTCAAAGGATTTGATCATGAACAAGATGGTTAGCACTATTGCTTTATCTGCTTTTATTGCTGCTAGTTTTACCGGTTGCGGTGGCGATGCCCCTGCTCCTAAGAAAGATGACAAGAAGGCTGCTCCTGCTGGCGCTAAAGAAGCTCCAAAAGAAGCTCCAAAGAAGTAGTCTCTCTCCTGTTTTAATTTAAGGGTCGATTGGCTAATTTCCAATCGACCCTTTTTATTTGCATTTAACGCAATTCTGAAAGGGTAAAATGATTCAGTACCTAAAGTTGTTTTTCGTTGCTTTATCCCTTCCCATATTAATTGCAGGCTGCGGTAGCGATCGCGAAAAAGGGATGAATAAAGATAAGGGGTTCCCCCGAACCGAAACACCCAAAGTAGAAAAGAAAAAAGCGCCAGAAACAAAAGCGCCAGAAACAAAAGTGCCAGAAACGAAAACGCCAGAAACGAAAACGCCAGAAACAAAAGTGCTAGGAACCAAAGCGCCAGGAACAAAAGTGCCAGAAACGAAAGTGTCAGGAACGAAAGCGCCAGAAACGAAAGTGCCAGAAACAAAAGTGTCAGGAACGAAAGTGCCAGAAACGAAAGTGCCAGAAACAAAAGTGTCAGGAACGAAAGTGCCAGAAACGAAAGCGCCAGGAACGAAAGCACTAGGAACGAAAGTGCCAGAAACGAACGAGCCAGAAACGAAAGTACTAGGAACGAAAGCGCCAGATAAGAAATAGTCTCCCCTAAAAAAATTATCCTTGGCCAACTTAATCTAAGTTAAGCCAAAACAATTTAGGAAGATAAATGATTTCTTTGTGCGGGGGAAGTTGCAATACCCCATGGCGAGGCTTCTGCGCATTAAAAAGCATTCTCACCGCGAAGACCTTAAAAGCGCTAGGAAAGCAGAAGAACCCTACGTGTATACTGCTTTTTTGAGTATCCACCGTATTAGCGGTAAAGATTCTTGGTTTCCAAAAAAGCATTCTCATTGTTAAGACGCCAGAGCGCAAAGTAAAATCAATCTAGGGCTTCTGGCATTGGTTTCTTGCTATGTAAGCCGCAGTAATATATATAAGTGTATGGTGAGCGAGATAGGTTTTTTAAGGGTGTTGTAGCAGAGTTGTAAAAAGAAAAGCCATCCGGTTAAATCGGATGGCTTTAAGTGTTTATACTTTTGAAATATTAAGCATTAGATTCAGCAGGCCTTGAGCCAAGAGCTTTGAATTTTCTCTTCTCGATGCCTTCGCCAAAGATAAGCAACAGTGGGCTAGCAATGTAAATGGAACTGTATGTTCCCACAATAACGCCAACCACCATAACAAAGGCGAAAAGGTGAACACCTTCACCACCCCAAATGTAAAGAACCAAAACCACCAGCCAGGTTACGAAAGAGGTAAGAACAGTTCTACTAAGAGTTTGGTTAACACTATCGTTGATCATTTGGAATGAGAGTGTGGGGTTTTTGCCACGCACTTCCCTGATGCGATCAAAAACAACGATGGTATCATTCACGGAATAGCCTACAAGAGTAAGTAGTGCCGCTACAGCAGGTAAATCGATTTTGAATTCCTGAAGCATGAAGAAATTGCCAAAGAAAGAACCATGGAGGTAATGACATAAAGCAATGGCCCCCAAAGTGAAGAACAAGTCGTGAATAAGGCAAAGGAGTGCTGCAAGGCCGAAGGTCCAATTTCCGAACCTAAACCAAAGATAAAAAACAATCGCAGCCCAAGACGCAACAATGGCATAAAGTGCGCGTTGCTGAGTGCTTGATGCTAGTTGTGGATCGAAGTTTTCAAGTCTTTCAGGCTGAGCTTTTGAATTGAATTCTGATTGCACTGATTTCAGAGTTTCTTCAAGAGCTGTAACACTGGCAGGTTCAGGAAGTTCGAGTGTCATTTTGTTGAATCGACCATCTTTTTGCTCGCCAGCAGGATCTAAGCGCATTTGCCTAGCAGCCGTGGTGAGGTTTTTCTTTTCAAATTCTTGTCGAAGAATGAGGCTGATTTGTGCCCTGGAAGCATAGCTATCAAATTCGAGAGAGGCACTCATGCCATTTTTGTCAACCGAGTATTTAGCTAATTGGACGCGTTGTAGATCGGTCCCAACGATTTTATTGACTTCTTCAAGAACTACAGAAGGATTGCGTTCGGTGGTTCGGATGGTGAAGAATTTGCTTTTATTTCCGAGACTGATTTCCGGATTGGGCAGGAAAATCTGTTCGATGGAAATTTCAGGAAGGGTAGTCTTGGCAAATTTGCCTCTTAGCCAAGAAATGTCCTGCATGGAGGTGAGTTGCCCACTGTAAGCGGTACCCCCTTCAAAATCGATGTTAAGGCCACCTTTGTCGAGCCTGTAAATAAAGAGGCCACCACCTACAACAGTAAGGGCCAAGGTGATGGAAAACATCGCACGCCTGATAGCCATGAAATCGAAATTAGGATTCACGAAAACATGCAACATCTTCAGGTCGCCAATCCATCCCTTAAGTTGGCATACATCAAATATTGTTCGAGTCATGAACAGCGAGGTAAAGAGACTGATGATAAGACCGAGTGTAAGGCTGATGCCGAACCCGCGTAGTTGATCATTACCAACCACATACAGAATGACCGCAGTGAAAATACTGCTCATATGGGTATCAATAATAGTAGGGAAAGCACGGTCATAACCGTTTCTAAGAGCAAGGAGAATACTAGCTCCTTTTTCCCGTTCTTCACGAAGGCGTTCGTAAATAAGAATGTTTGCATCCACCGCCATACCGAGAGTAAGCACCAAGCCAGCAAGGCCAGGCAGGGTGAAGGTTGCTTTAACAATTACCATGAATGCGACGGTAAGAAGCAGGTTTGAGAGAAGAGCAATACAAGCAACAAGGCCTGAAAGACGGTAGTAGACAACCATGAAAACGATAACCGCAAGGAACGCAAAGATAATCGAATAGGTTCCAGCTTTAATGGTGTCATCGCCAAGAGTAGCGCCAACAGTGTTTTCGCTGACAGGCTGAGGTTTTAA